>Ga0180438_10007626_pt1 | contig 14032 bp, 33 predicted proteins | sample SS_ome_12_FD_132455 | JGI IMG/M metagenome (GOLD analysis project Ga0180438, IMG submission 132455) | Hypersaline lake sediment archaeal communities from the Salton Sea, California, USA - SS_3_D_2 metaG | ecosystem: Environmental > Aquatic > Non-marine Saline and Alkaline > Hypersaline >... | reverse complement strand
TGAGGAAGCACCCGCTAGCATAGCTTTGCGGGGCATCGCCGACCACGGGCTCGACAACGACTGCCGGACCGTCCTCGTCGAGACTGTCGAAGTAGAACCTAACTATCATCCGCTTTCTCCTGGTTATACGGTTGTTTGAGCAACCACTTGGCTAGCTCGTCGCAGTCCGTGATGATCTTGGAAACCGGCTGATTCAACGGAGCTTGGACACCATCCGTCGTGATGTAGTGCCCACACGTCTGACACTGAAACCGGTAGACCTCCCCGCCGTCATTAGTCTGATCCATGTCATAGTCGATATGTCCATCGGAGTCGATGAGAGCGATCGAAGTCGAGACAGTCACATCAATCATGATCTCTTCGATGGTTGTGCCCCCGCAGTTGGGACACTCGAAACTGAGGTACTCGGCAGAGTCAGGTGTTCCGGGCATTGCTTCTCCTATGTGTTGATCTGATCCCACTTATGTTCTTTGGCAAACGCCACCACGTCTTGAGGGCAAGGATCGTCCAATCCCTGCAATAGGTGTACCGCAGCGGCGAAAGCTATTGACCGAGCCAGTATCGAATGAGGCACAAACTTCTTGGCTACGACAAACTTCTTCTTGCCGTCCACCACGAGAGCGATCCCACCGTACTCACTTCCAATCAAGCCCATAGCGTTGTAGGCACCATAGGCGAGGAGTTTCAGATTCGGGCACTTCGAGAAGAAAAACTCGTGCTCGTTCTCCACCCACATGAAGGGAGGGTAGCTCGGCAGGCTTTGGTTGTAGGGCTTGTCCTGGATTGTCCGTGTCTCATCGCTCATAGTTTCACTTTACCACACGTCCGTTCATCTGTCAAGAACAATCCTCACAGATCGTCAGGTTTTCCGATACCAGGGAAGTCTCTTTCCCCTCGGGCGAGAGACTGAAGTTCTGCGAGGGCAGCTCTCGCATACTGAGGGTGCTCCTTTTCCCTGTCCTCGCAGCCAGGGCACACCATCTGTGTGTTGAACCTGGACATCGTTAGGGCTTGTCCCTTTGCATGACACCGGTCACATCTCCCATCTTCTAGGCTCATTCGTCTTCCTTTGTCGCTACGATAATCTTTCCCCGCCGTTTGTAGGTGGGGAAGATCCCTTGCACGATCAAACCATATCCCTCGATGGGGCGATTCTCTTGCCAGCCCCGGGACGTCCGCTTGCCTTCCCAAGACTTGTCGCCCTCATACACGGTAATGTAGCACTTGCCGCCAGGCAAGAGGTGATCCCGAGCAAAGCACAAGACCTCACTCCGCAAGCTGTCCGTCTCCAAGACATTTAGGAGATTGGATAGAGTCACCGTATCCGCCCGCTGAATTAGCAACTCAGCGAGTACCCATACATTGTGGGCATCAGATCGGTTAAAAGGATCGTAGACCAGGTTGCGAACGCCTCGTTCCTTCAACCATTCCGTCTGGACTTCGTACTTACCACCCCCAATGTCCAGATTGGTTGTGCCGAAAATCCACCAGTCGATCTTGTCCACCATGCGCAAGACCGCAGGCTGGTGTTTCTGGCAAGTCCTTGCTGATGTAATGGCTTGCGTCATCCGTTGCCTCCCAATGAACATTCTACAACATCCCGATCATCTGTCAAGCGAAAAATGTTCATTTCTTGTCACACTGTGACCCCGAGGAGGGCGGATTATACCATGTACTGATGCGGGGTACTATTCACCCAACACTTGTCCGAATCAGGCGCACGGCAATTGCCACCGGATACATGGCAATTGCCACCGGCTACATGTGAACTGATGCGGGGCAGATATGATCCAGCGATGATCCGAAATGTGCGCAAAAGGGCGGGCGACCCAACGAGGGTCGCCCTGGGGAGCAAGGACACGTACTGTCTTAGGATGCGTTGGTGAGCGCATCCGCCGCCGTCTGCAAGGCGGTCTTGAATTTCGCTGTCTCCACATCGACTCCAGCCACAGCACACGCCAGTACGAGTCGCTCCAATCCTTCCACCCTGGCGTTGTGGATGTCTTGCTCTACCCGAGCCGCCTCGTCCTCAACGTCATCCTCATCCGCCAGGTTCGAGTACCAGACTCGTCCGCCGCCCTTGCCGTCCAGCTCGATGATGAGTTCGCCGTCCAGTAGCTCGATTCGTTTGCTGTCTGCCATCAGCTCCCTTTCGGTTCCAGGTATTCGCAACCGTCGCCTTGGCCGACGCCCACGGCTTCCCCACAGGACTTGCAGTACAGTATCCCTTCGCCATCGAACGTGGAACACGCACCACAGCAGTCCGTTAGTCGCATACCCTCCATGAACTTCAGTTCCTTCAAAGCGACCTCTGTCATGTACTTCTTCCCGCCCTGCTCGACGATGTTGTGCGGTTTCACTGTACCTGTCGGACGTTTAGCCATGTCTTGCTCCTAAGAACAGTCTACCACAGAACCGTTCATCTGTCAAGCATCTTCTCGGGAAAAAGCTGCCGCAATGATGTGCTCGTTCTCCAAGAGATACTGAGTCACATCGGCGGGGCTGCAATGCTCGGGGTTGCTGGCGCCGTCGTCATCTCCCGGATCCGCCATCATCAGGGCATTCATGGCAACCCGTGCCGCCGCCACCAACTTACTCGCATCGACGAGCGGGATGAAGTCCCCCTGCTCATCGACGTACCGATGGAAGCCAACACGGAAGTACCAGTGCCCGTTTTCTCGCTTGCCCTGGACGATGTTGTGCATGTTGTCCAGGTCTTGCCAAGACCCGATCCAACCGTTGGTCTCATGAGCAGCCACGAGACTCCGCAACAGCTTGTCCCTGTCTTCTCCTCTCGGCGGCAGATCTATCGGACGCTTGATCTCGATGGTCTTGTGCTCGCTCTTGTTGCCAACGGCAGGAGACTGGTTGACGATGAAACGGCATTCCTCAGTGCAACACTGGAGAGCACCCGCGAACTGCTCGGGCGTCATCTGGATCTCCGCAACCGTCATGTCTGAGCTTGCGTCCTCAAGTCTGACACAGTGCTGAGTCGGATGACCCGCTCCATAACGTCGGCTCATCACAATCCTGCCGACCTTCATGTTTTCTCTGTCGAATTTCGCCATCGTCCATTGCTCTCCTGAGAGCCGCACGTATCTTCTTACGTGCGACCGATTGACTCGAAGACGTCCTGTTCCTCGTCCTCATCCGTGATCTCCTCGATGTCACAACGAGCAAGGGAATCCAACCTCTCATCCCAAAGTTCGTCCATTGCCTTTCGCTCGGCGTCCTGCCTGTCCTTGGCGTCTCCCTCCCACGTACCAAGGGGATACCAAGGTCCATCATCCTCGTGTTTGTAGTACACCTGGACTCGATACTTACGCATCTCGATAGTCCTTATACTCGATCTCGACGTTCTTGGGTTTCTTGCCGTACCGCTCCTTGTACAACTCGATCGCCGTCTGCCGAGCCCACTTCGCCACAGTACCCACAGACGAGACGCCCGGTGCCTGGCTGTCGTGCGGATTCGCACCAGCCGAGTAGTCCACCACGGGCTGACCGTCATCGCCCTCATAGATGAGGACTTGGTACCCAGTGGAATGACGCCGCCCTCTCTTGAAGACAGTAACAGACAAGGCTCCACTGGTAGGCGGTGCTTCGACAGTCGCACTCAAGGTTGTTCTCCTGTATCAGGGTCCGGGGGAAACGTCCAGATCTTCGCTTGGTCAACGGCATCGTCCTGAAGGGCGTCGATGAAGTTGATGATCCCATCCAGGACTTGAGTAAACGGGTGAGATGCGTCACGCCGAGAAACGGCGTCGATCAGAGCTTGCTTCTGACTGTGAAGCGTGTCCCAATCCACACCCCCAAGGGACTTGACGAATGCTCCGAATGTCTCATCTGCCTTGCTCATGGTTGTATTCTACCACACTCCGTTCATCTGTCAAGAACAAAGTTCCGAAAAAACCGAGCTTGGTGGGGCTCCCTACCCCGCAAGTAGCTACCGGACTCATCGCTAGCATGGACCGACCACCTGCGGCTCGTTCATCGCCCCACCAAGCCGTACCGAGGAAGACGGAGCACTTCCTGTCCTACCTTACTCACCAGCAGAATCTAGAATACTGGCTTTCATCCCTCGCCTTCCGCCGAATGCCCTGCCCCAGAGCTTCAGGTGTCGATGATTTGACATGCAGGACGCCTCAGACAGACAAGTGCTCCGTCTGTTGACCTCAGGAGTCAGGTAATGGGCAACTCGCTTCCGTTCCGTAAACACACGCCCAATCTGACAACCGAATACCACACTTCAAAGTACACAGCAGACGGCGTTTCGCATGAGGTGCTGTGGCAATGATATCACCCTGCACCGGCGGCGGTACCGCCCAGTAACTTCGCTGGCACTTGCGCCGTAGCTGTTGCTTCCGGTAGTTCGTGATACCTTCGCTCACTCGATCTATCTCCCGAAGACAGCCCGGGAGCAGTTAGGGCAAAGCTTGTCCTGGATGCTCTTGTTATGGCACTCGGGACACGCTTGCACCACATCGGCAGGCGACCGACGACTACCAGCCCTCTTGAGTCTCGCCGCCGCCAACTGCCCTGCATTTCGCCGCCTTGTTTCGCCGAAGCTCTCAAGTGTCATTGTGCTCACCTCTACTTACTAATACCGTTCTCGGGTCGATTTGCTAACCCCTAATCTCCCGGTTTTTCGATTTCTTCTTCTCTCGGCAGCACACCATCGTACCCGAAACCCATGACCCGCTCATTCGAGAAATGGATCTCGATGGACAGGTCGTAGATGCCGTGCCGTTGAAGAAGCTGGATCAAGTCGGCGTCGTCCGTGTGGTAGTTGCCACCGCCCACGTCCCCGATGTTCATGTCACCGTTTGTCTCTTTCCAAAGAGCTGCGCCACCCTCGGTCGTCTTGACCCACGCCGTGATGGCGTTGCGGATCTGATTGAGGGCTTCGAGTGACATCCCCCGGTCGGTCTGACCAGAGACCACGGCGAAACAGGGTTCACTATCCCGCTCAAGTACGAATGCAAACGGCTTCATCTTTGCCATTGGTATCTCCAAAAAGAAAGGGAATGCCGGGCTCTTTATCACTTGGAGTTTTGGCCCGGCAGTGTCCCTTTATTTCACGATCATCATTGACGGCAAGTCGGCGAACTTCGGCTCGATCATTGCCTCGATGCACTTGGCTCCCACACGAGCATCGAAGGGTACATAGACCACAGTTTCAGAGATGGTGTGACTCTTAGCCTCCCCCTCCAAAAGGATTTTGCCTGCCTTCTCTTGCTGATCGAAATACTCAAGGATCGGCTTGATGTGCTTTGCCACCGCATCGGCGTCGAGCATCTGTGTCTCATCGTCAGCGGCAGTAACAACGCTGAGCACACCATCCGATTCGATTCGGTGGTCGTCTTGGAGTTCCTTCCATAGCTCGGCGCAGTCCGGTCGGAAGTGTACCCGCTCAGCGGGGTAGTTGCACTTGCTCTCGCTCTCCCGAATGAAGGGGATGCCGTGGCTGACGCAGAATCGCTCAAGCCGCTCAAACTTGCCGTCCGTTGCGTCAACGCTGTAGATGTGGAGGATGCCGCTCTCAGCGGTCCAACCATCCTCAAACTCGAAGGTATCGTCCCAATTCGTGAGGGCGTCTCGGAGATCCTCGGGGGTAAACTCGCCCGCAACATCCGTAACGACCCCACAGAAGGCTCCGATGTCCTCCTCCTTGATCCTCCCCCCGATTCGCATGTGCCCTGCCATGTGGTCTGCCATACCTTGCTCCCTTTCAACTACAATCTACCACACGTTCGTTCATCTGTCAAGCGGAAAAGAACGATTTACATCAGTGCTGCGAAGACTGCTAGCACAATCCACCAGTCAACTTCCATCGTCGTCAGGTTCCTTTCCTAGCGATGACAGTTTCTCGATCGTCTTGTACTCCTTCCACATCTCCTCAGTCAGCCGCACGGAGAAGGGGTCGTCGTCGAGAATCATATTGATCTGATGCAGCAGACCAATCTCCAAGTCCTCATCGTCGAAGTCAGTCAGTCTGTCCCGGACAGCACGAAGGGTTTCAGCCATGTTACCCATCGTAATGACGACAGCTCCCAGGTTACTGGCTACCTCAACGGTATCGAGCGGGAAAGGATAAGGGTCAATAACCCTGAAGCCGCCGAAGAAGACCCCATTGATTTGGAGTTGCTCGTTCAGTGGACCCTGTACACCGAGCTTCGAGATGGCTTCGGCAAAGGCAATCTCGGCGTCGGTCTTCGAGATGAGGACTGTAGAAGCTTCCTCATCCGAGTCCAACGCCTTGATCGTTAACTCGACGGCGATTCGTTGCTCAGGCTTTCCGATGTCGGGCACGGATCTTCCTCCAAATGAGGCACGTAGTTGTTGTGGTCAAGGACGATGCTGTGAAGGGATGCGAGGTGAGTACAAACCACCACCCAACCAGCACACGCCTTCTGCAACGACCGAATCATCTCGTCCACGGTCTGACGGCGGACATTCATGGCGATGGTCTGCAAGCCATCGTCAATGTAAAACTCGATCCACAACTCATCGGTGAGTTGAAAGACCGCCAACGTAGCCACCCCATCCTTGCGAAGGATAGTGCCGTCATAACCGGCGTCATAGGTCGGACGATCTCCGATCAGCACGATCGCTCTCGACAGTTGGCGCCGCATCATCGTCGGCGTCCCAGTCCGAGCGAGCATTTGCTTGAATTGCTCCAGGTTGAAGGGGTCTTGTCTATCCTTGCTCATCGTTGTCCTTCTCTTTTATTTTGCGACGGCATTCCTCATAGTCTTCGTGGACGGCTCCCAGTGTCCAGGTATGAAGAAACGTTTCCCCCAAACTGATCGGATCTCCACAGAGATGACATCGTAGTGTCGTGATCCGGCACTCCTTCAACACACCTTTCAGGGCGTCAGCCATTGCTGTCCTCACCGCACTCGGGGCAGCGGGCTCCCGTCTCCAACTCCTCGGGCTCAACGATCCAGCCATCCTTGATGTTGACGCCATCGATGCCGCAGTGGTTGACACACCAACCTACCAACTCTTTGTTGATGTGCTTCACTAGCTGATGCTCGGTTTGGATAATGGCGACCACACGGAATGACGGGTAGTTTTCCACCACCCACTCAACATGCAGCCAGATGTCGCCCTTATGAAACGGACGCACCCAAGCGGCGAGCTTCAAGCGGTCCTCAGAGAATAGGACCACATTGCCCCGCTCGTCATCGGAGATGGGACGCAGAATCTCGGGATCATGTCCAGGGGTATACGGCTTCTTGCGATCGTCGATCTCCCGCTGGATGATCTCCTGGCGCAGCTCGTCTCCGGTGTAGAGATGTTGAAGGATGCCTGCTAGGCTAATCGGTTTGGGGACTTCAGTTTCATTCATACCTTGCTCCCTTGCTGCAATCATCCTACCACATCTTCGTTCATCTGTCAAGAACTTTCCCCGGGTTTTTCTTTTGCAGCTTCAATCGAGCGGCGAAGGTCGTCGTAGCTTCTCTGTAGAGACTGGTAGTCCCTACCTACCCGAGCATCACCGGGCATCATTCCTTCCTTCTGAAGAGCCATCCCCAAATTGCTGATCGAATCGCCGACTCGGGAAGAGGTGGCATCCACGCCAATGTAGACGCCATGCAATGTATTGATGTCCTCAAGCGGCTCGCCCGGATCCACACCAACACCCGCATGATAGATGTGATGAACCTTTACCTTGCTCGGGTACGCCTGCATAACCGACCGGATCCGACAGCCTTTGAAGCGGGGGTCTTGCTGGCGGAGGAGCTTGAGCCGCTCCTCTCCCGGTTCGTTGTGCGGCACCTCCACGAAGATCTGATGCTTCGGTGATTCGATTCGTAGTCGCTGAGTCATAATGAACATTCTACCACATCTCGTTCATACGTCAAGTAGAATCCGGGATTTCCTGCGGATCCGGCAAACTAAACCCACACCTTAGCCGAGCTGACCGGAGAACTGATGCCGGACACTATTGATCCAGCGATGATCTGAAATGGGCGCAAAAGAAAACGCCAGGTGCCTTTCGGCTCGCCCGGCGCTTTCCGGAGGGGAAAGAAGCCTCTACGCTTCAATGTGTGAGGGTGATCCTCCGATGATCCGTGGAGTCCTGACTTCCCGTCTCCCAACGCAGCGGCTCTCGCTCCACCTCTCAATATACCACAGCGGAACCCACAGTCAAGTGGATTCCAAAGATTTGCGACAGAATCGCAAAGTTCAAAACTGGGTAAGCAAAGACACCCCTCCCAATGTGAACTTGGGGAAAATGAGCGCAAAAGAGAGGGCAGTGTGATCCGAAGACCTCACTGCCCTTCCGGTTGAGACAACCTATTGGATGTCTCAACCTCTCGCTTGTGTTCACTCCCCTTCGTTCCCCGGTTTAACCCGGAGTTCGAGGGTCGTATCCCTCAAGCGGTACGAGTAAGATACCACACACTAACCAACCTGTCAAACGAAATCCCAAGAAAAGATTCTCAATTTTCAGAGAGCTATCCGGCCCCAATGTCGTGTCCGGGCCGGGTTCACCTCGAACTGATGCGGGGTACTATTCACCCAGCGACACTCCCAAATGGGCGCAAAAAAGTGGGCACCTTTCGGTGCCCTCAGCGGCGGGAGACGTCAGATCGTATTCGGTGCTACGTCCCTGCCGTCTGGTTACTACGTGGCGCCGACCTTGTCCCGGATCAGCGTGGAGATCTTGACGCTCAGTGCCTTTCGCACAGCGTCGGATGCGGCGGAGTAGAACTCGACGAGCGTGTCCTGAGTCCCTTCCGCCATGTCGGACTGCTCGACGTCCTTGGCCCAGTCGAGGGGACCGTCGATGGCCTCGTGGATCTGCAATAGAGTCAACTCTTTCAGATCGACCGCAATCCGGAAGCCACCCTGTGGACCCCGGTCGCTGCGGAGAATCCGCTGCCTGGCGAGTTGCGACATGACCTTGGCGGCATACGCCACCGGGAGGTCGTGGGCTTCGGCGATCTCCTTCGCCTGGACGCCCTTCATGTGCCCCTCGGCGTTCCGCCTGGCGATGTGCAACACCGCCTCAATCCCGTACTGGACTGCCTTGTTTTTGATCATCCTCACAACTCCTACTGGGACTTGGATTTGATGGGGAAGAGCCCTCGCTCGCCCCTTCTTGATAGTACACCGCCATCATACCACAAGTCGTTCAGTTGTCAAGCGATAATTTCCGCTTTTTTCGGTGACTACCTCGACCAAACCCACCTTGTCTAGTAATCGAACCGTGACTTGTGTATTAGTATTCAGTGCTGGAAGAAGATTCCAGACGTCCCGGATCCTCGCTTGCAGCCATCCGCTTCTGCAGAACCCGCTTCCGAGCCAGCGCCGCCCTTCCTCTCTTCAGTGCAGCCTGCTGGGCAGGAGAGATTCGACGGGGACGATTGGACTGCCTCGGCGGAGAAAACTTGACCCGCTTTGTCCGCATCCACGCCTTCAAGGCGTCGTGCTCCCACTGACCAATCCATCGCTTGACCAGCATCAGGAAGATCTTGCAGAACTCGTGCCCGTGCGCTGCCGCCCTCGGGTGCTTCCTCGCTACCGCCGAGTGGGTTAGCTCGTGCAGAGCTACAACCTTGTCCCTTGCCCACTTGGGCAAGCTGATCTCCCACATGCCGCCGCCTGCCCGGCGCCGCCCCCGTCCATCTTTGACCTCAACCTTGTTGGCGTAGATCACATTCGTGAAGTGGGTTTTCCACTGATGAGACTCCAGAATCTTGTCGACCCACGCCTGGATGTCCGGGACTCTCTCCATCCTCAACCCATCGTACCTCTTCAAGGTCTTGAGTTGAGCGATGAATGCCTGCTCGGCGGCGTACACCTTGCTCCTCTGATTATCCCGTGCCCTCATGCTCAGTTCCCTTTTGCCCACGCATCTCAGTAATCTGCTCGATGATCGCCGACGTGGAGTTGGGCGCCTCCACATCCGGTATAATCACGAGCCTAGACCACTTGTTTTCAGTTCCAGCAACATCATCTCTCCCCGCAAATACCTGATTCTTGAACACCTGAAGATACTTATTCGGTGCTACTAATGCCCCCGCCATCGTCCGCAAGTCCGCGATACTGTCCATCACAAACGAGACGGCTACAGCCCGCTGAGCGTTCACCATCTCCACCCGCTGATGCTCCGGGATAATGGGACGCTCTTCACCCTTCTCCTGCCGGACCAAGTCGTCCGAGTTGACGCCAACCACAAGAAGGTCACACTTGCGGCGGCACCTCTGAAGAAAGATGTGATGTAGATGATGGAAGAGGTCGAAACAACCGGAGGTCAGACCGATGATTTGATCGCCCGCCCCCTTGGCAACCAGTTGAAGCTCTGCCCAGTTGTTGACGTCAAGGATCATCCTCGCTCCTTATTCGATGACGGGCTCAGACGGTACGTGAAGCAAAGCACCCGAATCAGCCAGGATCGAGTCTCAACCTCCAGCCAGTCATACCGGCGAATCTGCAAGATCGGAAACTCGTTGATCATGATGGACACGTAATCATGCCATCGCAACCAAACATTCCGAAACTCGTTGTAGTTCTTCCTGAAGCTGATACTGAATCTGCCCTTCATCTCACAGACTCCTCAATCTGAACTCCTATTGTATCACACTTCAGTTCATCTGTCAAGAGAAAAATCAGAAGTTTTTCGAACGGTTCTTCAGCACTGCCAGACATCATCACAGACAAGTCCACCGAGTGTCTGACCTCGGGCTCGCTCAGTCAAGTCGACCTCACCCATTGGCATAATGCTGAGGCTATCGCCGCTGCCCGGACCAACGACAATGTATTGGTGCTCGCCTTTCGGCTTGAAGTCCTTCGGGACAGCAAGGACACCCACCACGATCACCATCTTTCGACCGGATCCATCGGGTGCCTCTCCCTGTTGCGAGCTGTCAAACGGAGCAACAGCATTACGGAAGAAAAGTTGACCCGTGACCATGGTCTTCCTGGCCGCCTGAGCCCCCGCCTCCAACTCCTCTTCTAGTTTGCCTTTCTTCGCCATTTCACTCTACTCCATCGTTTCACCACCGGTTGAAAGTGATTGTTTTAGTGAAACACCCCTGTTTCATCAGGTGAAATCACGTGTGTTGTTTCAGATGCAAATGCGTCTGCTCTTTTGTCCAGCAGATCCCGCACGTTGCACAAGTCAGACCCGAGTCCTTGAACCACGTCTTGGGACAAAGGACACGCCCACGACGACCATCATTCGAATCGTCGCCGTAAAACATCGTCGACCAGCCCCCGTCTTCCAAGCTCCGCACCTTCCACGGTGCATCCGAAGGATCTACCGATGCCATGACAAAGGCATTCGGTAGCGGCCGGATCATATTGACGATCGGACGGCGGAGCTGGGGATTATGCCATCCCCGAGTCGGCAGCCAAAAGTCAGTGCTGGCATTCGCCTGCATGACGTCCCGCAACTTGAAGACGTCGTCGATCGTGGCGAAAGGCTCCCCCCGTGTGCACCACCTGAAACGATCGACCTCATACCGACGAGTCGCAGCCCAAGCGGCAAAACGCTCCGCCGTCAATGCATCCCACATCCGCTCATTACGGCGGTCCCGCTTCCGCATGGCTTTGGGATACATCTTGTAGTATTTGAGCTTGTAGCAAGTCTTCCGACAGAAGGGGGTGGCGTGGACACACGACCCGCAACCACGATCCAACGTGTACAAGTCAATGTCCGGACAGATGCGAAACGTGTCCCTTGCCAGCTCCTGCTTTGACGTATCCAGCTCCACCGCTGCAATCATCCGTTAGCTCCCTTAGGATTGCTCTCGTCCATGACTGCAGTCAATCATACCATAAGTTGTTCATTCGTCAAGCGGAAAGTAGAACATTTGTTCTAGAGGCGGGAAAAAGAAAGGCGGGCGGAGCGATCTATCAACGGCACATGTAAAGGAGAATGCATTATGTGCTCCACCCGCCAGCACATTATACATCGAGAGCTGCCACATTATACGCTAATCGGTTTTAAGCCACCCGGATCCGGCCAACAACCCCCGTTTTCTGCAGAAAAACTGCGATTCTGCTGCCAACAACTACCAACGAGCGCCATTAAGCGAGCTGGAAAATTATACGAACCCGAGAACTGATGCGGGGTACTATGTACCCAGCACTAGTCCGAAATGTCGGCGAAAAAAAGACCCCCGTTGACGCCTATTCTTCCTAAACCGTTATCTGGTCAACAGCTGCAGGCACAATCGGATAGACGATATCCACGCAGCGGACACAAGCGAGGAGGTTTGGTGAGTCCGGACGGGGGTCTACGCAAGCGAAGAACTCCCCTACTTTACGCCCACAGACGCCACACTTTAAGGACGTCTGGAACCGCTCGAACCGCCAATTATAACCAGCCTGGTCACGAAAATCCCGGCAACTATACGGCGGCAACCGACGAAGCTCGATCACTCGATAGACCGGATGAATGCTGGCAGCAGGAAACTCCTCCAACAACCACTCCGCCACCGCCTTGAGATCTCCAAAGTGGTCACAGATCAACGTTTGACCAAACCCCAGAGGTTGATGCACAACCTCCCATCCGTTCGAATTCAGCTTCCCCCATCCAATGCCCAAACCCTTACCATCAAAGATCTTGAATTTCTTGAACTCAGGCGGGGAAGAGGAAGAGATCGGGGGATCCAGCATCAGAGAGAACAACTCAGGGCAATCCATCGCCAAGCACCTCCCAAACACCCATCCTAGCACATCCACCCCAGAAGTCCAGGAAAATATTCAGTGCTGGAATTCAGTGCTTGAGGGTTTATTAAACTGTTTATGTACTATTACTCCGTACATGGGCTACTTCACTCGAACAAACTAAGTAGCCCGAGGGGTGACCGCATCTAAGATGTGCTGTTTCAACAGACTAGCACGGTTCACCTCGTTGAACTCCCACTGCTGCTGACCAGTATCGGAGATCCGGAGCTTCCCACGGTCGAACTGAGCGTCATACCAACTCTGCTCAACCACCACCGAGGCAATCTGATTCCAAGGGATACCGATCGCCTCCACCCCAAGGTACCCGCCGTGGCGAATCAATAGTCGGTGCGTGGTCACAGCATAAATGCTATTCAGCTGCTCCGCCCGACACCACCACCACGCCCCGACCGGGGCAATGAAGAAGGAGAGGAGGATCGCTATCCACGTAAACTCAGCGTTCCTCTCGAAGTCCCCGAAGTCCTCGTGAGGATACCAGGCAGTCCAGAAGAGAATCTGGAAGAAGATCGTTACACCAAGGGTGAAGATGTGAACCGAAGCAGAGATCCCCGTAGCGAAGACCACATCCTCTTCGTCCCACAGGATCCCTTCCAACCAATCCCGTCCTCGGTTCCGTAACATGACCAGCACTCCTTCTATTCAGTGCCACATATGTGACATATTCAGTGCCACACGTGTAGTATTCTCAGTGCCAGCCTCCGTGCGCATGCGTACGTACGTGCGTACGCAATTCAGTGCCACATATGTGTCAACTCTCATCCAGCGGGTACCGTCCACCGGTCATACGAGCGGCAATGCGGTTCATCGACTCAAGCTCCAGAGCGATCTTCTTGAGGACCTTCCTCAGGGAGAGTACTGCCAGTCCTCCCAGAGAAAACAAAACCACTCCCGCTCCACCGCCGATCAGGGTCGTCGTCTCAACTGCCAACATGGTCGTCATCCTTTGCTTTCAGCCAAACCAGATACTCGAAGGCTCGATAGCAGGCTGTTTGCTCGCCCTCGATCGATATCCCAGCTACCCTACCCAAGTACTCCGCCAGCTCCTCGGTCTCGAAGTCCGGATGATACTGGCGAATCTGCTCCCAGGTGATGTACTGACAGCGGCGCCTGGGGATCCCATTGACCCACCCTTCTCGCCACTCTTCACTCGGGATGCCACCATCCATTGAATCCGTCCTCGGCGCAAAACAATGTGCTAGGATGAGGCTCGTTGATTCCGAACCCCATTCTAGCACATTTCGTTCACCCGTCAAGCGAAAAATGCGAGAATTAAAGCTTCCCGGCCCTCAACCTACGGCTGCCCGCTCCCTCAGGCAACCGTAGG
>Ga0180438_10007625_pt1 | contig 14032 bp, 15 predicted proteins | sample SS_ome_12_FD_132455 | JGI IMG/M metagenome (GOLD analysis project Ga0180438, IMG submission 132455) | Hypersaline lake sediment archaeal communities from the Salton Sea, California, USA - SS_3_D_2 metaG | ecosystem: Environmental > Aquatic > Non-marine Saline and Alkaline > Hypersaline >... | reverse complement strand
GAACCCCGACGTGACCCGGGACACCGGGCTCGAACGATAGAGACGCGGCGGCGTCCGCGTGGGATTTAACAATAACCGCCGACGATTCTAACGAGTCTTTAGTTTTAACGGCGACCGGGGAAGCAAATAAAACAATCCATTGGGTAGCAAAAATAGAATTGGTGGAAGCGGGTTAATAAATGGCAATTCAGGATATTTTTGTAAATACTGCTTATGATGTTTTCGTTAATACGTCGCATAACGTATGGTTCGGCGCGGGGTCCCCCTTACCGGCGCTTACTCTATCAAGTAGTATAAATAGATTAGCCCTATCCGATTCGTGGGCGGCGCGTCCTCGAAATGAGATTTATACATGCGTGATTGACGCGGACGGCTTTGACCCGGTTATACTTCCAATTAGCTCTTGGCAAGCCCGGTTTAGAACAGACGACGCGGAATCATATGTCGCGGTCGTTGTCCCCGGTATAGAGTACTCGGATACAATAACTGATAGAGAAGACGGGACCATAACAATACATAAAGGTTATAAATTTTTAGATACGAATGAAGAATTTTTGACCGCCATTATTGAAGCCGACATCGATTCAATATCGGATGACGAAGGACCCCGGAGCGCTTCGATACAAATCACGGCTTATACTACCTTGACGGAAAATGCAAAAAATGTAACAATCGACGAAGTACATTTTAAAAATACTAATGCTGACGGGTCCGTACGATGGCGGACGAGTCTATGGATAGACATTGATACGGCTAATGGCGATTTTTTTATCAAACCCGGCGATACGGTAACATATAGCGGGGACACGATAACCGTTGATTATATCTCAATCGCGGTTGATGTTAACCAAGAAAGTATGGAAATTTCTTCGACGTAATGGGACGGGCGACTATCATAAGCGAAACCGGCGCGGGTTTATACGTTATAAAGCCGTTATATAATAATGATTTTATAACCGCTGAAATTACTACTTTGACCGCCGCTATAGTTGCATACGATGCCGAGATAACGACTTTGACATCCGAACTCGCCGTAATCGCGGGAGAGTATGACGATATCGCCGATGCCTTGGACGACGCAATCGACGAGTTTAACTCCGACCCGGTCCAAGAAAAGTTTGACGCGATGACCGCTTTAACCGCGTCACTCGGAAGCGTTACCGCGCAATTGAGTAATAAAACCCGAGAACTCGGAAGAGCAAAGTTAAAAAAGTCTTCGGCTACAAAAAGAAAAACGAAACTCGAAAATCTCGTCTCCGATGTTTCGAACCGCAACGCGTGGAACATCGCATACGTGGAAGGCTTAAGCGGGGAAGTAAATACAATCGAGATAAACGGCGAAGCGGAAGAGATATTAATCGGTGATTTTTTGGACCCGTCTAAATTAACCGAAATCTTAGGTCAAACCGTTGCCGGGTCCTTGTATAACTTTTCTCTTTTTCCATATTGGCAAAAATGGAACCCCACACACCGTATTGGAACAATCACCGCCCTATCGGGGAATCTCGCGACCGTTAGTTTGGCGGCGGCGACAAGCCACTATCAGGGACTTAATATTAATCAAGCGAGCACTCTTTATAATGTTCCGATTGCATATCTTACTTGTAATGAAGCCGCTTTCGAAGTGGGCGACGAAGTTGTTTTAGGTTTTACAAGTCAAGATTGGGCTAACCCTGTTATTATAGGTTTTCGGGATAATCCGGCTCAATGCGGAACCGGGGTTATTGATGTTGGTTACAGTTATCCATCGGGGGCGTGGGGTTCATTAGGCCCGTTTTCGTGGACGGCGGCGGATATCGGTGGAAGTTCGCCTGAAATAACAATGGAACACGCGACAACAATTCCGAATATAAGCACTAATAAACTTCAAAAGTATAGAGGCGGCGTCGTCTCATATTCGCAAACAACGAGTAGCACTTTAATTTTTACAGTTACACGAACAATTGATTATAGTTACAGCGGGGGCGTGTTTACTTTAAAATTTAAACAAACAAATACGGAAGCGTCGGCGACCAATTGGCAAGTGTCCGTTGTAGATACGGATAGCTTAAACCCTACGCTTTCGCTATCAGGCCCCGGACTCGGCACACAATATGCGCCACTCCATTATCAATATATACCGGGACAATACGTTAATATTAATAATTACACTGATGGTCGGCTATACATACAAATACAATGTCAAGTAAATATTCCCGGCGGCGGTTTGAACCAAATTATTAATTATGATTTCGATAATATTAAAGAAGCAATTTTAGGACCATAACATTTAAAAAGGGGGAAAGTATGGCAACGGTAAATTTAACAAAACGACAAGGACGAATGCCCGGTTACGAGTACTCCGCGCAAATATTGGACGGCGTTACCGGTCCGAGTATCATTGTACCGCCCACGGGTTCGGAAGGCGCGCGGGTAACTTGTACTATTATCCCCGGCGCAAGTACGGGAAAGTTTCAGTTCACTACATCCCCGGACGCCGATGTTTTAGCGGATACGGCGATTTGGCAGGATTGGCCTAACGGTAATACAACGAGTACTTTTTCGGACTCATTGCTCGCTCCGGTTACAGCGGTTAGAGGCGTCTCCGTTTCCGGCAATATCGATATTGAAGTATTAGTATAAGAAAGGGGTTATACAATTATGGCTATGTGGCAAAGTCAAATAGGAAATGGAAGCGGAACCGGAGCGCCCGTCTATACTAATGTTGCAGCGGCTCAAGCCGCGACCGGGTCCGATAACGATCAATGCTTAGTCGCTTCAATCGATACTTATTATCGATATGAGGCGGACGGGTCCGCGTACACCGTGGACGGGACGACCGTTTTATCAACGGGCGACGCGGGGAATACCCGATGGTTAGCAATCGCCGGGAAGTATTTAGCGGAACCTAATTATACTATGGTAGCGGAAGAAGAGCCGACCGGCTTTCCGATTGACCCTTCAACCGGGGATATAGCAACCGCCGATAGTACTTTAACTTTTACCGATGGAACTTTAACATTAGCGATAGCGCCAACGGGGGCGAGTTTTTCTTTTTACATCAAAGGTAAAAAGTACACTTCGACCGGCGATTCCGCGGCGATTACTGACACCGAAGGGTTATGGTATATCTATTATAATGACTCCGGGGTTTTAACTGCTACGCAAACGTGGGATATTGATTTTATTTATAGTCAAGCCTTGGTTGCAATCGTCTATTGGGACGCCGCTAACAATACCGCTATTTATGTAGGCGACGAGCGGCACGGTATAAAAATGGACGGCCACACGCACGCCAATTTACACTCTGACATCGGAACAACTTTCCGAAGTGGGTGTGCTATCAGTTCCCTAAGTACCGATCAAAGTGGAATCGACGCGGCGCACGCACAATTTGGAGTTGAGGCGGGGGCCATTCGGGATGAAGATTTAGGACATTCCCTTAGCGCTATACTATCTACAACTGGTTTACCGATCTACTATAAAGACGGGGCGTCCGGGTATTGGCGAAAAACGACGAATGCGGGTTATTCAATCACAACGACCGGTACGGGTCGAATGGCGTACAACCAAGATTTAGGCGGCGGGGCTTGGCAATTGACCGAGATTGCAAATAACGATTTCGGGTTATGTCACGTGTTCGCTACTAACGATATTAATAACCCTTATTTTGCAATAGTCGGTCAAGCGGATTACGGAAACGTTAACGCGGCACGCGCCGGGGCGAACGATGAAATAAATAATCTCGTTACGTCCGGGTTAATCTTCGCGGAGTATATCCCGATTGCAACCGTTATTTTTCAAACAAGTAACGCGTACACGGGCGGAACGAATACAACAAAGTCAAGGGTCCGTACAACCGACCTTGGCGACGATTACGTCGATTGGCGGTATTCAAAAATTAGCCCTTCTGCAATCTCGGTTACGGACCACGGGAACCTTTCCGGTTTAGGCGTCGACGACCATTTGCAATATGTTCCGGTTGACGGGTTGCGCGATACAACCGCGATTAGTTTTGAAACGACCGGGCCTTATGCGGGGCCAACCGATCCCGGCGCGCTGCATTGGGACGATGATAGTAAAACGCTCACATTGCATTTAGACGCGAACTCGGCCTTACAAATCGGGCAAGAAACACATTTATACGTTTATAACGACTCAGGCGCGGAAATTAAAAACGGTAAGCTTGTATATATTTCGGGCGTTAATAGTGGAGTACCCGAAATATCCAAAGCTGATGCAAGCGCGCTCGCGTCTTCCTTTGTTGCCGGTATGACCACACAAGATATTGATGATGCCCAATACGGCTATATCACGATGGTTGGCCTTGTTCGCGAAGTCGTTACCACGGGTTACGCGGCGGGCGATGTTATATGGCTTGACGGTAGTACACCGGGCGAATTTACAAACACGCGCCCGACTTCCCCCACACACCAAGTATTCGTTGGTTATATACTTGTGGTCGATGCGGCTAACGGCGTTATAGCGGTTAGGCCCGATGTTGTTCCACGGTTGATAGGGCTTTCGGACGTTCTGAATGCGACCCCGGCGGCGGGCGATGTACCCGCATGGATTAGTGGAAACTCCCGTTTTGAAATGCAGAATTTTAACGAATTATCGGCGCTAATGGCGGCGGCTTCTGAATTGTATTATGCGGGTGTTAAAAAGTTGGAAACGACTTCGGACGGGGTATTAGTCACAGCGGATTCGAACTACATCACGATGGAATCGACCGGAACCGGGCAAAATTACGGTTCGCGCTTACGCTTAAAGAACACTAACGCGGGCCTTTCCGACCACGCTATTGTGGATATCGGGCATAAGATCAACGATGCCGGGAACACTACGTTAAAATTTGAAATAGTGTCGAGAAACGCGGCGGCTGCGTCTCAATTTTCGATGGTTGAGTATCTGTTCTCTAATGACTCGTGGGCCTTCTATTGTGGCGGTGAGTTCGCGATAACTGCGGTCAAAGACGCATCCGTTGAGCTTTATTACGACGCGGTTAAGAAGCTGGAAACGACTTCGACCGGCGCGAAGGTCAATTCTGATAGATGCGTTTCCATCGTTGACGGTACGGGAACCGATCAAAACGACGGTGCGAGATTTCAACTTAAAGCGTCAAGCGCCGGAGATTCGACCCACGCAACGACCCAACTCAATCAGTATATTTCGGACGCCGGTAATACCGCAACTGCTTTCGCCATATCGTGTTATAGCGCGGCGGACGCCTTGCAATTCAACCTTCTGACCTACAACTATGATACGGACGTCTTGGAGTTACGGACCGGGGGCGAATTAGCCGTCAAAGCCACGAAGGACGGGGCGGTCGAGCTTTACCACGACGCGATTAAGAAGCTCGAAACAGCTTCGGGCGGAATTACTCTTACAAGTGGTGCGACTGTTAACGAGTTCTCGACCGATGGGACTTTGGCGGGTGATTCGGACACGGCGGTCCCGACAGAAAAGGCGGTTAAAACTTACGCCGCACCGAAATTAATTAACGAAATCGTTCAAGCGTCTACCGATACTTTAACGGCGGCGGAAGTTTCAAGTACTATAATTAATAATTACGGTCAAGCCGCCGAGAACACTCAAACACTACCCGCCGCAGCTAAAGGGTATAACGGTATGTGTGTTATAGGCACGGCGGGCGCGGGCGCGTTTCATTTAAAAGCCGGGGCAAGTGATAAGATTTATTTAGACGGCACCGCCCTTGACGATGGTGATAAAGTTTCTTTAGCAACACCCGCCGTTGGTGATTATTTCACTTTTTGGACGTTCCAAACCGGTGCCTCTTCTTATGATTGGATCGTGACAACTGGCAGCGGAACCTTAACGGATGGAGGTGCTTAATGTACCCTGCATGGTTAGGTAGTTTAAAAAAGAAGGATAGCGATGCCACACGCGCCTTATGGGGCGGCGGGTATACGACTACAAGAGTTGATACGATAGATTATAACACGGTTTCGACAACTGGTAACGCGACTGATTTTGGTGATTTAACAGTAGCCCGCTACCGTTTAGCGGGCGCGGGTTCAGAGACTAGGGCGCTTTTTGCGGGTGGATACACATCTTCAGTAAATGATACGATTGATTATGTTACGACCGCATCAACTGGTAACGCGACGGATTTCGGGAACCTTACAACAACAAAAAGGGCATTGGCGGGCGCGTCCTCTAACACGCGGGCATTATGGGGCGGCGGTTATACAACTTCTAACACAAACGTAATAGAGTATAGCACGATTGCATCAACTGGTAACGCGACTGATTTTGGTGATTTAACAATCAGCAGAAGTTCGCTTACGGCGGCGGCTTCAAAAACCATTGGTTTGTTCGCGGGGGGTTATACGACCGCCGCTGTACAAAGGTTGGATTCCGTAACAATTGCGTCTCTCGGTAACGCAAGTGATTTTGGCAACCTATCAGTAGGTCGTTTTCGTTTAGCGGGCGCGTCCTCTAACACCCGCGCCTTGTGGGGCGGGGGAAGCGAACCCACGGCGTCGGATGTGATAGATTATAATACAATCGCTTCCTCAGGCAATTCAACAGACTTTGGCGATTTAACAGCGGCGAGAACCAATTTGGCGGGCACGTCTTCACCTACTCGGGCGCTATTTGCGGGCGGTGACTCTTCTAATGTTATCGATTATGTAACGATTGCATCAACCGGAAACGCAACCGATTTCGGCGATACAAGCCAAACAAGGAACCAACTCGTAGGTACATCAAACGGGCACGGGGGATTATAAAATATGGATTTACAAGTGTTAGACAATTTTCATTGTGATTTATTAAAAAAGGTTCAGTCGAATTTTCCAAAAATTCAAAAAGCAACTGAAAATTTTAATAAGTCGCAATCCCAATTCATGGACAATATGCTGACAATCCATCAATTGACGCCGTTAAGGTCGGCCCGCCAGTGTTTAGCCGAGATAAAAAAAATTAAATTGGCGATTGAGGAATCGTTTTTTAAAGTCAAGAAAAACGAAATAGTTATTGAAAGTAAAGTGTCCGAAAGCAGAAGGACACAACAATTATTAGTTTCTCAATTACTCGACCTTGAAATTGAGGAATTGAAAACCCAAAATAAAAACATTATCGAAAACGTTAATGGTGCGGTTCGAAAGCTATCGGGGTTTATGACTCAATACGAAAATATATTAAAAAAGTATGGTAAAGAGGAATTCACCGAAGAGGACTTTGAAAAGGACGAAGAGCGATATCATATTATGAAAGCCTTTGAACAAGGGCTTAACGCGGCAAGGGCGCGGGGCGGTATAATTGATGAAGGTAATTTAATTTATCTTTTTCAAATCGGAATATCTGGAACCGCCGCACAAATAGAAGTACAAACGTATTTCAAAAGAGAAGACACTTTAATAAAAGACGGGGAATTACCGTCGCATCAGTTTCAACTAAATTGGCTTGAAAAAATGGCCGATAAATATTCCGGTTCGGCTAAAAGATTTGCAAAATATAAAGGCGTGTCTTTAATCGATAACGAATCATTAATTACAAGGAGTATAAAAGATGGCGAGTTATAAAAAGTTTAAATTAAAGCCGGGGCAAAAAGCGCCTACCGGCTCGTTAGGGGTCGGTATGTCTGATGGTTCTATCCTTTTTTATGGCGATGATATCCCCACTGAAATTGATTCAACCGATCTAACTTTGCACGAATTCAAAGAGTATAAACGACATTTAATAATGAATGACTATAATGTCTACCGCCAAAGCGGGGTCGGTTATTCTTTGGAATCCATAGTTGATTACATTTTTATGTATTTATTTTTGACAAAAAAGATCAGTCAAAACCCGCCCAATGAGGCTGATTTACAAGCGATGCTTGATAGCCTTAATCCGTTTTTCAATTGGTATCGTGGGCTTTTAAAGCATAAAATCGACACGCTTAACGCAATCGAATCCGCCGAAGATTTTAACGCGGTTGAACTCATCACTTGGGATTTTAATCAATTTACGGCGTCTAATCCCGGTATGGGGCTTATTTAATAACGAAAAAATTTTACTTTTCCTAATGCTTTAACTGGAATTGAAACTATGACTTTACAAGATTTTTATAAACTTTGGCCGATAGGCGTCGCTATACTCGGAACCGCAATCGGGTGGGCGGCGACCTATGGAAAGGTAAAAGAGAAAATGAGTAATTTCGTAACCAAAGAGGAATTGTCGGTTCATTGCGAAGCGACCCGCCGTCGTTGGTCTGACGAAGTGGGAAACAAGATAGCGGGCGTTAACACTGCTATAAAAAGCATGGAAGCGTTAGTAATCCGTCTTCATAATAGTCAAAGTAAAAAGATAGATACTATGGACGATAAACGAGAAGGCGCGAAAGGCGAAAACAATCAACAATTAAGCGAATTAAAAACCGAAACGAGTAATCAATTTATTGCACTTAACAAAGCCCTTGGCAGATTAGAGGGCAAAATAGAAAAAATAGGGGGGTAAGTATTATGGAAGAGTATGTTAAACAACAAGCATTAAAAATCTTAATTAACGCGTTCTTGTCTCAAATCACACCGGAGCGTTTGAACTATGTAGGGGATAAGATCTTAGATGTGATAGAAGACGCGGTCGAAAAAACCGAGAACAAAATAGATGACGCCTTAATTTTGCCCCTTTGCAGTTTGACCCGGCAAACTTTTAAGATAAAAGATTAGTTTATAAATAAGCTTTATTAATTTAATTTGAAAGCCGGGGCCTTTATGGTCCCGGTTTTATTTTTAAGGATTTATTATGTACTTAGATATTATTCGATGGACTTATAACGAACACGGAATTTTTGGCGTTATCCGCTATAACGACCGGCTATTAGGGTACTCTCTCGAATTACCCTTTAAAAATAATAAACCTTTTATAAGTAGTATTCCTTTAGGGATTTACCCCGCCGAAGTTGTACCGTTCCGGGGCTACAAAGCTATACTTTTAAAAGACGTACCGGGCCGAACCGATATACTAATCCACATCGGTAATTGGACACATGAAATAGAGGGATGTATACTTCCCGGAAGTCAAACCAAAGTGGAAAAAGACAAAACTAAAATGGTTTTAAATTCTCGGGTTACGCTCGAAAAACTAATTAGGGTAGTTAAGGACGATCCAGTTTTAAAAGTTCGGGTTATACTGGTATGAAATAGAAAGGCCCCGGTCGGTAAAAGCCGGAGCCTTTCGTATCACATTTTTTTTTCATTCCCGGACGCGAACACCGACATAATAGTAATTTTCATTTAGTCGAAATTCACTTCCTATTTATTTCATATTATCGCCCCCTTTCCCTGCTTAGATTTTTACTACATCATAACCCTTTTCAAATTGTCACGCGCTTAAGCTACCTTCCAAATAGCTTGTATTGATCGCTTTAAAAGGGTTTATGAATTAGGACCACGCCCCATAGGGACGCGAGTACAATCAATAAAAAGACACCCGACGCAAAAACCGCCGTTCGTAAAACATTACTTTCCGTATTTACTCTTTTAGGTTTCTCCCATTTGATAGTCAAGTCACCGAAAAGAGTTAATGCTAAGGTTCCTTTATGCTCGCACGTAACACAACGGGCGTTATTGCCGACCGATAAAAAAGTATTATTTTGAGCATAAACTATAACTCGACCCTTGCACCGTTCGCACCGTTCGCCGGGGAAGTCCCGCCATATTTCATTTATCATGGGTTTCAATCCTCACATTTATAGAACTACCCGGCGGAATGATGATTATCGTATCGGGTAAATTGTTTTCCGGGATCGCGTTAGGCGGTCGGGTCCACGTTACGTCGTTACTTGGGTCCCCTTCCCCGTCCGCGTTATACGCTGTTATAAAAAAATCATAAGTTACGCCGTGCCCTAAATTCAAAGCCCCGGTCTCTAAAGGGTACGTTAAAACATTCCCGCAATCAAAAACGTAATCGTCATTCATACCGGGGCGGGTATAGTGTATAAGATACCCTAAAACTGGTTTCATTCCGTCCGGGGCTTCGACCGGGTCCCATTTTAAATAAGACTCGGCGAAGCAAGTGGAAACCATGAGCAAGGAACAAAATGTTAAAATTAATTTTTTCATTTATCAAACCTCCACCTATAAAAAGTCGGTTGTCGTAAAGATCCCTTTTTAGTCACGTTTTTAAAATGTATCTCGGCGTACTTCCCGTCAAACTCTTCAAAATGCGTCCAAATATAATCTCGGACATTTATTTTATTATTGCCCTCAAAATTATTTTTAAATCCACTTCCGACTTTTACTTCCACTCCTTTATAATCGACGATGATTCCGCCCAAGGTCCCGGTCAAACTTTTTGCGCCTTCGTAGTATCCCACGACTCTGCAATCGGCGGTTTTAGGCGGAACCCAACGGACCCAATCAAAGGTTTTTCCGTCTTTATACTTCCCGTCGGGATTATAAATAACGATGCCCTCTTCGCCCGCTTCGGTAGCGTAGTTATAAAACTTAGTCAATTCCTCTTTAGTGTAAAAGAGTACATGCTTTATCAATTTAACGTGGTCGAATTGGAAGGCGTGGAACATAGACGATAAACGATTATACCTTTGTAACTTGGTCCCCGGAAAAGATGGCATATCAAAAACATAGTATACGGCGTTCGGGACCGGGTCGTTATTTCGGATTAGCCCGGACGTCGTGTCGAAGTCGGTATCCGGGACAATTAATTCGCCGTCAAGCTCATGGGGGAAATTCTCTAACTCTTTGTCAATGTGGTCGAACCCAATAAGCTTTTGACCGGTACGGGATATCATTTGGCCCGGATACCTTCCCCGGACCCCGTCCTTTTTAACCGCCGCTAAAACTGGAAACTTTATCCTTTTCCAATCGATGGTTTTAACCAATTGGATGTCGGGCTTTTTGGACCCGTCGTACACCGAAGGTATAAGACCGGGCCAAACCTTATTAACCGTTTTAGCGCTAATCCCGGCGCGCAAGTCCTTATTTAAAATCATTCGAAACACTTCGGCGTGGTCGGTGTGTAACGACATTAAAAGCCTTTTTACCACTTTCTCCGCCCAAGCGCCCGAGATTTTACGAGACGATAAGTCGTCCAAAAGTTCGAAGGCGTACGCGTCTAAAAACTTAGCGTGAGTTTGGCGTCTTGTAACCGGCGGCGTTAGGTAATACCGCCGAAACGGATCATAGCAATACAGTAAAACCCTTTTTAGTTCAGGGTAACTTTTTAAAACGGCTAGCTTATCGTTGCCGACCGCGTTTTGTACTTCTTTTATTTTGTTTAGCACTCTAAAACCCCTCTTTTTTGAATGTTTACTTTAGCCGACGAGAAATCAATATCGCCCCGTGTTTGATACGCATGATACGCGCATTCATTCGCTGTTCCTTGGACGATCAAGGGGGACCCGGTCCAATGACATTGGCTAAAAATGCGCCCCATATACACGATTTGGCGCGGTTTGGTGCCGTTTAATCCGGACGCTTTTAGCTAACTCCTTGATTTTATTACTATTTTTTAAATCGTTGCGCGACATATCCTTCCGCCCGAAGCGGTAAACCGAAAAACGTGTCGCTCCGATTACATAAAATGTGTATTACTTCCTCCAACGACCCGAACCCATTATCAACTTCGGCGATGACTTCATCGTGAACTGATAAAATGATTTCATAGCCCGCCCTTTCTAAGTCAAGTATAGCTTCCATTAGTATTTCACGCGCGGTTGCTTGAGTCGCGTTCTCCGTTATCCTTCCGGGTGATAAACCAACACGGGTCCAATGCTTGTCTATATACCCGTCGTGAACGACAACGGTTTGATAGTCGCCCCAAGGGGCGCGGTACTCTTCATATCGAGCATTCGGATAAGCTAAACACTTCCCCGTCGGTAAGATCATAAACAAAAATCCTTTATCGTGGATAAAGGAAATGCGCCCGTATGAATACATATTACCAACGTTAATCGTGGCGTTTTCCGCCGCGTCTTTTAGCCCGTACCAAAGGGCTTTAACCATACTATGCTTTTCTCGAAAAATGTCGATGGTCCGGTTTGCTTCCCCTTGAGTAATAAATAAACCTTTGTTCGCGCAATTAACCCTAAACACTTTTCCGCCCATCATATAATCACAACCGAGTACGGTTATTTTCCCGTGCTTCCTCATTTTTGAGGTTTTCGAAATCTCTTCGTATGGTACGTCATAAAGCGCCGACGCCATATCTCGATATAAACACATACCGGATATGAATTTTTGTAGAATGTCTTCTTGACCCGCTAACCAACATACGACCAAATGTTCGATTGACGCGTAATCGGCGACGATAAAACGTTTTCCGAACGGCGCGCAAATAGACGGACGAATAAGAGCGGACGCCGTTTCGATTAGGTTCTCGTATTTTAAAAGTGTTTGGTCGAAAGAGTCATAAATAAATGTATAGACGGCGTCTTCGACTTCTTGTTCGGCCCCGTCTCCTACGGTTTCAGTCGGTAAATTTTGCGGTTGTAAAAGCCGCCCGCCTTCGCGTCCGGTTGTGGCTTTGTGGTATTTCAGGCAATCACGGACGCGCCCGTCGGGACAAATCGCCTGTTTTACTTTTCGGTATTTTTTAATAGAACTCTTCCCGGCTAACGCCCGGAGTTCCAAAAGGCTTTTTACACTTGGATAATTATCAATGTTGGGGTCTTTTAAAGCGGCTTCCACGGTCTCGGCGCGGAAGTTCGGAAGTGGGAACCCGTGTTCATGCATAGCCCATTCAATTATTTTTTTACCCTGATTAATTGTATCAATAGCGCCGTCTGTTATAATGGGGATCATCGCGAGTACTTCGTCTAAATACTCATCAATTTTTTGAATGGACGCATTAACCAACGTTGTATCGATTGGGATTCCGCGATTATTTTTTAATAGTGTCGCCCGCCAAAGATCAAGTTCCACGTCTTGCAATTCCCACGGTAGATAATCTAAAATCGCGCGCTCCGCGTTTACGTCGTCCTTACAATATTCGTAAATCTCGATAAAAAGTTCCGGGTGGGTTTCCGGGGTCCACCTTTTAAACGGGTTCTTTTTGGTTAATTTTTGGGGCTTGCAAAGCCAATTGATTAGGTCCTTACCGCGTTTATCTTTTTGGATGTCGAGATTTAGAACCCGCCCGCATTCCTCCAACGAAGCGGGAAGCGCAAACGATAGCGCGATTGCTTGCGTATCTCGCCATGATGTAAAAGGAATCTCGGGCCAATTCCATTGGTCAACGGCGATGTAGCGCCAAAGCGCGTATTCAAAGCCCGTATTCCATGCATAAACTAAATACCCTTCTCGAATCGCGTCGAATAGATCACGGGGCGGACGCTCGCCCGCTACCCATATACGCGGGTCGTCTTGATTAAAAGCATAACCCAAACAAAGCGGCTCCGTGGACTTGTCCATCGCGTACCGGTGCGCCCCGACGGTTTTTAAAATCGATTTCGAGAAAGATTCCCAATCGATATTAACCCGGTTTGGTTTTTGTATTAGCTCGTTATCATGGGTAAATAACATTTTTTGCCCTTTGTTTGTAGTGTCTTTATAGCGTCTACCATAAAATTTAAATCGTATAAATACAACTCAATATTTTTACGACGAGTTAATTCGCTAATCATCGCACGGACGGCTTGTTCGATGTACTCTTGAGTATAAAAAGGCGAAAAGTAATAACGCTTATACGGTTCGATTTTGAACTCTTCGGGCGCGGAGTGGTTCCATATCATCTTGAGCGTATAGAATAAATGACGCGATGCCATTTGACTAACGTCGTGAAATTCGCCCCTTCTATCGCGCCATTGAAATTCTTTTACAGGATTTTTATTAGAAATGCTAATTTGCATGGTTGCCCCCATTTTTAGAATTGATCCCCCTATTGACCGATAGGGGGATCGGGTTATTTAATCGTTACTTTAATCCCTCTTCGGCGTCCAAACCGTTTGAAAGGGCGGAGAACAGTTTAAATTGACGGAGATAAGGCTTAGCTTCACCTTCGGTAGCGATCCCCATTATAGCGGTTTGCATTTCCTCGAAACTTGTGTCCGCGTCTTTGTGGAAAAGATCGATAACTACCG
>Ga0180438_10007624_pt1 | contig 14033 bp, 16 predicted proteins | sample SS_ome_12_FD_132455 | JGI IMG/M metagenome (GOLD analysis project Ga0180438, IMG submission 132455) | Hypersaline lake sediment archaeal communities from the Salton Sea, California, USA - SS_3_D_2 metaG | ecosystem: Environmental > Aquatic > Non-marine Saline and Alkaline > Hypersaline >... | reverse complement strand
TGTTGGCCAGCACATGGTTGTTAGACAAGATCAGGCGATCGCCACTGCCGCGGTCCCGCACTACGCAGCCCAGTGTACCGGCCGTCACCTTAAAGTGGCCGATGCTCACGCCCCCAGGTGCAGGCCTCCATCGATCGGTCGGTGCCTGGAGAGCCACCAGATCCCCGACCTGGACGACGTCCGTCGGTATCTGGTCGACAGTTTGTGGAACCAGGGCCTGTGGATCAAGGCCCGCCTTCGGTATCTTGCGCCGCACCAACGCCACGACGCACAGTTCGTCGGTTGCCTTGCGGCCGATGGTCTTGTAGCCCACACCGACGCCCACGACGTTGGGTTTGGCCAAGAGCACCTGACTGTACGACTTGCTGGCCCGCTTCACTTCCTCTCGAACAGTCATAGGGCACCTCCTCACGTGCAACGCCAGGCCTGTCCCTTGGATGGAGAGAAGCGTGTGGCTGACTTCTGGAACTGGGCGGCATTCCGCACCGCTCCGGCCCGCAGACTGCAGCTGCAGTGCCGGAGATGAGACAGTTTGAGCAGCTGCCCAACCCCCTGTCGCGCTACTTCATGAGCAGCGCGCCGAGATGGGCAGCGGTCGGCCGCCCGCGGCCCAGGCCCACTATAGCAGAGATGCATGAGCATGTCAATGGCTCATGTCCTGAAACGCGCAGTCCTCCTGCCGGGGAGGCGTGTCCACCCGGCCAGCGAAGCGATCATGTGAAGCAGCGGTCGACAAGGTGGGCCTCAGAGCGCTCGCCGGCCAGTACGCCGAATCAACCACAGTCAGGATCCAAGTCACAGAAAGCACAACAGCAAAAGACTCGGCTTCCTCAGCGGCGAACCTGGGCTGAGATTGCCGAGTCCCTCTGTAGCGTGGAACCGATGCCCTATGTGCCTCAGGTCCGGTGCAGGAGGCTACCCGTGGCAGCTCAGCCACGCGCTAGGGCGTGGCCTCCAGCGGCTCAACAGGAACCACGCTGAGGACGCTCACCTGCTTGGCCACTAGCAGCCGCCACGGGTAGCTCAGGGCCACGACGTGAGCCTGCAGACCCACGCGTGGCCGTCCCTCAATCTCAGTATTACCGATCACCAGCACCCGCCTCCCCCCGACTATCCACAGGCCTTCCCAGAAATCTGGCTGGGTGCTCGCCTGGGGTGGCAAGCGCTCGATCGGACCGCTCCACTCAACGACAACAGGCCACTCGTTCGTGACCGCGACGAGCAGGGCTGTCAGTTCCCCACTGGGTTCCAGCCTGGCGCGGACCTTCGCGGTCAGCCCCACCTCCGGACGGCCGATGATGGTGGTTTCGCGGGTCACCTGAACCCTTCGCCCGGCGATCACCCATTCCCAGTGGCCGATGCGCTCGATGACACCCTCGAACTCCACAATCTGATCGTTCGTCGGAAGCACCCTGATCGTGAGTGCCCTGAATTCCCAGACCACACGCTCTGCGCGAATCTGAACGAAGGCTCCAAGGACCAGGTGTCCATCGATCTGCGTCAATCGATCATAGAGCACTTTCAGATCGTTGACCACCAGATAGGTCGTCTCCAACTCCGTAACGCGGCCCCTGATCACTACAATGCGGCTGACGACGTCGGTTGACGGCAGAACGTGTATGGCGACGGCCTGATAGGCTGCCACGGCGGCCCTGGTTGCGTCGAGCGGCTTGGCGAGCACGACGACCGACGCGCCGACCACGGCTGGCCCGTGCGTTTCATCGATCCGTGTGCTCTCTAAAACGCGCACGGTCTGCTCTGCGACCACCCAGGTGCCGATGGGTGTGTCCTCGGGCCGAGATTCGACAGTCCCTTCGATCCTGACCAGCACCGAGTCCGCGGATGGGCTGTCGAAGACTCCCGTGTCTGCCGCCGCCGTACTCAACGGCACAGCGAACACCGCCATACCGAGCAACAGCAACAGGACAGTCGTGTGTCTGATCTGACTCATGGGACGCTCCTTTGAGGTTTGGCTCGGTACATCTTTTTGGCGCTCTGTTCATCCATAGGAGCAGCAGGAGGAATCTCGTGATACACTCTTTGCAGCCGGTCCGACAGGCTTCCAAGACGATGGAGTTTGACGCCGACCTCACTGGCCGTATAATGCGCTCGAGCAGACCGTGACTATTGCCGTCGCCTTCCGCACGGCTGAGCTCTTCTGTAGATTGCCGGTCCTTGGTCAGTCAGGACCAGCCCTTGCGAGCCCTCGCGGAGCTCGCCTTATGAGGCCGTACCTGCTTCACCGCACCGAGAAGCTTGCCAAAGGGTCGACGATTGTCACACAATACGGGCCAGCGCATAGGAGCGAGTCCCAGCAGCATGAGACCAGCATCAACCTACCGTTTCGTCAGTGCAGCTATTCGCACCCACCGTGACGTGCTCGCTACGAGCATTGTCGATCGGCAGTACGGCATGGACCCGCAGCGTTGGGAGGCCTTTGGCGCCGAAGGCAGGCAGAAGAGCCTCCGGGATGTGCGCTATCATCTTGACTATCTCACCGAAGCGCTTGAAGCGGAAGACCAGTCACTATTTGTGAACTATGTTGATTGGGCGAGAACCCTCTACTCCTCATTGGGGCTGGGCGAGGACGCGCTAGAGACCTCTCTGCGCATTATGCTGGACATTCTGCCGCAAGCGCTCTCGACCGACCTGTCCGATCTGGCTCTCGACTTCATCAACCGCGGCCTGCGGCGCCTCCAGACTGCTGGCCGCGTACCTCCCACGCACCTCATACCTGACGCTCCCAACGCACAGCTTGCTCAGACATACCTGGAATCTCTGCTCAGCGGCAGCCGCCGGCAAGCGACTGCGATCATCCTTCAGGCTGTCGAACTCGGCACAAGCGTCAAAGACATCTACCTGCACGTGTTTCAGCCAGTGCAGCGTGAGCTGGGGCGCCTCTGGCAGCTAGGTGAGATCAGCGTCGCTCAGGAACACTTGGCCACAGCCGTGACGCAGTTCATCATGTCACAGCTCTACCCAAGGATATTCGCCACCGAGAGATGCGGCCGACGCCTGGTGGCCGCATGCGTTGGCGATGAACTGCACGAGCTAGGAATCCGCATGGTCGCGGATTTTTTCGAGATGGGGGGTTGGGACACATACTACTTCGGTGCCAGCACGCCGAGCACAGCCATCGTGAGCGCTACGTCCGAATACGAACCGCATGTGCTGGCCCTCTCCGTGACAATGACGTTTCATGTGCGCACCCTGGCCGAGCTGATCGAACAGCTGCGTGCTCGGGAGCATGGTGCGCGGACACCCGTGCTCGTCGGTGGATATCCTTTCAACACCTCGCCCGGACTGTGGCGGCGCATCGGAGCTGATGCCGTCGCCCACGATGCCGAGGAGGCCATCCCTGCCGCGAATCGCCTGCTTAAGGACCCTGAGCCATGATCGCGCAGCCCGCGACGCCCAGCGGCATCGTCCTGCTCTGCGATGCTCAGGGCCGCATTAGGGACGTGCTCCGCGATGACCTGGGCATAGCCGAGACGGTGGCGGCCGGCACACTTCTGACCAGCGCCGTGAGACGCGCCGATGTAGCCAAAGCGCTCAGCTTCCTGGCGGAGCTCCGGGCCCATGGGATCGCCTTGGGTCCGCAAATTGGGATTGCCGTTGCCAACCGGGCGATAGCTGTGACTTGGGCCGGCACACGTGCCGGCGATTGCTGGCTGATCCTTATGTCACCCTCAAGCCTTGGGTTGCGGTGCTTGTGCGAAGAGATGGCGCTGGAGCCCAATGAGACCGTTGCTGCCGCATGCCAGCATCTCATCGCCCAGGCAGGAAGCATGGGCTCTTGGACTCCCTCAGAGATGCAGCTTTTTGACGAGATCACCCGCCTCAACAACGAGCTCATCAACGTTAGGCGCCAACTCGAGAGCAGAGTGGCACGGCAGAAGATCGAGCTCAAGACCAGTGACCAGCGCTTCAGGGCCATATTCCAGCAGACACGCCTCGGCATTGCATTAGCCGACCTCAGAGGCAAAGTGCTCGACGTGAACCCGGCCATGGAGCAGATGCTGAGCGCGCAAGGCACATCGTGGCAGGATCGCACCTTCCTTGAGCTGTTCGGCATTTCGGACACACCCACCACCCTGGCTGAGCTTGACCGGGAACTGCTTCTGGGCCTGCGTCAGGAGTACCGAACGCAGCAACGTTGCATCCGCACCGAAGGAACTGAGGCCTGGCTTCTAATCAGCGGCACAGTGGTCAAGGACGAAGCTGCACGGCCGGCGTTTCTTCTGTACATTGTCGATGACATCACGGGTCGCAGACAGGCAGAGACCGCCCTGCTCCATGCCGAGAAACTGAGCATCACCGGCAGACTCGCAGCCTCGTTGGCACATGAGATCAATAACCCACTGCAGTCGGTCATCGGTTTCATTGGCTTGGCTCGAGAGGCGCCTGGGGAGAGTGAGAGCATCGAACGATATCTGCACATGGCCATGCAGGAACTGCGCCGCGTGTCTCACATCGTGGGCAGGCTCCGCGATCTGAATCTGCCCTCTCGTCTTGAGGAGCCTCAACCCACAGACCTCGGAGGCATCCTGCAGAGAGTGATATCGCTGACAAGCCAGCAGTGTGCGACACGACGGGTAGAGTGCAGCTTCAAGCTGGAGCAGGACCTGCCGCCGGTGGCGGTCGTGCCAGACCGCCTGCAACAAGTGTTCCTGAACCTTGTTCTAAACGCCCTTGACGCCATGCCCGATGGCGGTCGTCTCCACATGGTGGTGACGCGCACCGACAGCCCCCTTGGTATCGAGGTGTCTTTCGAGGATACCGGAGGGGGCATGCCGGAACAAGTGCTCGAGAAGGTGTTCGACCCGTTCTACAGCACAAAGCCAGACGGTCTGGGATTGGGCCTGTTCATCAGCCGGGACATTGTCGACCAGTACGGTGGTCGCATCTCCGCGGAGAGCCGGCCCGGCGAAGGATCCCGGTTTGCAGTCTGGCTTCCCGCCTAGATCGGCCCAAGGACAAGGAACGTCTGTGGATTGCTGGACGGAGTGCAGATGATGGCCCAGACATTGCGCGCATTGGTGGTCGACGATGAAGAAGGGCCGCGCCAGTTCTTTGCCGAGACCTTGCGGCGCGACGGCTATGATGTATACGAAGCCGCCAGCGGCGAAGAGGCGCTCGACGAGCTGCGCGACTCCTCTTTCACGCTTATCCTGCTCGACCTGCGATTGGGCGGGCGTATCGACGGGTTGCGCATTCTAGAGGCAACTCGATGGCGCTGGCCTGCGACGGCCGTGGTGATCGTGACAGCACACGGGTCGCTGGAGTCCGCCATGGCAGCCATCCGCGAGGGCGTGGATGGCTATCTCCTGAAGCCAGTCGAGCCTGCACAGCTCCGCCAGGCGGTGCAAGAGGCAATCCAGCGACGAGAAGCCTCGTATGAGATCCAGCAGCAGCTCGATCAGGCCACCGTGCTGGAGCGAGGCCTCCTGTCGGTGAATACCAAGAAGCATGTCGTGATGATGGGCGGCCAGCCACTTGAGCTAACGCCTCACGAGTTCTCCTTGCTGACGCACCTGATGCAGAACGCCGATCGGACTGTGCCGGCCAAAGAGCTCGTTCAGGTGGTCAGAGACTACACCCCCGAGTACGAATACGAGGCCCGTCAAATCATCAAATGGTACATCCACCGTCTCCGGCGCAAGGTTGAACCGGACCCTGCCAACCCGCGCTACATCCTCAACGTCCGAGGCGTCGGCTACCGCATGGGGCTCTAGAGCACCACATCGACTTTCCGGAGAGCTCCAACCACTCTCCAACCAACCGCGAAAGCAGCTGCAACCGTATCCATCGGTTGCGGCTGCTTTCGTGTGCTATGCTATGCCAGCATTTGAACGGCTGGAAGCAGGCGACCAGAGGATGTCTTCGGAGTGATGAGTGCATAGCATAATGCAGCTTCTTCGAAACGATATGCGCCTTAGCTCGTTTTCTGCTGCGCTGGATCTGTGCGGTCTTGCAGCTCTCTTAGAAGAAAAGACGGATGTCACCGTGTTCGCCCCGACCAATCTGGCCTTCTCCAGACTGGAAGACGGCAAGCTATTGGAGTGGTTCCGCCATCCACAGCGACTGGGTGACGTGCTTCGTCACCATATAGTATCCGGACGGTTCGTTGTCCGCGATCTCATCAGAATGCGTACCTTCAGGACCTTTGGAGGCGGTATCGTCCACATCGAAGCGCTCACTGACAGCGTAAGGGTCGGAGAGGCAAGCATCGAGAAGTGTGACAAGAGCGCCCGCAATGGCATGCTACACCTGGTCGACAGGGTCCTTCGGCCGGCTGGGCCGACAGTCCATGAGCCAGAGTCACCCAGAGCCTGAGCGGCACTGAATACAAGCAACTTGTCTGAAAGGAGTGGAGACTATCATGAGTGACCTACTGAAGCAGAAGTACGCTGGACTTCGGCGTTTCAACGCCATAATGGGTGTGCTCCACCTCGTACAAGCAATCGTCATGACTGTGGTGAGCAACGACACAACCTATCCGGTGTTCACGAACTTCCTCAAGTTCGACCTTGAAACGTTCTCACTGACGCCCAATCCGCGACTGGCGTACGAGCTACCTTTTGGCCCAGCGGTAGCCGTATTCTTGTTGCTCTCGGCGATCGCCCACTTCTACCTTTCGACCATCGGCTATGGGTGGTACGTCAAGAAGCTGGAGAGACATATGAACCCGGCACGCTTCTATGAGTATGCCCTGAGTTCGTCATGGATGATCGTGCTTATCGGCATGCTGGTTGGCATCTGGGATCTCGGCAGTCTCATTCTCATGTTTGGCCTGAACGCCATGATGAACCTGTTTGGTGTGATGATGGAACTCCATAATCAGACCACCGAACGCACGGACTGGACAGCCTTCATATACGGGAGCATTGCAGGCATCATTCCGTGGGTGGTCATTGTCATGTACTTCCTGGGTGCCTTGTCCTCATCAGGTGCTGAGCCGCCAGCGTTTGTGTACGCCATTATTCCAACGATCTTTGTGTTCTTCAACATATTCGCCTTAAACATGTACTTGCAGTATCGCAAGGTGGGTCGTTGGAAGGACTATCTGTTCGGCGAACGCATGTTCATTGTTCTGAGCCTGCTGGCCAAAACAGCACTCGCTTGGCAAATCTGGTTCGGGACGCTCGCGCCGGTATAGGAGAAGGAAGTAGAAGATGTCGTTCCCGTCAGTTGAGGGACTGAACTTGCAGCGCAAGCGCGTTCAGCTGCCCGACGATTTTGCGGGTGAGATCAACCTGCTGGCAATCGCATTCCAACAGTGGCATCAAGAAGTGGTGAACTCGTGGATTCCATTCTTGGAGGAGTTGGAACGTTCAGTGCCCGGGCTCCATTACTATGAACTGCCCACAATCCAGCGCTTGGACCCACTGTCCCGGGTGTTCATCAATGAAGGGATGCGAGCCGGCATTCGCGATCGCACAACGCGCGAGAAGACTATCACCCTGTATGTGGACAAGCAAGCCTTCCGCGAGTCACTTTCGCTGCCGGACGAAAGTACCATCTATCTGCTGGCAGTCGATCGCGCCGGCAATGTGTTGTGGCGCACGCAGGGCCCCTTCAGCCCTGCAAAGACGCGATCGCTCTTGCAGATGCTTCGCGAACGCGTAACATCCGAGGAAGGCTAATGCTGAAGTACGGGCTATAGACAGCGTCGTACGCCGCTGGTATAATCAGCACCCATCCTTGGTACAGTGATAGCACAGTGACAGAAGGAGTGTGAGCAATGGAAATCTGGACAGCCCTCGGCGTATCGGCACTGGTCGTGTTCGTTTTCATGACGCTGATGTTCTTCGCTGCGCTTGTGAGAAAGCGCAACGATATTGCGGATGTAGGATGGGGAGTGGGCTTCATCATTGTAGCCCTCACATCGCTTTGGCTGAACGGCAACCCTACGCCACGCAAACTGCTCGTCCTGGTCCTTGTAGTGCTGTGGGGCTTGCGTCTTGCCATCCACATTGGTATGCGCAACCGCGGCAAGAAAGAGGACTATCGGTACAAGCAATGGAGAGAGGATTGGGGTGACAACTGGCTTATTCGCAGCTATCTCCAAGTCTTCTTGCTTCAGGGCGTTTTCATGCTGATGATCACCTTCCCGATCATGCTGACCATGACCTATGACGTTCGACCACTGGGCCTGCTCGATCTGCTTGGCGTAGTGGTCTGGGGGATCGGCTTCTTCTTCGAAGCCGTGGGGGATTATCAGCTTACCCGCTTTCTGGCGAATCCTGAGAACAGAGGGCGGATCATGAAGTACGGGCTGTGGCAATACACGCGACATCCGAACTACTTCGGCGAGGTGACGCAGTGGTGGGGGATGTTCTTAATCGTGCTCTCTGTCCCCCATGCTTGGATGGGTATCGTTGGCCCACTCACGATCTCGTTCCTGATCCTGAAGGTTTCGGGAATCCCAATGCTGGAAAAGCCGTTCGAGGGCAAGCCGGAATGGGAAGCATACAAGAGCCGCACTAGCGCCTTCTTCCCTTGGTTTCCCAAGGCCGCCTAGCGCAGCAAGCAGCGTAAGGGGAGATAGGGGGCAATTATGTCAGTCAGGATAGTAACCGACAGCACATGCGATCTACCTGGCTCCGTAATTGAAGCACTGGGCCTGCGCGTGGTCCCGCTTTACATCCACATAGGGAACACCGACTATCTGGATGGCGTGGATATGTCCCGAGAGCAGTTCTACTCCGGACTACCTACCTTCCCCTCACACCCGACTACGGCTGCCCCGAGCATCGAAGTGTTCGAAGGCGTCTACCAGGAGCTGGCATCTGAAGGAGCGTCTGGGATCGTATCCATTCACATCGCGGAATCGCTGAGCAATGTGGTCAATGTAGCGCGCCTGGCAGCGCAAAGGTTCACCGATGTGCCAGTGCGCGTGATCGATTCGGGGCAGCTGACGCTCGGTGTGGGCCTTGAAGCCGTAGCAGCTGTACGAGCTGCCGAGGCCGGCGCCACGATCGAGGAAGTAGAGCGGCTGGTGAAAGACATGATTCCGCGCACGCATACCTTCGCTGCGTTGAGCACGGTAGAGTTTCTGCGCCGTAGTGGCCGTCTGACTCAGTTCCAGTTTGGCCTGGCAACGGTTCTGAAAATCCTGCCCTTGCTCAAGATGCACAGAGGTGTAGCGGAGATGGAAAAAGTCCGCACCGAAGAGCGCGCCACGAAGCGGCTACTCACGTTGCTGATGGAGCAATCTCCAGTCGAGCAGCTGGCCGTCGTGCACACAAACGCGCCGCTGAAGGCGAGCGCATTGTACGAGCGCGCCAAACCGTTGATCGGTGAGCTGTCCGAGCCCATCTACGGTTCCGTGACGCCGGTCATCGGCGCCCACATCGGACCCGGTGCAGTTGGCTTCGTCTGCGTACAGCGGCAGTGATCCGCAGAGCGCCGGCGACGATCAAACCGGCTGCTCGCTCGTGTCGCTGGCAAGTGTCATGCCACATCCTGATGGAGCGGACACCGCGTCGAGAGGGTATTCATGGCTGAGTCAATGCGCCGACAACTCTTCCTGATCTTTGGCTTTGTGTTCATTGAACTGCTTGGCTACAGCCTCATACTGCCGCTCCTGCCGTTCTATGCAGAAACCTTTGGGGCCACTCTGCCAATTGTCGGTCTGCTCGGCACCGTGAACGCCCTGTCACAACTGGTTGCTGCGCCAGTCGTCGGGCGCCTATCGGACCGCTACGGCCGTCGCCCGCTGCTCATTGTGAGTATCATCGGCACCTTCGTCAGCTTCTTGCTCCTGGGCTTGGCCGGTTCGCTGGCTGTGATCTTCATCAGTCGCGCCCTAGACGGCCTGTTTGGCGGGAACGTGGCTCTAGCTCGGGCCTACATCACGGACGTAACCGACGAGCGAGACCGAGCGCCTGCTCTGGGCATTATCGGCGCGGCCTTTGGCCTGGGGTTCATCATTGGCCCGGCCATGGGTGGATTCCTCAGCCAATACGGCTACAATGTCCCCGCCTTGGTCGCTGCCCTCCTTTCGCTTGTCAACCTCGCTGCGGTGGTCCTGTGGCTGCCAGAGTCACTTACCGCAGAGGCTAGAGAGCAAGTGCGAACCAGTCCACGGACGGCGTTCACCCTCGGCGCCCTATGGGAGGCACTTCATCAACCGTGCTGTGCGGACCTTCTACGGGTGGGTCTGGTATACAGCCTCGCTTTTGGCCTCTTTCAGTCCAATTTCGCCCTGTGGGCCAAGACCCGACTCGGCTTAGACGCTCAGGGCACCAGCTACGTTCTGACGTACGTGGGCATTCTGTCCGTGCTGGTTCAGGGTGCGGCCATCGGACGACTAGTCAATCGATTCCAGGAGCGCACCCTGATCCTAGCGGCGTCTTTCATCTTGGCAGTGGCGCTGGGGGCGTGGGCCCTGACACGGAATGTAGTCTCGCTGCTGCTTGTACTAGCACCTATAGCACTCGCTGCAGGTGTGTTGAACACTGCCTTGCCCAGCCAGCTCACCAAATCAGTACGCCCTGAGGAGATCGGTGGCATACTGGGGCTTTCCACCTCTCTGCAAACCTTGGCCCAGATCGTAGCTCCTGGCACAGGAGGCATCTTGCTGGACAAGGTGGGCCCAGCGGCCCTTGGTACCTTGGCCAGTCTTCTCATGGTCTGGGCAGGATGGTTTGCCTGGCAACGCATCGTACGGCAGCCAAGCTCGGCCTCGCCAGGCATGGGACCCGCGCCACAGCTCTCAAGCGGGCCAACGGGTGTAGAACAATAGCAACACCGAAAGGAGTCTGACATGATCCTGAGCATCCTGAAGACAATCGGAGCCATTGGCACTGTGATTACCGGCGTCATCTCTTTGGTGAGCCCCAAGTCGGTGACAGGATTCGTAGGCCTGCAGCCTGACGGTCCAAGAGGCCTCTCGGAGATCCGTGCGGTCCTAGGTGGGCTCTTCATAGGTAGTGGTGCCGCTGCACTTCTACTGAATGACCCCGTCGCGCCCAAGGTTCTGGGGATCGCCTACTTGGGCACCGCCGCGGGACGGCTGCTGTCGATGGCAATCGACAGGGCATTCGACAATTCCAACTGGATCAGTCTTGCCTGGGAGGTCTTCTTCGGCGTCGTGCTCGTTCTGTGAGTGCGCCAGGCTTCGGTGCCAGGCAGGGGACTCGTACAACCAACCGGGGAGGATCTTGGGCTATGCGGTGGGCGAAATGTGTCGCAGTATTGGGAATGTGTGTCATGGGCTCGGCGCTCCTGTATGGCTTCACTCAGGGTGACCTGTCCGCCGACGGCCAGGTGCTGTTGTCCATACCCTGGGGAATCGTGTCGCTCATTGATGTATACGTTGGGTTCACGCTCTTCTCCGCTTGGGTGATATTCCGCGAGCGCCGCCTGTCGGCCGCCTTGGCGTGGGTGGCATTGATCATGATCCTGGGGTTCTTCAGCGCCAGCCTCTACGCGCTGCTGGCGCTGTACAACAGCCGCGGCGACTGGCCTACGTTCTGGATGGGACACCGAGCGGAGGTTGCCCCAAGTGGCTAGCAGCAAATCTGAAGAACTGATCGAGGAGCTTCGCCAGGTAGTCCTCGGCGAGAGCAACTTGGTTGACACTGTCATCCCGACCATCGTATTCCTGGTTGTCAATGGTGTGTTTGGGTTCCAGTATGCCATGTGGGTTTCCCTGTTGTTGGCTGTGGTCATCGGCGCAATTCGCTGGCGACGCGGCCAGTCACTGCAATTCGCGTTGGGCGGGATTGGAAGCGTGCTGCTCGCCATTGTGTTGTCGCACATCGTGGGCAGGCAGGAGGGCTACTTCCTGCCTGCAATCGCAAATGGCGCGCTGGTCTTTATCGTCACGCTTGCTAGTGTGCTGGTGGGTCGGCCACTGGTTGCATGGACCAGCCATTTCGCGCGCCGTTGGCCACTCGACTGGTACTGGCATCCGCAGGTTAGGCCAGCGTACAGTGAGGTCACGCTGTTTTGGGCTGTCGCCTTCGGACTGCGGCTGTGGGGTCAGGTAGCGCTCTTCCGTGCCGAACGGCCTGAGCGCTTTGCTGCCTTCACAACGCTTGGTGGCTGGCCCACTACCATTGTCCTCTTGGTGCTGAGCTACCTCTATGGCACCTGGCGCCTCAGCCAGCTGCACGGTCCAAGCGTCGAGGAGTTCAAGACAGGCGCGCAACCGCCCTGGCAAGGGCAACAGCGAGGTTTCTGAGGCATTCAAACGAACTAATTTGGAAGGAGACTGGCAAGATGAAACTGAGACAGATTCTCAACTGGCTTGGGCTTGTCATTGTGATCGCCGTCAATGCCGGTGCAAACGCCATACCGCTGAATGGGAAGACGACTGGTGAGATATCGGACAACATTCCCACGCTGTTTACACCAGCCGGTTACGTATTCAGCATCTGGAGCGTGATCTACTTGGGACTGCTGGCATTCGCCTGGTACCAGAGCCAGCGGGCGCAGCGCAACGCAGAGTTCCAGGAGCGCGTCGGCTATTGGTTCTTCGCAAGCTGCATCTTTAACAGTGCCTGGATCGTAGCATGGCACTATGAGCAATTCCCGCTGACCCTAGTCCTTATGCTCGGACTGCTCGTCTGTCTGCTCGCCATCTACCTTCGCCTGGACATTGGCCGTCGCAGGGTCTCAGCCGCAGAGTCAAGGTGGGTGCACTTGCCTTTCAGCATCTACCTGGGCTGGATTTCTGTGGCGACCGTCGCCAATGTGTCCACGGTGCTCTACAGCAGTGGCTGGAATGGCGGTCCTCTATCGCCAGAGGTCTGGACCGTGATTATGGTCATCGTCGCCGCGCTCCTGGGCCTGGCCATGATCATGCTGCGCAACGACGTGGGCTACCCGTTGGTGATTGTCTGGGCTCTCGTGGGCATCGCGGTAGCCAGAAGTGCAATCCCGTTGATTGCCGTCGCTGCCGGTGTAGGTGCCGCAGTGGTTATGCTCGCCTGGGTACTAGCTCGGCTGCGGCGCTGAGGCTAGGCGGTTTCACGCGTTTGGCGAGCCAGAGGTAGAAACGTGGGTCGGCTGAGACCGGAGAAACTGCACGTGCGCTTCGCCAAGGGCTGCATCAGCGGGAGACCGCTAGTCCCTCGGCGTTACACGCTGACACACTCTGATCGCACGGGTGAGCTCTTCCTGAGCATAGGTCCAGAGTACGACGAGGAACAACTGCGCGGCTGGCAGGCGCGCCTGATGCGCGATGAGGTGCTGGCCGAGTGGCAGCACCAGCCAGGCCTGCCTGAGCTGCATGTGCACTGCCACGTCAGTGGACAGTGGGCCCTGGGCCCTGCACGCTGGCGCGATGACGTCTTCCGCCGGGAACTGCCCCTGGCACTTGAGGCTTTGTGCTACGGTGACCGTGAGCTGATGTGTTCAAGCCGCCAGCTGAAGCAAGCTCCTGTCTGGGTTCACTTCCACGCCCGCCAGGCCAAGCTTGACGCGACCGAGGAGTGGGGAACGGTATCCGATTACCTGCCCCCATGCGACTAGAGCCCCACTCCACTACGGTCTCGCTCTGCTGTGTCAATCCGTAGGTGGGTGTTGCTCCCCGTCGACTCTAGCACCATGGGCGTGTACCGTATGCCGCTGCGGCCCTGCGCCGGGCCCTTGGCGCAGAACCCTAGGCTTTCGTAGAACGGAACTGCGTAGAGTGATGAGTTCACCGTCAGCTTGGCAACACGATGGCCACGCGATCGGGTCAGGTCCAACGCCCTTGCGAGCAACTCCCGCGCGATCCCTCTTCCCCTGTAGCGCGGGTCGACAAAGAGCAGCGAGATGTGCTCATGCTCGTGCAATTCGATTGCCCCGACGATATGGTCCTGAACCGAAGCGACCATAACGATGTGCCCATGCTCAGAGCGTTGCTGCAGTGCGCCTGGATCAACATAGCGCGCAAACGCCTCCACCCCCTGCGCATCACAGTCAGGCGCAACGTCCTCAGCAAAGACCTGGAGGACCAGATTTGACACGTCTGCTGCTTCCTTCGGCCGCATCAGGCGGAACTCGACCGGCTTGGCCGCCCAGGCATCTTCCTTCTG
>Ga0180438_10007622_pt1 | contig 14034 bp, 10 predicted proteins | sample SS_ome_12_FD_132455 | JGI IMG/M metagenome (GOLD analysis project Ga0180438, IMG submission 132455) | Hypersaline lake sediment archaeal communities from the Salton Sea, California, USA - SS_3_D_2 metaG | ecosystem: Environmental > Aquatic > Non-marine Saline and Alkaline > Hypersaline >... | reverse complement strand
GCCGAGGCCACCGGCGGGCGCTACCACGTGATGCACGTCTCGACCGGCAGCGCCGTCGACGCCGTGCGCCGGGCCAAGGCACGCGGAGTGCGCGTCACCGCCGAGGTGACCCCCCACCACTTCACGCTCACCGACGAGTCGCTCCGCTCGTTCGACTCGAACTTCAAGATGAACCCGCCGCTGCGGGGCAAGGGCCACGTCAAGGGCGTGACCGACGGCCTGATCGACGGCACCATCGACGTCATCGCCACCGACCACGCCCCCCACGCCAAAGAGAAGAAGATGCAGGAGCTCGACCGGGCCCCCTTCGGCATCATCGGCCTCGAAACCGCCCTGGGCCTCGTCGTCACCCGCCTCATCACCCCCGGCCACCTCGACTGGCCCACCGCCCTGGCCAAGCTCACCTGCAACCCCGCCCGCATCCTCCACCTCCCCAAAGGCACCCTGCAAATCGGCGCCGACGCCGACGTCACCATCATAGACCCCGCCGCCCGCTGGACCGTCGACCCGGCGGAGTTCCGCTCGAAAAGCACCAACACCCCCTTCGCCGGCTGGGAGCTGACCGGAAGGGCGGAGGTGGTGATCGTGGGGGGGAGGATTAAGTTCGATCGGAGGTAGGGGCGGTGACCTCGTCCCACCCCCACGGCCCCGCCGGCCTTGTGCCGGCGGTGAAGAAGGTTGGAAGGCTAACGCGGGTTGCCCCTACCGCTTAGCCACCAACCTCATTCACCGCCCGGGCGAGCCGTGCGGGGTCTTATGGGCATCGAGGCCGCCTTGGCAGCTCTTCTTTCCGCACGCGGTCGTTTGTGCCGTGTACACCCTACTCACCCAGTCGGGTCATACAAGATGCCAATGATTAGCCGGACCGCTTCGAGCAGGGGCAGATGGTGGAAAGGATCATCGTCCATCTGTTCGACACGAACTACAAGTGATTCCCCAAGGCCGCCGATCGACTCGAACTGTCGTACGTGTTCCGCGCCGGCCAATGCGGCCCCCAGCCGTTTGAACGCCGTGCCTTGGTCGGTGACGATCGCCACAAGCTCACCTTCCATCGAGTCGAGTTGTCCAGGGAGCAACTCGTCACCTGCGAGAATCATCTGCCCCTCGAGAACCAGGGGCAAGGCGCTTTCACCGCGCACCTTCAAGGCGAGCTTGGCGTCACCCAATAGCCGACACTGCTCGTCAAGAACTGCTTCGTTCCTTTGACGCGGGTAGACTGGTCGTCGGTCGAACAGCAGCCCCACGACTCTGAGAAGACACACTTCTTCTCTACGCAGCAGCATTGGCGGTGGGCGGTTGCGCGGGTCCCCAGCTTCACTCGCAAGTCCAATCCTGCCTGCATCTTCACCATACCGATGGAACCGTCGCACGTACGCTGCGTCTCCGTGCAAGGCGACCACCAAGCTATGGTTGTCTGGTTCCGCGTCGTTCAAGTCGACGATCACGCGGCAGTTCTTCGATCCGGCGAACCCCAGGTTGTCCGTGGTATTGACGTAGATGGCGTGGTTTGTAAGCCAATCACAAGCGAGCGGTTCCTCCGATGTCTCAACGGTATAGAGGGGAGAATCGGAGCGCGCAGCCGCGGTAGCCAAGACAAGCGGCACGGAGAAAGAAAGGCGTTCCAACGCCGCTGGCGGATCGGGGCGTGATTCAACGGGCGTCGCAGGTTCTCGTCGCAGCCATCTCTCATATTCTTCGTCGGCACTGTGAACCAGGTCGAGGGCGCGTCTACATTCGTCGCGGACTTCGTTGACGGCGTTGTACGTGACTAGCTGAGCCCCGCGGTGATGCGCCTGGTTCATTAGCTCGAGAAATGGGCTCCCGTCGCGGAACGCCGGATCATCGGCGAGCTGCTCGAAAACCCTCCCTGTAAACGGTTCTACTCCGGAAGCGATACGTCGTCGGACCGCATTGACCAAGTCAGAGAGGCCCGACATCGGACCGAGACGCGGATCGGCGGTATCGAAGAGGTTTGACAGCCGATCTTCGAGGTAGATCCGCAACTCGTTGACGTAACTCCGGGCCGCGTCGTGATCGTTCGGCCTATCCCCGAACGTTTTTCTCCTGGCCTCGATGGCCTCGTGAAACCTGCTCAGCTTGGCGCACAAGTTCGATGACTTGGCTGGAAGCAGCTCCCTTCGGTCCGTCTGCTGGTGTCCCAGCTTCTGCCTGGAGCGGTCGTTCACCCTGCGCCCGAACTCCCGGTCGTTGGTGGTCAGGACAACGTGTGCTCCTTCTTTCACAATGTCGGGAATGCAACTCGCGACCCGTCGACGGTTGTCGGGGTCGAATAACTCCTGCAAATCGTCCAGCAAGAGAAGCGACAATCCTCCACGGTCGTCCACAAGTTGCTTCCAAAAAGCGAAGACGAAGGCGAGCAGCGTTGCTCTGAGGTCTGAAGCATTGCAGATATGCTGCGCGGGCGCTCTGCTGCCCTGCGATTCCGCCTCGATGACCAGTGTGCCACCGTCTTGGACGTCCGTGTGCGCGATACTCGGCGCGTCTGTACACGGCGGGAGATACAGAGCCTTCTTCCATTCTGCCGTGTCGGCGGACAAACTACGCATGAGAGCGCCTACGTAGCGGTCCACAAGCTCATCGAGACGGAAGAGGTCCACGATCGCGTTCGCCGCCACGGCATATTGCCGTTGTTGTTCTTCACATCGCCGCCTCTTGGCCAGAGCCTGTGCCATGCGACCGACTCGCTCCAACGCAGTCCTCAATGGTTCCGAGTTCTCGACGACTGTCTTCAATAGGACGAGCCGCGCTCGAAGCGGATGGTCGCCCAATCCGCCTTCCTCTTTCTCGGAGACCTTCGGGACCGTGTCGTGGACTCCAATAATGCGGAGGAAAGCTTCCTTACAGGCATCGGCGTTTTCCTGTCGCCAGCGTGCAAACGCAATGGCGCGTCTCGTTCCGCGAATGGCTTCCGTCAGTTCCTCGCCGGCAGAACGCAACGAGTCGGGAAGATCGTCCACCTCGGGTTCGGTGAACACCGGCATGTTTTCCAGATGTACGGCGCACAGCGTCTCCACGCAGCCCTTAAGAACCTTGAGCGTTCCGGAGAAGGCGCTATTCCGGAAGAGTTCTGCCGTCAGGGCCGCGGAAATCAGTTCGTGTGGCCTGCCCGGCAGTGTACGGCTGAGTTCTGCTCCGAGGGTTTCAGGCAGGGTCGCCTTCAGCCTGTCCAAAGACTGACGGATCCACGCGGACACGATGAGTTCCAAGTGCGTTGATTCTCTCAGAAGGAGCTCGCGGATATGTTCGGCGATCGGCTTATTCGTCTTGGGGTCTATCTTCCCCTCGAGGGACGTGTCACAGACGGGACAATCTGCGATCTCTTCCGCTCCCACGTCCTGTTCCCGTAGCCAGCCGGCGACTTTGGCGTACAAACGCACTCGGGACGCGTCGTCCTTGCGCTGTTCGAGCTGCGATATCTCCTCTGCTTCACGAAGGAGGCTCTCCAAGAGGAGTTCACTTTGTTCGAGCTGGTCCTCGGTCAGTTGCCCAAGGCGTTGCAGCCTCCGGGCGTCTTCAAGCCCCGCTATCCGCCCTGGACTGACTACGTCAATGGCAAGGGGAATACTGCGGGCAAGGTCGTCGACGGCCCGCTTGTCGCTTGCGTCGAACGACAGGCCGAGCACGACTTCGGCGCCGGCCAAGACGCGAGCCTGGTTCGCTTCAAAGTGCTCCTTCAGGAGGTTGACGGCTTCCTCGCAATTGTCTTGTGCGGGATGTTCAGGCACGGGGGACTCCGCGGCAAGCTCCGGATGGCGCTGGAGGAGCTGTGCAAGTTCTTGGCGTTCTTCAGAAAACGAGCGGTCCAGCTCGTCGATTTCGCGATCACGGTCCCTCGGCAATTCCCTTCGAAGCTTCTGTTCCGACTTCCTGGCGTGCTTCACGAGATCCCGCAGAGGCCGAATTCCGGTCAGTTCAGCGACTGCCGAGCCAAGAGCGGATTCGCTCCCAACCTGAACGTACGGCAACAAGCCGGTCATCCTCGTCCCTATTTCCAGGGCGATCGGCGGAAGCCCCAAGTCGCTTAGACCGGACACGGCGATGTCAATGCGGCGGCCACGGCCAGACCTGCTGATCGAACGCCGAACCGTACCCACTTCGTTTCCATTGTCGTCGACAAAATCCAACTCCACCCACGTATCAAGCGGCACGGGCTGCGTGCCTAGACGCCGCAGGACGTCCGACCGCGGCAATGGCGTGATAGCTGCGACTGCATGGCTTGCCGCGCTCTGTTCCTGCTCCTCTCCGGCATCCGCCGCAATCACTTCGACCGGTGATTCCACGGTTTCTGGGGGCCGTTGCGACCGATAGATTTGGCCGGTCAAGCACCAGGTGATCGCAGAAAGCAGACACGTCTTGCCCACTCCGTTCTTGCCTTCGATGATGTGAATTCCCGGCGAAGGGGCGCTCTCAAACTCGAACTCGAAGTCCGAGGGCGGTTCATCGGGCGTCCCATAGCGGTGAAGCCCTGCAAATCGATGGGCGCGAACTCGTTTGAGATGGACAACTCCGCGAACACTCTCGGTATCGCCCACCCCGACCGAAGGCAGGACAGGTGGGTCCTTCGCGATTTCAGCCGCGATCGCCTCCACATCTTCTTTCCGATTCTGTCCCGCCCATTTTTCCCTATTGTTTCGATACCATTCGAAGATTGTTCGAGCCTCTTTCGATGCAAGCCGGAACACCGACTCACCATCGGAAAGGCTGACTCCTCTGCCGCTCACGAGCTCAACGCAGAGCGAGTCAAGCGTATGAAGCAGCAAAGGGGTGACATCGGTTGGAGAACTCATCGCTACTTGCCCTGTTCGAGCGGGAGAAGAGCTGGGTGCCCGTGTCCAACCTCTTCCACCAGTTCTTCCATTGCGCTCCGACACACGCAGGTTGACGATGCTCGCCCCACTTGTCTGGGGAATGTATCCACCTCACCGTCCGTTGTCAAGGTGCCGGGACGTATGGCCGCCGTGCATGCAGACCTGCGTCGCGGGGATAGGACTAAACGTAAAAACCCCGGAGAGAGCGATCGCAAACTTGACCAGTCCTCGGGGTGACAGAATACTGTCACCCCAATTCGGGCGGTTCGAGCGCGGCTGGACGCGCCGTGGTGTCCCACGTGGACAGGCCGCTTTAGCGGCCTTGCCGCCGGAGGCGGTGGTAGGCCCGGCGTTTACGCCGGGTGGATAGGGGGGAGGGCTCTGTGTCATTCCTGCCGCCCACGGCAGGGAGCCCCGTTTAGGGGGCTTCTGGCTGTTGTGGCTTCAGCCGGGGGCAGGGGCGAACGCGCCGCGGGGGGGAGGGCCGTAAACGGCCCTGCGGGCGCGAAACATGGGGGAGACCCGTAATCGCCCGCGACCCGGCGTAAACGCCGGGCCGAGTACCGGCTGCGCCGGCAAAGGGCCTGAAGGCCCCTCGCAACGCCCGGCGGGCGGGCCATCGGGGGCGTTGACGGAAACTTGGGTCGGGGATAGGCTTCGCGAGTCGGGTGGTTGGTGGAGTTTCGGTGGAGAAGACCCGCGCGGAGAGGAAATGGAGGTCCCATGCTCGACGGAACGAAGCTCAGGGAGATGCTGGAACGGATCGAGGCCCTGTTCTTGGGGGCGACGACGCCCGGGGAGCGGGCGGCGGCGGCTAGTGCGAGGGAGAGGATCGAGGCGAAGCTGGGGGAGATTCGGCGCACGGACCCGGCCATCGAGATGCAGTTCAACATGCGCAACCCGTGGTCGAAGAAGCTGCTCGTGGCGCTCTTGCGGCGGTACGGGTTCAAGCCCTACCGCTACTACCGGCAGCGGCACACGACCGTGATGGCCCGGGTGCCCAGGCACTTCGTCGACAAGACTCTGTGGCCGGAGTTCCTGGAGCTGGACGAGGCGCTCCAGACGCACATCAACGAAGTGACCGAGCGGCTGATCGCCGAGGGGGTCCACGGCGACCGCTCCGAGGTCGAGGTCCAGGGCGAGCTGCCGGCGCCCTGAGGTCGGGTCGCGACCACGCGGCCCCCCGCGGTCGCTCGCCACAGTTCAGCCGTCCGAAGTACGACGGCCTTCCAAGGCCGTCGGCGCCGCAGCCGGGTCCTCGACGGCCTTGGAAGGCCGTCGTACAGGGGGGGTTTCCGGGATGGCTGAATTGCTGCGCACTCGTATTAGCACCGCTGATGCGCGGCGATCCGGAGTGAGGCCGGCTCGTGGGGCATAAACGGAAGTGATACGGGGTTTCGGGGTGGGGAAGGTGGGCGGCGGGGTGGACCGCGGGATTTGGCCGGTTGCAGGCCGGGGCGGGACTCTGGGGGAGCCCACGCCACGTCGGCGAGGCTCAACATAAGCCCTTCTTATGTTAAGTATTAGGCATTTACTCCTTTTGTAATAGGGCACGGGGCGGTAGAATGGCGATTCTGGTAGGTATTGGCGTGGCTGCCGGTAGGTCGCTGGCACGGGCCGAACGAAAAGGGGGACGGGGTTCATTTGTGCGAAGCACCTTTCGGGCCTTTGAAGGCAAATGAGCCCCGTCCCCTTTTTCGGCCTCGCCGCCGTTTGACGCGCTGCGTAGCCGGTTGCCCCCCGTTTCGCGACGGGCCTCACCCCAAATCGTCCCAGGACCGTGCCAAGGCTCCGGGACCGTGCCAAGGAGACTGTGTAGTGAATCTGCAACGACCCAACGCTAGTGACGTGACGCATTCGAGCAACCGGTCGCGCAACGTGGCCCCGCAGTCGGGGCTCTGCTCGCGGTGCGTGGACGGTTGCACGGGCAACTGTGAGGTGTTTCGCTCGACCTTCCGCGGCCGGGAGCTGATTTACCCCGGGCCCTTCGGCGACGTGACCGCCGGGGCCGACAAGGATTACCCGGTCGACTACTCCCACCTGAACATCCAGGGCTACGCCCTGGGCGGGCGCGGGTTGCCCGAGGGAGTCGCGGCCAATCCCGACACCTGCACCTTCCCCTCGGTGAAGGTCGACACCGAGTACGGCTGGGACATCAAGGTGAAGATGGCCGCCCCGGTGTTCACCGGTGCGTTGGGCTCGACCGAGATCGCCCGGAAGAACTGGGAGCACTTCGCGGTGGGTGCGGCGATCGCCGGCGTGACCCTGGTCTGCGGCGAGAACGTCTGCGGGATCGACCCCGGCTTGGAGCTGGACGCCAACGGCAAGATCAAGCTCGCCCCGGACATGGACCGCCGCATCGAGACGTACCGGCGTTACCACCGCGGGCTGGGCGAGATCCTCGTGCAGATGAACGTCGAGGACACCCGGCTGGGAGTGGCCGAGTACGTCTCGAAGAAGCACGGGCTGGAGACGATCGAGCTGAAGTGGGGCCAAGGGGCCAAGTGCATCGGCGGCGAGATCAAGGTCAACTCGGTCGAGCGGGCCAAAGAGCTTCAGAAGCGAGGCTACATCGTCACGCCCGACCCTTCCGACCCGATCATCCAGGCCGCGTTCAAGGACGGGGCCATCAAGGAGTTCGAGCGCCACAGCCGGCTGGGGTTCGTCGACGAAGAGGGCTTCCTGGCCGAGTGCGACCGGCTGCGGAGGCTGGGCTTCAAGCGGATCACGCTAAAGACCGGGGCCTATCCGCTGCGCGAGCTGGCCATGGCCCTGAAGTGGGGCTCGAAGGCCAAGATCGACCTGTTGACCATCGACGGTGCCCCGGGCGGCACGGGCATGAGCCCCTGGCGCATGATGCAGGAATGGGGTATGCCGGCCATCTACCTGCACTCGGCCGCGGTCGAGTTCGCCGACAAGCTGGCGGCCAAGGGCGAGCGCGTGCCCGACCTGGCCTTCGCCGGCGGGTTCAGCACCGAGGACCACTTGTTCAAGTGCATCGCCCTGGGCGCCCCGTACGTCCGGGCCGTGTGCATGGGCCGGGCCCTGATGATCCCCGGCATGGTCGGCAAGAACACGGCCTACTGGATGAACAACGGCGGGCTGCCGAAGAACGTCCGCCAGTACGGCGAGAAGGTCGAAGAGATCTTCGTCTGCTACGAGCAGGTGCTCGACCTGGTGGGCAAGGACGAGATGAAGAACATCCCGCTGGGCGCGCTGGGCATCTTCTCCTACGCCGACAAGCTGAAGGTCGGCCTGCAGCAGATCATGGCCGGTGCCCGGTGCTTCAGCATTTCGGCCATCTCGCGCAAGGACATCATGAGCCTCACGCGCGAGTGTGCCGACGTGACCGGTATTCCGTACATCATGGACGCGTATCGGGATGAGGCGTTGGAGATTTTGGACGCGTAGGCGCCGGTCCGTCTCCGAACAACCCGACGCTCGACGCAAGGCCCGCCGGCACCGCTCGGCGGGCCTTGCTTGTGCGCAGCGGGTTGACGAGCCTGGTGGCAGCACCTAAACTGAGTTATGGAGGCGGACTCGGCCAACGCAACTCTCCAGCCAACCACGTTATGAGCCCCGAACACATCTTGCAGCACGTGCGACGCGAGCCGTTCGAGCCGTTCCGGGTCTTCATCTCGGACGGCAAGGCGTACGAAGTGCGCCATCCCGAGATGATCCTTGTCAGCCGTCGGGAAGTGGTGATTGCGGTTCCGGCGGACGAGGGCGAACTGCCGGAACACACCGCATTCTGTGATCCCGTGCACGTCACGCGCATCGAAGCCGCCGGCGATACCACGGCGAGACGGTGACGGGAGAGGCGGTCCGGGTGCGTTCTCGGCGCCAACTCTATCCAAACGCCTTATCCGAAATGTCCTTCCGGCACCACGCCCCGTGCCAGCGGATGCACTTCACCGCGGTGTAGGCATTGAGCTTGGCTTCGGCGATGGTCGGCCCCAGGGCGGTGACGTTCAAGACCCGGCCGCCGGCGGTGACGACTTGGCCGTCTTGCTCTTTGGTCCCCGCGTGAAAGACCTTGACGTCCGTGAGCTTGGCGGCTTCGTCGAGACCGCGGATGGGGTGGCCCTTGGTGTAGCTGCCGGGGTAGCCTTCGGAGGCCATTACCACGCAGACGGCCGGCCGGGGGTCCCAATCGAGCGCGTCGTACTGGTCGAGCCGCCCGTCGGCCGTGGCTTCGAGCAGGTCGACCAGGTCGGTCCGAAGCCGCATCAACAGCGGCTGGCACTCGGGATCGCCGAACCGGACGTTGTATTCGAGGACCTTGGGCCCTTGGTGTGTCATCATCAACCCGGCGTAGAGCACGCCCTTGAAGGGCCGTCGGGCACGCTTCATGGCGTGGACCGTGGGCACCAGCACGTGCTCCTCGATCCAGCGGAGCTTCTCGTCGTCGACCAGCGGGGCAGGGCAGTAAGCGCCCATGCCGCCGGTGTTCGGGCCGGTGTCGCCGTCGTAGGCCGGCTTGTGGTCCTGGGCCGGCTGCATGGTGACGATCGTCCGGCCGTCGGTCACCGCCAGCACGCTCGCCTCCTGGCCGTGGAGCCGCTCCTCGATCACCAGCCGGTCGCCGGCCGAGCCGAACGCCTTCTCGCGGGCGATCTTCTCCACCGCGGCCACCGCCTCGTCGCGCCGCTCGCAGACGATCACCCCCTTGCCGGCGGCCAGCCCGTCGGCCTTCACCACGATCGGCACGTCCTCGCGCTGCTGGAGATACTTCAGCGCCTCGTCCGGGTCGTCGAACGTGTGGTAGTCGGCCGAGGGGACGTCGGCGCTGCGGAGCAGGTCCTTGCAGAAGACCTTGCTCCCTTCGAGCTCGGCGGCGGCCTTGCTCGGGCCGAAGACCTTCAGCCCCTCGGCCTGGAAGGCATCGACGATACCCGCGGCCAGGGGGGCCTCGGGCCCGACCACGGTCAGGCTCACGTCGTTCTGCCGGGCGAACTCGATGAGGCCCGCGAAGGCGTCGGCGGGGATGGCGACGTTCTCCGCGTCCAGGGCCGTTCCGGCGTTGCCCGGGGCCACGAAGACCCGGTCGGCCCGGGGGCTTTGGGCGATCTTCCAGGCCAGGGCGTGCTCCCGTCCGCCGCTGCCGACCACGAGGATGTTCATCGCAGGCTCCCTCCTGTTGCGGTGCCAAGGACTGAGAATGGAGATCGGGGCCGATTCTAGTGGGGCGGCACGGGAGGGTGAAGGGGGACGGAGACGAAGGAGGACAGAGAGACGGAGAGAGGGGGAGATGGAGAGACGGAAGACGGGGGGAGGGGGAGAGAATTCCGGCCATGCGGGACGGCCTGAGGTATCGACCGTTGCGAAGCAGCCACGGCTCCTTCCCGACGAGCCGCGGTGCCAACATTCTCCCCTCTGCCGTTCTCGCCGTCTCTCTATCTCCTCCTCTCGCTCTCGCCCCATTTCCCTCCCTCTTTCCGCCCCCCCGCACCCCGTTGTGGGAAACCCGGATTTCCCATAGCATGGCGGCAGCCTTGCCGCAACAGCGCGGCGGCCCGCATCTTGGGCTCCGAAACGGCACGATCACCGACATGGCAGCACAACGCATTGGATTCATCGGGGCGGGGCAGATGGCCACCGCCCTGGGGCAGGGGTTCGTCAAGGCCGGCCTGGTCTCGGCCGAGCGGCTGGTGGGGTCCGACCCCGACGCCGGGGCCAGGGACCGGTTCGCCGAGGCCACCGGCGGCTCGACCACGGCCGAGAACCTCGATGTGCTCGAGCGGTCCGACGTGGTCTTCCTGGCCGTCAAGCCGCAGCAGATCGCCGCGGTGCTGGCCGAGTTGAAGGGCAAGGTCCCGGCCGGGAAGCTCGTCGTGTCGATCGCGGCGGGGGTGCGCCTGGGGCGCCTGGCCGAGGGGCTCGGCGGGGGCGTCCGCCTGGTCCGCGTGATGCCCAACACCCCGTGCCTGGTCGGCGAGGGGGCCTGCGGCTTCTGCCTGGGCGACGAGGCGACCGACGAGGACGCGGCCACGGTCGAGCGGCTCCTGGCGGCCGTGGGCAAGGCGTACCGCGTCGAGGAGAAGCTGATCGACGCGGTTACCGGGCTGTCCGGCTCTGGCCCGGCCTTCGTCTACGTGGTGATCGAGGCCCTTAGCGACGGCGGCGTGCGCATGGGGCTGCCGCGGGCCGTGGCCACGGCCCTGGCCGCCCAGACCGTGCGCGGCGCCGCGGCCATGGTGCTGGCCACCGGCGAGCACACCGGGGTGTTGAAGGACCGCGTGACCAGCCCGGGCGGAACCACCATCGCCGGCATCCAGGCCCTGGAAGAGGGCGGGCTGCGCGCGGCTTTGATGGCGGCGGTCGAGGCGGCCACGGAGCGGTCGATCGAACTGGGAGCCAAGTAGACGCGAGGGGGCCCGGCGATGTCGATGTTCGAGAACCACGAGTACCGCTGGCGCGAGACGTGCTTCGTGCTCTTCGACTCCGGCAATCGCCCCACCGGGCGAGCGATCAAGAAGAAGCTCGCGGAACTGAGCGACCGCTACGTGCTTAAGAACCTGACGACCGACGACGGGGGACGGTTCGAGTCGCTCACGCTGCTCTCGCCCGACGACTTCGCGGCGCTGGACGTCTGCTACACCGAGGGGGAGGAGGTCGCCGAGCAAACGGCCGAGATGGTCAAGGACCTGGAGCCGATCGCCCGGGAGACCGGCAACCTGGCCGCGGTCAAGCGGATCCGGCAGTACGACGGGCGGCTCGACGTGCTGCACTTCGAGCGCCTCGCCGACCGGGCCGAAGAGGAAGAGGACGAAGAGGAGATGCTCGATCCCAGCGCCTTGCTTTTGGTCTTGGGTGCGCTGGCCCAGCTCACCGGCGGCGTGGCGGTCGACCCGCAGTCGGGGGCGATCCTTTCCGAAGAGGGCTGAGCGCCCGCGGAGCGGTCCGCAGCGTGCTGCATCGACCGGCGTCTGAGAGCCGGCGGCGTTTTGCATCGGGGCTGGGGCAATTCGAGGACTGTGACGGCTATGAACACGGTGCGAGTCAATCACCCAATACTCGAGAAGCTCTTCGAGCTGGAACGCGAAGCCGCGCGGCGGTTTCCTCGCGAGTACGACCCCGGGCTGGGGCGCATCGGTCTATTGCTGATGCGGGATCTGCCGAACTTCGGCTATCCGTGTACGCCGACGAACTCGCGGTCTTTTGCCCATACCGGCGGCGAGGGGGTGCATTTCAGCTTCCTCGTGTCGAATGACGAGATCAACGAAGAGTCACCGATCCTCTTGACGATTCCGGCCGCACCGAAGTCCCCGACGTTCCTTGTCGGCGAGACGTTGTTGGATTTCCTCTGCCTGGGGATACAACGAGGCTTCACGGCCTTGGAGAACTTGGGATTCCTGTACGAGGATACCGTGAAGGCATACGGCAATCCCACGTGGCGCCCGACTCAGCACGTGCAGTTCTGGACGTGTCACGCTTTGGACGAACAAGACCGAGCCGTGCTCGAGCTGCTTGCGGACCGATTTCGTCTCGTTCCCTGGAGCGATCCGAAAGAGAAGCTGGATCGCTTACGGTCATTGTACCGAAGTAAGCTGGAGTTCTTTCCGGAAGGGGAACCCGGCGCTGAGTGAGGGGCGGTGCCGCAACCCGATTCAACAGAAAGCAGTGATTTCGCGATGCTCGCTAAAGAGATTAAACGCGGGGGGATCGTCGTCTACAACGGGGCCCCCTGTCTGGTCGAGTCGGTCGCGGTGCAAACGCCCTCGGCCCGCGGCGCCGCGACCTTCTACAAATATCGGGCCCGCAACCTGGCCACCCGGCAGAAGGTCGACATCTCGCTGCGGGGCAACGAGGGGCTCGACGAGGCCGACTTCCAGCGCCGGGCGGTGAAGTTCCTCTACGCCGACGCCACCCACCTCCACTTCATGGACCAGGAGAACTACGAGCAGTACGCCCTGGCCAAAGAGGACGTCGAGGAGGAGAGCCCGTACATCACCGAGGAGCTCGACGGGATCCTCGCCCTGATCTACAACGACGAGTGCATCGGCGTGCAGTTGCCCGTGGCCGTGACGCTCCGCGTGGTCCAATGCGACCCCGGGATCAAAGGGGCCTCGGCCACCGCCCGGACCAAACCCGCCACGCTCGAGACCGGCCTGGTCGTCCAGGTGCCCGAGTACCTCTCGCAGGGCGAGGTGGTGAAGGTCGATACGCGGACGGGGGAGTACCTCTCGCGGGCGTAGAGGCCGTCAGGCGGCACCGATCTCGACAAACTCTCCCTCCGAGCTTGGCGCCGGCACCGGCAGTCCGTCTTGCCTCAGAGCGTCAATGTGAAGGGTGATCGCCTCATGGATTAAGCACAGCACCTCTTCCCGGGTCTCGCCCACGGCAATGCAACCGGGGAGGTCCGGCACGTGCGCTCCCCAACTCGTCTGGCCCCGTTCGATCACGACCATGTACCGCATCATTCGTCCCCACTCTCTCTCTTGAGGCCTGCCTGCTTCAGTATAGCGTTCAACGTACCGCGCGGCACGTCCACACTCGGTTTCCCGGCTACCGTCACAACGCCCGGTTTGTTCGCGTGCTTGTACTGTCGATGGCTGCCTCGCGTGCGCGCCAGACGCCACCCGTCATCCTCCAGAAGCCGAGTCAATTCGCCGACCTTCATTCTCTTTCCGGCTATACCTTCCTTTGCGCGCTTGCAGCAATCTCAATCAGTACCGCGCCTACCATTCTCCATACTTGTACCATTCAGTCGCATGGTCGTCAACGATGAATACCTTATCTGACGGCACGGCTTCGGGAATCACACAAGGGCTATTCCCCGGCTTCTTCTATCCGGCTCAGCGCTCGACCGCGCGAAAAACGCGTGGTGATCTGCTCACCGGTCTTCAATTCCGCCGCGTCGCGGACCACGCGGCCGTCGGCGGTGCGGTGGGTGATGCTGTAGCCGCGGGAAAGGACGGCCAGGGGGCTTAGGGCGTCGAGGCGGGCGGCCAGGGACTCGGTGCGTTGGCGGGCGGTGCGGGCGTGGGCGCGGAACGAACGGTCGAGCCGGGCCGAAAGCTCGTCGACGCGCCGGGCACGATCGTGAACTAGCTCCAGCGGACGGCGGAACCTGCGGTGCCGGGCCACCGCGTCGAGCTGTGCCCGGGCCGCGGCCAGCCGCGCCCTGGCCGCCGCGGCCAGGCGACGTTCGAGCTGCCTGAGCCCGGCCAGCAGCTCCTCGGCGTCGGGGGCGACCAGCTCG
>Ga0180438_10007621_pt1 | contig 14034 bp, 5 predicted proteins | sample SS_ome_12_FD_132455 | JGI IMG/M metagenome (GOLD analysis project Ga0180438, IMG submission 132455) | Hypersaline lake sediment archaeal communities from the Salton Sea, California, USA - SS_3_D_2 metaG | ecosystem: Environmental > Aquatic > Non-marine Saline and Alkaline > Hypersaline >... | reverse complement strand
TAACTCGTCGTCAAGAATTTGTTTTGCCATGAGTAGCCTCCTTGCTCTTGTTAGTAACAGTCAGCTACTCATATCATCGGCTATGAACCTTGAAAATATTTCATTTTGTTAGGAACTCTAAGTAATTGGGATGCTTTCTTGCATAGCCAAGCTATTAACTAATAACATAGCAACTTAGAAAACTTTTGTTAGATAATCTTCAGAATGAAAGGATATTGAAATGAACGTTAAAATACTGCTGACATGTCTGTTTTTGTGTAGTTGCAGCACAATTGCCTGGGCCGATCTTAATGATGGATTGGTTGCGTATTATCCGTTTAACAGTAATGCGAATGATGAAAGCGGAAATGGTAGAGACGGCGTGGTACATGGTGCTACGTTAACAAGTGGCCAGGACGGAATAGAAAACAGCGCGTATGAATTTGATGGTATTACAGACTATATGAGCTTTCCGCAAGCACTCCCGGACATGACGGAAATGACCTTCTGGATCTGGCTGAATATTCCTTCCGGACAAACAGGACTGTACAATATTTTTGTGGATGCTGACGGTGATAGTTTGGCTGGAGTAAAATTTACCTATGAGGGTAATGATCGTGTATACCTTGAAAGTTGGAAAAGCGGTGCTCGGCTTAAAGTATACCCCAGTGTTGGCAAACAAATTACTGATCGCTGGGTTAATATTGCGTGGGTCATGACTGGTGAATATTCGATTGTATATATAGATGGCCAAGAAGCTGTAAATGTCAAGGTTGGGGGATCAAATGTGGGAGGACATAAAATGTTCTTGGCACATCAATATGTTGGGGAAATGCCTTTTGCCAATGCTATGAAAGGTAAGATTTCGTCGGTTAGGATATATGATCGTGAATTAAGTGCTACTGAGATTTTAGCTCTGTACGAGGCAGGTGGTGATGGCAGCACATCTACCGGAGGTGAAGACGGCGATGACATGAATCTCATGTACGTAGATGATGATGCTCAGTTAGATCCTGGTCCGAGCGATTCAAACCTTAGCGATCCTAATGAGGATGGTACAATAGAACACCCTTATGATTCCATTCAGGAAGCCATTGAAGCGGCACAAGACGGCTACAAGATCGTTGTTCGTAGTGGCACCTACTATGAAACCATTGATTTTCTTGGTAAAAGCATCCACCTAACAGGATTTGATCCCAATGTAGAAACCCAAAGGAACCAGACATGTCCTATAATCGACGCAAACTATCAAGACACCGCTATCACATTTGCCAGTGGTGAAGATCCCAATGCCCAATTGTCCGGATTTACTATTACCCGTGGTTATGGCAGATATGGAGGCGGTATATTCTGTTCAGGAAGTCATCCAAGGATTTCTAACTGTCTAATTATTGGTAATCGTTCGGAAAGTCTTTTCGGTGGTGGTGCCGTTTATTGCAGCAGCAGCAATGCCATATTCGATTACTGTACGATGAGCGGGAACTATGGAGGGCAGGCCGGTGCTGGCTTTTATAGTGAGGACAGCCAGAACTATATTACAAATTCTATACTTTGGAATAACCTTCCAGCAGAAATTGGCTTTCCCATGTTTGGGGGAGGTTCGACACCTCCTATGTTGACTTACTGTGATCTTACCCTTGAGGCATATGGAGAGGGCAACCTCACTGAGGACCCACTTTTTGTTTCCCCTGGGTATTGGGCCGAAGCTGCTAATCCTGATATTCCAACGGATGTGGCGGGTCCCAATAGTATCTGGATAGATGGTGATTATCATCTGACGAAGGAGTCGCCCTGCATTGATGCAGGAGATCCACGTCTAATTGTTGATGTCAATCAGTTTGATCTGGATGGCCAACCACGTGTCGTAAATTACCTAATTGACCTCGGAGCAGATGAGTATACCTCTGTAGAACTGAAGTTTACTGCTCTTTATGAAGACATACATATACCATTAACTCAAGATACAAGTGCGGTTAATCCGGAAACTACATATACTGGTACTACTACCATTCAATTAGATGCATTTTATAAATTAAAAATATTGGGTCGGGCATTCGCGGCTTCGGATGCTGGAGGTACATGGACAGTTACGTTATCACCTGATATCATCGGTCCTGGTATGGGTATTGATGTGACGATAACAATAACTGGCACAGATGTAGATATCGGTAAGCTGACAGTCACCTCTGGTGATATTGTACTTGCGGATATTGAATTGGGTGGAGTATTGGCACCTTAAATTACAGAATTATCAATTCTCCGCTATATTTAAAAAAGTGCTATATCTCCTTCAAAAACAAAAGAGAACTACATGAAGCAATTCAAAAGCAAAGCTACCAAGTTCATCGTTTTATATGGATATAGAAAAATAAGTAGTATGAAATCTACACTATTTATCGTAAATTTGCTCTTTGGTTGCTTTTGCTCAATAGTTTCTGCCGATTTGAGTGACGGATTAGTTCTTCATTGTCCGTTTAATGGTAATGCCAATGATTCAAGTGGCTATGCACAACATGGCATCGTAGTCGATGCTACATTGACTGAAGATCAGCATGGTCAAAATAATAGTGCTTATGAATTGGACGGTGTCAATGACTATATTTATCTGGGACCTGTATTGCCTGACATGAAAGAACTTACCGTCGTCACTTGGCTATTTGCTTACACTCCATCCCCTGGAAGTACTATCTTTCTTTCTGACGGAGATTTTAAAATAAGAATAGCAAGTAGTACTCAAGTGATAATTGAAGCCCAAGGTGTTGGTGCATCGCTAAGACACAGTATAGATTTTAGAGAGCAGATCACTGATCGCTGGATCCACTTAGTCTGGATTATGACTGAATCATACTCGTCAGTCTATATAGATGGCGTAAAATGTGCTGAGGTTCAGGAACAAGGTTCAAACACTGTAGAGCACAACTTATGTATTGGAGCAACACATTCAAGATACTATGGACCACGTAATCCATATTGGAAAGGTAAGATTTCATCTCTTAGAGTGTATAACAGACCGTTGTCCGAAACTGAGATTACAGATCTTTACAATTTTCATGAGTCAGCCGAGTGTTATGGCAACTGCTTGGATGATGTTACTATTGCCAACTTCAAACAAGATTTGATTGCCTTTTATCCGTTTAATGGAAATGCTAAGGATATTAGTGGTCATGATCACCATGGCACTGTCATTGGGGCCATTCCTACTAAAGATCAGCACGGAATTGAAAACAGTGCTTTTGAATTAGATGGTATTGATGATTACATCTATTTTGGCCCAGTCCTTCCTGATATGACAGAAATGACCGTATCGTTTTGGATATATGCACCACCTCCAACTGGAAATCGAGAAATGATCTTTTCAGATGGTCAGGCTGTCTTTTTCTGGATTGTGCGTGACGATAGAACAATAAAAATAACGGCGAAAAAGAATGGGGCTCCCTTGAGTCGTGCATTGGATACACACACCTCAATTACAAATCGTTGGGTTCATTTTGTTTGGGTGTTAACACCCGAACATTCTTCTGTTTATGTTGATGGAGTCGGGAGCCTTCGTGTCTACGAATGGGGATCGAATGTCGGGAACCATGATTTAAATATTGGAGTTGAATCAGGATCAAGTTCTGGGACTTATTGGCGTGGAAAAATCTCATCTCTACGCATCTACCAGCGAGCCTTGCTTTCTTCTGAAATCGCAGGCCTCTATCAACTTGAATCCTCTCCAGATTATCATGAGGGAAATGAGTTTAAAATAATTACGTCTGACCTTAAAGAGCTATTATATGTAGACGATGATGTCGAAATAGATCCTGGTCCCGGCGACATTACCCTTAGTGATCCCAATGAGGATGGTACAGCAGAGCACCCTTATGATTCCATTCAGGAAGCCATTGAAGCGGCGAAAGACGGCTACAAGATTGTTGTCCGTAGTGGCACCTACTATGAAACAATCGATTTTCTTGGTAAAAGCATCCACCTAACAGGATTTGATCCCAATGTAGAATCCCAAAAGGAAAAGCCATGCCCAATTATTGATGCAAACTATCAAGGTACTGTTGTTACCTTTGCCAGTGGCGAAGATCCTAATACCCAATTGTCCGGATTTACTATTACCCGTGGTTTTGGCAGATATGCTGGTGGTATATTCTGTTCGGGTAGCTCTTCAAAGATTTCTAACTGCTTAATTGTCGGTAATCGTGCGGAAAGCCTTTGCGGTGGTGGAGCTGTCTATTGTAGCAACAGTAATGCAATTTTTGAAAACTGTACGATCAGCGGAAACTATGGAGGACAGGCAGGGGCTGGTTTTTATAGTGAAGACAGCCAGAATACTATCACAAACTCTATACTTTGGGATAACCTCCCAGCAGAAATTGGCTTTCCCATGTTTGGAGCAATATCTACACCTCCCATGTTGACCTACTGCGATCTTACTTTGGAGGCATATGGAGCCGGTAACCTTGCTGTAGATCCACTTTTTGTTTCCCCTGGGTATTGGGCCGAAACAGACAATCCTGATGTCCCAACGGATGCGACGAATTCCGATGCCATCTGGATAGCCGGAAATTATCACTTAATGAAGGAATCACCTTGCATTGATGCGGGAGATCCGAATCGCGTTGTTGATGTCAATCAGTTTGATCTGGATGGTCAACCACGTTTGGTCAATCATCGCATCGACATGGGAGCGGATGAGTATATTTCAGTAGAACTCAATTTTACTGCTCTCTATGATGATATCTTTATCTCTTTGACTCAAGACACAAGTTCTGTCAGTCCGGAGGCTACGTTTATAGGAACTACAACTATTCAATTGGATGCATCTTTTAGACTCATGTTATTGGGTCAAGCATTCGCTATTTCGGATGCAGGTGGTAGATGGGACGTTACCATATCTCCAGACATCATTGGTCCGGGAATGGATATTGACGTAGAGGTGACAATAAAGGGAACAGAAGTGGATATCAGTAAGCTAACTGCTACCTCCGGCGACATTGTACTCGCGGATATTGAAATAGGAGGGATTTTAGCACCTTAAGTTATAGAGCTAATAAAGCCGAAATATGAATGTAATTCTTACAACCATAGGATACTTCTTAAAGCATAATTCAATATGAACTATAGAAATTTGGGATATCTGAATATTATTCAATGGATCCTTGAAGCTTTAGAGCTAAATCCCTAAGATCCTCGAACGGTAATACCCAATATTCGCTTGTAACATAAAATCCCTTGCGGATATTTTGAAATTTAACATGTCCATCCAAAAAAGCCATACAATGGTAATCTGTTTTCCTGTGCCATTCAGCTAATTCTTTCCACTCTTCTTCTGGATAAGCCGTTGGTTTCCACTGATTGATCCACCCAAAGTCGCCGATTAACAATAAAAGTGAGGGATTGGCAACTGAACTACGATTAAGGTTAGTTAGGCGCTGGCTAATCTCCATGTCGAGGGCATTTGTCTTTTCACTGAAAGCACCACATCGATCCTGACCGATCAAAAAAATGTTAGTTTGATAGCTGGTCCCGTGAACGAGATAAGCCTTCTCACGTAAAAAAGCACCGGGTATCCCACCTTTATCAGAAGGACAACAAAAGACTTTAGCATTACTTTGAGTGACATCATTTGGATCATTAAGACCAACATAATAATTCAGCGGGCGGGGCCACCAGTTTTTTATTCCTCTCCAGCCTCCATAATCAAAATTCGCTCTTATCCCCTGATAAAAACGCCCATCATGATCGTCCAAATACGTTACCCAAGCAAGCGAAATCTGTTTGAGGTTACTTCCACAACCCACACGATTTGCGATAGCTCTAACCATGCTTAGCGAAGGCAAAAGGATTGCCAGAAGAACAGCAACCACTGATACAACAACAAGCAGTTCTATCAAAGTAAAACCAAGACGTCTATTAGTATTGAATGAAAATCGTTTCATTTATTTAACTGTTACCATTAGGCGTTAAGGTTCCCTTCACTGAATTAGTTGTTTCATCCAAAAGATATAATCGAGACATTACCTGGTATATGATTAACTTATCAAAAATGGACTGATTAACTTGTGGCATTTGTCGGATTTCCTTATAGCTCTGAATATATGCCTCAAGAGCCTTCTTTTGATTACCATTTTTAAGATATCGTTCGCCAATAATAAAATCGGCAAACCAAGTGGAATCTTTTGGAAGTTTTTTACGAAATTCTACTTCTTTTTCCGATGTCGGTCGTACATCGAGTAGGAACATGGCACCAATTTTTTCTTTTGAACCACTAGCTATAAAATCTGCTATTCCTTTTGCTTGCCGAGTTTCTCCTGAATTCCAGACATCTAAAAAAGTCATAAAATTTAACTGTCTGGAAATCTGGAGATTGCGGGTAGATTCTTCAGACCACTGCCTCCCGATATTCTCGAAGTCAGTTTGTGCTTGTTTTGATCTGGTATACAAAAAGAAGCTTATGTATGAGAAGCTGATAATTATTAGCAGTAATAAACCTGCTACTGTACTAGTATATCGGTGGCGGGAGACAATCTTTTTCAATAAGTACAAGGAACTAACAGATTTTGCAACAATCGGAAATCCTTTCAACCAGCACTGAATATCATGCCTCAACTCAGCGGCAGACTGATATCGCTGGTTTGGATCTTTATCCAGGGCTTTAAGGATAATTGTTTCTATATCAGAATCGAATCTGCTGATTATCTTCCTGGGCTTAACCGGCTCTACACGCTGAATATTGTCCAGTGCCTCCACAGCTGTGCCCGATGCATCGTAAGGGAACCTCCCTGTACACATTTCGTAAAGTATCACACCAAGTGAGTATACATCACTTCTAACATCAACCAGATCGGATCGTCCTGCTGCTTGCTCAGGAGACATATAAGCTACAGTACCTTTAATTTGTCCGGTGATCGTTAACATACCAGTGCTCTCAGATGTAGCACTCCAGCCTGCAGCTGTTTTAGCTAATCCAAAATCTAAAATATGTGGTTCGCTACGTTCATCAACTAAAATGTTGGAAGGTTTAAGGTCTCGATGAATCACACCACGTTGATGTGCGTGAGATAGGGCATCGCATATTTTATCGAAAAGAATGATCTTATCACGTAATGAAAGTAGTTGTGACTTTACAAAATGATGCAATGGCTGACCATGGATATATTCCATTGAGAAATAATATTGTCCATGTGTTATACCACTGTCACGAATAGAAACAATATTAGGATGACTGAGACGTGCAGCCAATTCCACTTCCTGCTCAAAATATCGACGTGCTTTTGCAGAAGCATAAAGACCAGGTAGAAGTACTTTAAGTGCCACCTTCATCTTTGTGGCTTTGTGAATAGCCTTATAAACTATTGCTTGTCCACCTTGCGGTAGTTCTTCAAGAATGTTATAACCTTCAAATGTTATATCTAAAGATCTGATGGAAGAAGGTACATTCAATGAAGCAGTCGGCGCGTCTTGTACGTTTTCACTGTGTAATTTCTTATGACCCTCTGAGATATTTTTGGAATTTTCTTTTTTCGGGCTACTATGCGAATCTGATGTATTAAGTTTTGACACAGGAGATGTATTTTGCTGAGCGGTATGTATTTTTTGTTTGCATTTTTTACATAGGTCGATATGCTGTTCAACAGTTTGCTGGTCTCGTCTTGAACAATCACCAATCACATATCGCTTAATGAGATCAGAAGTCAAACAATTGTTATTTGTTTCATTCATAGAATCCCTCGGTCTACTACGACGAAGAGGATTTATATTATATAGATGTCAGTAACATAACATATCGTTATTTACACAGATTCATTCGTATATAATTTATCCAATCCATTATAAAAGGCCCATCACTATAAAACATGTCTGAGGTCATATTTATGTCCGAGCATATACTCCTGGATATTACCATAAATAAGGGTATAAAATCAAGAAAATTTGCATTTCCATGTTGTTAAACATTATATTTATTGTTCAGAACAGAGTTCAAGTTATCTGAAATTTTAGTTTAACCTTTCAATTATTAAAGCAATCGAAAGAAACTAAGTGAAGATAACATTATTCACAGGGCTTTGTTTAACAACAAGCTCCGTGCAACTGGCCAATCGCAAATGCTCAAATTAGGGTGTTTTTTCAGTTTCTGAAAGAAGTAACTTATGAAAAATTTTGGTATTCTGAATCTCATAGTAGAACACAAGCATGTCATCCTACATTAGATCCACACTTCTATTTAAGATTTACTTCTGATCAATTTCTGTCATAATCATTTTTTGTTCTTAGCCACATATCATAGATCATCTTCTTTTGTGGGACCGCAGCATCAGCATAAGTTTGTATTACCCTTTCAAAACCAGAACAGATTTTTGTGGCTGTCTCTAAATACGATGAATCAGCCGCAGCTTAAGAACGTGTGGGCAGTGGCCTGATTTTATTATGCTTGAAGATTATTTTATTTTTAACATATGTGAGTGTGGTTTACAGCAAAGCAGGAACCCTCAGATATGAAATATGATCTATAGCTGCTGGGAGTTCGAGCCATGACAATATAGACCGGTCTTATCAGTAGACATATATAGAGATCAAAAAAAAGTCCATGAAATATTATCGCGGTGAAAAAAACACTGTATGGCGCTTCTGACTTGACTTTCCGAATACACTTGTGATATGATAAATACTGGATCTGCTGAAAAAAGGTCGTTTTGAATCCCGATAATACAAACTTTAACCGTGGGGGGCAGGAGAATAACAAGTGGCTTTGGTCAATTTACGAAAAAAATGGAACGTCTCTTTAATTATATCAGCTTGTCTTTTTAACATTTCTGCTTATGCCCAATATAGTGGAGGTAGCGGCACCGTCGATGATCCATACCAAATCGCCACAGCTGAGGACTTGATTGCCCTCGGTGAAATTACCGAAGATTACGATAAGTACTTCATCCTAACTGCTAATATCGATCTTGATCCAAACCTGCCCGGTCGAAAGGTCTTTGATACAGCCGTCGTCGCTCCAGACACGGATTCAGTGAATAATAACAATTTTGAAGGTACATCTTTTGCCGGCGTCTTTGACGGTGGCGGAAATGTTATCAAGAATTTATCGATAGATTGTGCCGGGGCAAACAATGATTATCTTGGTCTGATTGGAAATGTTTCCTACAATGGCACTATAAAAAATCTCGGAATAGAAAATGCCTCGATTAAAGGAGGTGATAATTCTTGGTATCTTGGAGGTTTATGTGGATATAACGCGGGGGGCAGATATGATAATGACGAGGGTAGTATCAACAATTGTTACACGACCGGCAAAGTAACCGGAGATCGCCTCGTTGGTGGCTTGTGTGGATACAACAATGGTAGTATCAATAACTGCTATTCTACAAGCATAGTAGAAAATGGTGACTATATCGGCGGTTTATGTGGATCTAATTACGGCAGTATCGTCAATTGTTATTCAATAGGTCAGGTTAATAGCGACGGACCGCTTGGAGGCTTTTGTGGAAGTAACTCATATGGTGGTGTTACAAACTGCTTCTGGGACATTGAGACTTCAGGTCAGATTGTTAGCGCTGGAGGAAGAGGTCTTACAACACAGGAAATGATGGATCCATATTGGTATAGCCTCAATTGTTGGGCAGACAATCCAAGCTGGGTATTAGATGCAGGAAAGGATTACCCGCGCCTTGCGTGGGAACAAACTACGGGACAGACGATTCCCCGGACGAGTATTCACTGGTTAGATGGAAGCGGCACCTCTAATGATCCCTATGAAATTAATAATTCGGATCAGATCATTATGATAACTAAAGCTTCTGTTCTTTTTGATAAGCACATGTGCTTATCTACAGATATCGATTTGACCGGCCTTGAAATGAGACCGCTTAATTATTATGGAGGTCCCTTCACAGGTGTTTTTGATGGCAAAAGACATAAAATCAGCAACTTGAAAATTGATATGCCCAATGAAGGTGATGTTGGTTTCTTCTGTCGTATTGGAGAAGAAGGTATTGTTAAGAACCTTAGCATAGAGGATGTCAACATAACAGGGAGAACCAATGTAGGCAGTTTGTGTGGAATTAACTATGGGGGGAGTATCGTTTCGTGTAGTAGTAGCGGCAAAGTTAGTGGGATTTATGCTGTCGGCGGTCTCGTGGGAACGAACTTAAGTAGTATTGTGTCGAAAAGCCATAGTAGCAGCACAGTCAAAGGTTCCGCATGGGCTGCTGGTGGCCTCGTGGGCTGGAACTATGGGGGCGGTAAAATCACGGATTGCTACAGTACTGGTAGGATTGCAGGTCACACTGAAGTTGGTGGTCTTGTCGGCTGGATAGGGAGTGGAAGAATCGTCACATGCTATAGTATCGGTTTAGTAACTGGAGACGAAAATGTTGGTGGCCTCATTGGCCGGAATGATTCCGGTAATACCATTTCATGCTTTTGGGACATTGAGACATCCGGTCAAGTTGGTAGTGATAGTGGAAGAGGTCTTACAACACAGGAAATGATGAATCCTTATTGGTTTGGCCTCAACGGTTGGGCAGATAATCCAAACTGGGTACTGGAAGCTGGCAAAGATTATCCGCGTCTTGCATGGGAAAAAACGTCCGGACAGAAGATCCCACAGACTACTATTGACTGGATAGATGGAAGCGGTACGGATACTGATCCTTATGAAATTACTAATTCGGATCAGATTAATATGATAGGTAAAGCTACTATTCTTCTAGATAAACACTTTATTCTATCAGCAGATATTGATTTGGCAGGTCTTCAAACCAAACCTATTGATTATTATGGAGATTCCTTTACAGGCGTGTTTGATGGTAACGATCATAAAATCCGTAACCTTACAATTGATCTACCCGAAGAAACCGATGTCGGTTTCTTTGGTCGGCTTGCAGAGAAAGGTGTTATTAAAAACATAAGCATCGAAAATGTCAATGTAACAGGATCAAGTAACGTGGGCAGCTTGTGTGGATTCAACTATGATGGAAGTATCATCAATTGTTATTCAACAGGTATTATAAATGGTGAACGTGACCTTGGTGGCCTGTGTGGGTCTAATGGCTATGACAGTTCCATTAGTAACTGTTATTCAACATGTTCGATAAACGGCGATAACTATCTTGGCGGATTGTGTGGAGATAACAACGGTAGTATCATCAATTGCTATTCGAAAGGGACAGTAAATGGTAATCGTTATCTTGGTGGCTTCTGCGGACACAACTCTGGTGGAATCATCAATTGTTATTCGACAGGCATGGTAAATGGTAATGACCAAGTCGGGGGCTTTTGTGGAACGAACTGGTATAGTAATATCAGAAACTGCTTTTGGGATTTAGAAACTTCCGGTCATATCGATAGCCACAATTGTACAGGTCTTACAACTCAGGAAATGATGAATATCGAAAACTTTATTAAAGCCAACTGGGATTTTGCTGGAGAAGTTGAAAATGGCTTACATGAAATCTGGCAAATACCAGAGGATGGTGGTTATCCGGTTCTAAGCTATTTCAATGGATACCACCCACCTGTTTTATTAGGGGATGGGACGAATGAATCCCCATATTTGATTTCTACTGCTGCCGAACTTGGTTCTATAATTCATCAAGAGCAAGGCGTTTGCTATAAATTGATCCAAGACCTTGATCTGTCCGGCATAACATGGTCTTTGGCTATAATTCCCGAACTAGAAGGTATATTTGATGGCAATAACTTAACCATATCTAATCTTACGATTACAGGGCATAGTGATCTTGCTTTGATCGGCACAATTAAAGGCGTGGGACAAGTAAAAAATCTTGGTATTGTAGATGCTAACGTGGTTGGGACTGGTGACTATATAGGAACACTTGTGGGAGAAAATCATGGTGATGTGTCCAATTGTTATAGCACTGGATCCGTCAGCGGAAGTTACTATATTGGAGGCTTGTGTGGTTCCAACCTTGCCGGTACCATAGCTGATAGTTATTTCGATGGCAGTGTAGTAGGGACTTGGTCTGTCGGCGGTATTGTCGGAAGCCATGAATTCAAACATATTGAACCGGACACATATATCGAAGGTTTAATCATAAATTGCCATACCAAAAATGGCAGTGTTGAAGGTGGTGTAGCAGTTGGAGGAATAGCAGGTTACAATGCTGGTGGGATAATTGCAGCTTGCTATGCAGAGAATAGTGTTATGGGAGGTTACTATTACGACGAGTTCGATAATCTAATACCGGCAGGCATTGGCGGACTGGTTGGGCAAAACGAACATGGTACTATAGGCAATAGTTATGCAAGCGGCGACGTTATTGGTGGAGCTGGTATTGGAGGTTTGGTCGGTGTCAATGGGGGTGAAAATGAACGGTCGAATGGTGAGATTGTGAATTGCTATTCAACAGGAAGTGTTTGGGGGTTGGAATCTTCTGGTGGATTGGTAGGTTTTAATCAGCGTGGTGTGATTAAAGCCTCGTTCTGGGACACTGAGACCAGCGGGCAGATCAATATGTGTGGAACTCAGGAAGATCCTGCAACCGGCAGCGATGATTCCTTCGGTAAAACAACTACAGAAATGCAGGATCCGGATACTTTTATGGAAGCAGGTTGGGACTTTGACAGGCCAATATGGATGATAGAGGGGCAGAACTATCCACAATTGGTATGGGAATGGCCAAATCACATCTTCCGTATTATAATCGCCACCGGTTATGATTATCGAGATCCGGACAATCCGAATGATACTGAGTATGCATTTCATTTTGAAGTCCTCACTGATGAGACAGTAGAAGCAGTTGAGTTCCAGACACCTATAGGTGCATTAGTAGAAATCCTGAAGATTTATCAAGAGGAGGTGTTTGAAGGAGGTTTGATCGAACGTGAACGAGAATATGAAGTTGAGGATTGTGCCTATGGATGGCGTTACCAAGCAGAATTCAACAACTCTGATAGCTTGGATGCCTTTAATGAGGGTAACTACATAATTATCGTATACTACGATGATGGCAGTCAAGAGCGTATAACAGTGTGGTTCGGAATACCTGATAGCGACGATACTATACCACAGCCGGTTCAGAAACCAGCTTTCACCAGTTTTGAACATCAGCAATTCTTACCTTCTCCTGTGACTATTGAATGGGAACCTCCTGTAAATCCGGAGGTAAATTGGATACAGCTCGTTTTAGAAAATCAAGGCATTGAAGAATACATATATGGATTTGACGGCAACACCAAAAGTTTGGTTGAACCCATACCATTACGTCAGGGGCAGTGGGAAGCTGGTCTTATGTTTGGAATCCGGTATATCCAAAATATTAAAGGTATAGAAGTCTGGTGCGTTAAAGTTAGTAGCTGTGACTATGAGTTCACGGTAGTGCCGTGATCCCCATGTTTGGAATGCAGCTTGTTGTGGTGGCCTGCATTCCAATGCTGACTCTTTTGGCCGAGTGATCGGATTACACAGAGCTTCTTGCTGGGTATCTGGCGGATTATGGTCATAACGATGTGGCGGAACAAATATATACGTATAGAGATTAGTATTCACTTCATATAAAAAATTTTGAGAGATTCTGACGAATGCGCAAGTTTTCGTCATTTTCAGTGAAAGAAAGAGTGGCGAAACGCTTATAGGTAATACCGGATAAAATATCTCGAAAGGAAATTAATCATAAAATTCAAAGATGAACTTGAAATAACTCGGCAAGAAACGTCTAACACAATAAAGTTTTTGAATAAATTGATGTGGGCTTCTGTGATTACTGTTAAGAAGATTTTTGGATATAAAACTCGGAGCAGAAAGAAAAAGTATATAATAATCTATCGGGCAAAAACAGGATATCTTGTCAATGGGCGCGTCAAAACCAGCCACCAATGTGCGGGTTAAAACCAGCCAGTAATTTACTCCCTTATATACCGAATTTCTTTCATAGTTCAAAACAATTTTGTGTTCTCTATTCTTCGATTCCAGAGTGTCATTGGGCGCTTCAAATTAGGGCGCTATGGGCGCTTTCAAAATAGGTCGGTTATATTTCCTTTCATATACCTTTAATCTGCTTGTAGTTCAAGCAGATTCCTTCCCCAATATGCATATTC
>Ga0180438_10007619_pt1 | contig 14042 bp, 9 predicted proteins | sample SS_ome_12_FD_132455 | JGI IMG/M metagenome (GOLD analysis project Ga0180438, IMG submission 132455) | Hypersaline lake sediment archaeal communities from the Salton Sea, California, USA - SS_3_D_2 metaG | ecosystem: Environmental > Aquatic > Non-marine Saline and Alkaline > Hypersaline >... | reverse complement strand
TTTTGGGGGGGCGGGTGCGATACGCAGCGTATACTGTTGAACGGCACCCCTGAGGAGGTCAGCAGGCACGTCAAGGAGCAGGTGCGGATACTGAGCCCCGACGGCGGGTTTGTGTTCCAGCAGGTGCACAACATCCTGGCCTACGTGCCGCCGGAGAACGTTGTCGCTATGTTCGACGCCGTACACGATGCAGTGTAGCTGACACCACTACTGGATTGAAGGTTTCTCAGATCCACCCGCTGATATCACGCAGGAGGAACGTTTGGTACGCATTGATTATGTTGTAATAGCGGTATATTTCGCCGCAATGATCGGGCTCGGGTTCTGGTACCGGAAACGGGCCTCGCAGAACCTCGAATCGTACTTCCTCGGCGGCAAACGGATGCACTGGCTGGCGCTGGCCATGTCCGGTTCCGTCTCCAACTTCGATATCACGGGCACAATGTGGATAATCTCACTGCTGTTCCTCATGGGGATGAAATCCATGTGGGTCCACTGGATGTGGGGATGCATGATGGGAGCGTTCTGCCTCGCATACATGGGCAAATGGGTGAGACGGTCCAACGTGATGACCGGTGCTGAATGGATGGTCACGCGTTTCGGCAGCGACCGGGGCGGTCTGGTCGCGCGCACCGCGTACGCTTTGATGGCGGTGATCACGCTCGCAAGCTTTATCGGGTACGCGTTTCAGGGAATCGGGAAGTTCGCTTCCGTCTACGTCGGTCTTGCGCCGGAAGCCTGCGCACTGATCATAATCGGTATAACCACCCTTTACGTTCTTCTCGGGGGACTGTACAGCGTGGTGGTCACCGACGTGGTTCAAACCGTCATTCTGACCGCCGCCAGCATCTTGATCGCCGTGGTTGCTTACACCCGGCTGACTCCTGAAGTTCTCGACCGGACGCTTCCCGACGGGTGGGCTTCCCTTCTGCCGCAATGGCGGCTCGAAGAGTTTGCCGGTACCGAACACGCCGGATACGAGTTTCTGGGCGCGCTGGTCATCGTCTGGGTTTTGAAAGGACTGCTGTTGAACGCAGGCGGACCGGCCCAGATGTACGATTTCCAGAGGTTTCTCGCCGCGCGCGACGCACGTGACGCGGCCAAGATCGGTGCGGCCTGGAGCTTTTTCCTCGTCGTCCGGTGGGGAATGGCGATGGGTATAACGCTGCTTGCGCTCGCCGGTATCGCAAACGTCGCCGACCCCGAGAAAGTCATGCCGGTGGTCCTCCAGCAATACCTGCCGACAGGCGTGCGCGGGTTTGTGATAGCCGGACTGTTGGCGGCGTTCATGTCGACGTTCAGCTCGACGGTCAACAGCGGCGCGTCATACATCGTGCGCGATATCTGGCAACCCTTCTTCCGGCCGGAAGCCGACCAGCGCCACCTTGTCCGGTCCAGTTACGTCGCAACGGTCGCTATCGTCGTCGTCGGCATACTCATAGGTTCACAGGCGAATTCTATCGCGCAGATATGGAACTGGATGATGATGGAGCTCGGTGCGGGCGTGATCATGCCGAACGTGCTGCGGTGGTACTGGTGGCGGATGAATGGATGGGGGTACGCTGCCGGCACGCTCACCGGCATACTGCTCTCGCTAGTGGGGCTGTTCGTGCCGGAAGCGCCGATGTTCGTGGTGTTTCCGCCGATATGTATCGGTTCGCTGCTCGCCAGCGTCATCGCAGCGCTGGTGACACGACCGGTTGCCGAACGAGTACTCATCGCTTTCTACAGGACGGTACGTCCATTCGGATTCTGGAAACCTGTTCGGGCGCGCGCTCAGATCTCCTCCGACATACTCGGCGACACTTCAGAGAGCGCCTTGCGAGCCGTCGTCAACACGTGCCTGGGCATTGTAGCCATCACCGGCTACTACCTCTTCCCGATGTACCTTGTCGGCCACTGGCACGCACGTGCCGCTGTCTGGCTCGGTGCCGCACTTCTGGCCACGGGGATCCTCGCTGTGACGTGGTACCGCCACCTTCCACAGAAAGGGGCGTAAACAAGAGACGCTCTGCGTCGCTTGGTGGGGCAGACATTCCTGTTTACTCGCCTGTGTCGCTTGGTGGGACAGACATTCCTGTCTGTCATCCATCGGCTGGGACAGCCGGCCGGGACGTACCTCGCTTAGCGTCTTGGAGTTGTAGGGCTGGCACGCCCGCCGTGGCGGGTTGCCAGCCGTGGTTTGACCCAGATCCGCGAGCCCCGCACGGCTCGGCGGGAGCCTCGCCCTCCCAAAAACGCCGCGTCGCTTGGTGGGACAGACATTCCTGTCTGTCAGGAACCGCTGATTTACTCTTTTTCCAGGGTTGCAAACATCGGCGATTTAGTACTATAGTTAGCATCGTGCTTCGTACGGGAACTCATGCCGGCCCGAAGATGAAAACAAAGCGGCATGTGTCACAAGTTGAAGTTCAATAGACAGGATTGTCCCACTAATCCAGGAAGGAGATTTCAGAATGCTGCGTGAATTTACAGTGATCTCGGTTTGTTTGTTCCTCGTGACGGCCCCGTCGGCTGCGCTCGATGTCGGCGTGGGGACGGCCGACATTACGCCCGACGTGAAAACATACAGCGTTCCGATGTCGGGTTACGGGGCGCGTCGCGGCAACCCATCGACCGGCGTACACGATCCTCTACACGCAAAAGTACTCTACTTACGGGACCGCGACACATCGATGGCGCTTATCACGTGCGATCTGCGTTCGATAACGCCCGAGTTCAAAGGCCAAATTGTGAAGAAATCCGCAAGCCACGGCTTGACTTTGGACAACGTCCTGATCTCCGCGTCTCACACTCACTGCGGTCCCTCGATGTATCCGGAGAAATTCTGGCAGATGCAGTTCGGCGCTTATGATCCGAAGATCGTCGATATTATGAGCACCTCGGTGGCAAAAGCGATAGCTCAAGCAGTCCAAAACGCCGCGCCCGCCAGAATAGGGTTCGCAGAAGGCAGGGCCGAGGGGTTTACGAGAAACCGCCGGTGGGGATACGATAACAAGGCAAGGAAAACCGCCGGCGAAGAGCCTGCGGTCGATCCCACAGTTTGGGTAATGCGGGTCGACACCATGGATGGAGGACTGCGTGCTCTGCTCGTCAACTTTGCCACCCACCCCACTATTCTCGGACATGAGAACATGCTTATATCGGCAGAATGGCCGGGTGCGCTGCAACGCGAGCTCGAAAAGCTGTTTCCCGGAGCGACCGCGCTCTACACTAACGGCGCTCAGGGCGACCAGGCTCCCAGCGGCGCTCGAGGGGCCGACGGTTTCGAGAAGGTCAACGATTTCGGCACGCGCCTCGCCAAGATCGCCGGGGAAATCGCGCGTAGGATAGAGACGAAAGCGGCAGCGCCCATTGGATTCGGGCGGGGCACTCCGGCACTGCCGGCGTTCGTGTTCACTGAGAACTCGAAGAAGCAGTACGGTAGTTATCTCAACTCGGCGCTGGATGCGTTACCCCGCACCGCTGAGCTCCAGGTCTTTCAAATCGGGACGACCGCCCTGGTGAGCTTACCGGGCGAGCCGATTCTGGAGGTCGGCCAGGCTGTACAGCGGAGCGTTGGCGCTCATGGTTTCGACAAAGTCGTGGTCATCGGGCTCGCCAACGACTATATAGGCTACCTGGTCAACGAAAAGGAATACGCCCACGGCGGCTACGAAGTGGACAGCCGATCATATTACGGTCCCGGCCTTGGGACTTTCATCGCCGAGCAGGCAGGTAAAGTTGCTCAAGGCCTCCGCAGCGAACAGGCGGACGAATTGTGATCCTGATGCCAACGGGCGAGCTTGGTGCGGGTACTTAGGCCGCGCTGGTCCTACCAACGGAGGTAGAGATGGAACATCGCAGTTTCGGTAATACAGACCTGGAGGTATCGACAATTTGTTTTGGCGCGATGCGTTTCTCGGGCAAGGAACCGGGCAACGATACCAAATCTGTTCAAGGGAGGCGCGCGCTCGAGCACGCTATCGACCGGGGAGTCAATTTCATTCACTCGAGCTACGAGTACGGGACGCGTTGGGCTCTTGAGCAGGTGCTGCGCGATCACCCCAAACGGCATGACCTGCACCATGTCATCAAAGTGCCGGTGCCCGACTGGGAGGACGAGGGACGGTTTGACGCCGACAAGTTCCGTATGCGTATTGAAGAGGCGCTACGCGACCTCCATACCGACCGCATCGCCGTGGTTCAGCATCTTCAGCGAGCCATGCCGAATACGGACGAGAAGCGTATTGCCGACATTGCGGCTGTGCACGAGCCATTACAGGGAACGTTCCAGACGATGAAGAAGGAAGGGAAGGTTGGATATCTGACGACGTTTCCTTACACAACCGGCTTCTGTCGATCTGCTCTCGAAACAAGCCTGTTCAGCGGTGTCGTCGCCTATTACAACGTCATTGAGATGGAGATGGCCCGTTTCTTCCCTCAAATGGAAGAACGCGGCCAGGGGTTCATCTGCATACGGCCTTTCTTAGGCGGTCTTCTCGTGGACAAGAGGGCAAATCGCGAGAAACTACCGGCCGACGACCCCATGCAGGACAAGAAGTGGGACAAGGCGTATCAAAGAATGGCGGCCCTTGAGAAAACGTTCAATGGCGAAATCGGGTCGTGGACCGAGTTTGCTGTCAAGTTTGCCTTGTGCCACCCGATCGTGACCAGCTTGGTGGTTAGCATGAACACCGTGGAGCAAGTTGACCAGGTGCTGGACGCGGCGAACGGTGACTACCCCGGCATAGAAACTTTTGAGAAAGCGCTCGCAATCTTTGATGAGCGCGGCCTCGTACATGTTGATTGAACAAAGGTCTGTGCGACCGCTGCCATGAAGATGTGCTCGAACATTCATGGGATATCGGGTCAGCGGCCCCACCAGCCACTAGCAACTGATAGCTGGTAAGTTGTGCCACACTATACTTATACCAGGCAGCTTAGTTAGCGGCACTCCCGTTAGCTTCTCTATCACGTTCTCTCAGTGCCGCCTGTATTTCCTCGTGTCGGGCTTTAGTGAAGGGGAACTTGAGGAAGATCAGCGCTCCAAGCAGCGTTATTATCGCCGTCATCGGCCCAAAAAGAAATCGCAGTCCCGGTACTATTTTGTCCGGGTTGGGCATGTCCGGGAAGTAGCCTATGACGTCGAGTCCCTTGCTCGCAATATACATTCCGAGCGCCATTGATCCCTTACGACAGAGACTGTACAGTCCGAAGAAAGAACCTTCTCTACGAAGACCTCTTTGGTACTCGTCGAGGTCGGCCAGGTCCGCTATAAGTGCCGGCAGCAGCGAATACCCGCCTATGCCCCAACCGGCCACTACCATCAGGGAAAACGCTCTGATTATCCTGCCCGGTTCGAGAAAGACCACAAAAAACAGCACTATGGTGATCACGAACTGGGAGAATATGTAGACGTATTTCTTTCCGAACCTCTTGGAAATGCCTACCCACATAGGCACGCTCATCATCGCCGCCACCATATAGACGAGGAAAAGCGGTGCACGGAGCCTCTCCATGTCGAGCCAGTACTTGGCGACGAAGGTCATCAGCGTGTACGTAATGCCGGTGCCGATCTCGACGGCGATAGCGGCGGCCAGCAGGTACCAAAGAGGACGGTTTCGGAGGCTGCCCAACAGGTCGCGATAATAGTCAACCACAGCTGCAAAACCTCGTGGTGCACCCGACCCTGGTTCCGGCGTCAGCCCGTGCGGTTGTCTCTCCCGGGTGGTAAAGAACGACACTAACAGCAGCGCTATTATAACCACGCCGGTAACGCCTCCGATGGAAGCATATCCTTCCCGAGCGTTACCGACTCTCTCGAGGTACATGAACGGTACGGTCGCCGCAACGAGCGAACCGCTGGTCTCGGCAATGTATCTCGCACCGTAAGTCTGGGCCCGCTGATGCGGATCGTAGCTCAGCTCAGCCCCAAGTGCCATGTGGGGCACGTAGCACACCGTGATGAACGTGAACAGCACCAGGAGAACGCCTAGCGTGTACCAGAACAATACCTCGTGCGACATTTGAGCGGGGGGCGACCAGATCAGAAATGTGAAGAGAGCGAGCGGAACTGCGCCAAGTATCAGGTAAATCCTTCGCCGGCCCCAACGTGAGTTCGTCCTGTCGGAAATCACGCCCATCGCCGGGTCGCTCACCGCGTCCCAGCCGTTTGAGACGAGCGCCGCTACACCCACCAATCCAGCAGTCAGACCGACGATGTCGGAATAGAAAAAGACGAGATGTATGCGCAACAGCATCGTGCAGATTCCGATACCGAAAGCGCCCGACGCAAACCCTATCTTTTCGGTCCACGAAACCTGGCGATCTCTCGTCGTGTGCACCAATCGCGTCCGCTCGATCCTATTTGATGAAAACCTTCACCACCTCTTATGAGTCGATCTGCTGACCCTGCAAAACGTATCGCATTATAAGTGGTTACCTCGGGAGATGCAAGGATATTTTGGATGGGAAGCGCAGGTCGTGGTGTACCAGCCAGATCACACGAGCGACGCGCCGACTGACTCGGCCTTGCCCATCAGTTCCGCGTTGTTCCTGGCCGAATCTCTATCGTCTTCGGAACCGCAGTGTGTTATGAACTCCGTCGACGACGCGCTCATCACCGTCGCTACAAGGTTCAGCCAGTCGAGCGTCTGCTGGTACAGGGCGGGATTCTCGTCGCCTTGCGAGGTCACTATCACGAACTTTTTCGCAGGCGGAAAAACGAAATACGGTGTGCGTTCGCCCGTTTCAGGGTTGGTCTCTTCGCCCATGTAACAATAGAACCTGTCGATCAACGTCTTCAGTTGAGCGCTCACACGGAACCAGTAAATTGGTGATCCCAGAACGACCGCGTCGCACTCCTTGAGTTCTTCAAGCAGCGGTGTCAGATCGTCCTCGTAGGCACACTGGCCCGGCTCCTTCTTGCAAGCCACGCAGCCTTGGCAGCCTTTCATGTTCAGCTCGTTCAGATGCACCAGCCGCGTCTCCGCGCCCTTGTTTGCCGCCCCTTTGAGCACGGCCTCCACCAGTGCAGCGGTGTTGGCGTTTGTGCGTGGACTTCCATTAAAACCCATCACTTTCACTGTCGTTCTCCCTTTTCGTATCATCCTCATCGTCGCCGCGACTCACTAGGTAAGAGCGTTGCTCACCGATGTTTCCCGACTCATGCCGCCCATAGTATTCTCGCACAAGACATTCTAGAATATCAATGGAAAAGCGGCGACGGCGCTGGCTGGTAACTATATAGGGCACAGAATACCCGTCTGGACGGAGCGGTCCCTGTATTGTCGTGGCCATAGTGCTATGGTATCATTACGTTAACCATATGTATCCGAGTGCCACGCCATCCTAAGCCGCGGCCCAGTAAAGGAAACGTGAGGATGGAATCTGAACGCCTGGATGAGTTGATCGTCACGTATCGCGACGGGTTGTTGAGCGATACGTTACCATTCTGGATTGAACACTGTGTGGACCGCGAATACGGCGGGTTCATGACGGCACTTGACCGCGACGGCTCGCTTCTTGATACCGACAAGGGCATGTGGCAACAAGGACGGTTCACATGGCTACTCGCTACCCTATACAACACCGTTGAGAAACGTTCCGAATGGTTGGAACTTGCCCGGAACGGCATCGACTTCATTCGACGATACGGTTTCGACGACGACGGACGTATGTTCTTTGTCGTAACGCGTGACGGCAAGCCGCTGCGTAAACGACGTTACGTTTTCTCGGAGGCGTTCGCCACAATGGCTCTAGCTGCGTATGCAAGAGCCGCGAGCGATGACGAGGCCGCACAGCAGGCACGCGACCTGTTCCGATCATTCGTTCGGTACGCGACGACACCGGGGTTGCTCCAGCCGAAAGGTATTCCGGCAACCCGGCCCAGCAAGAGTATCGGGTTGCCCATGATCACCATCAACGTCGCACAGGCGTTGCGAGAAACGATTGGCCGAGAAAATCCCGAATACAACGAAGCGATCGACCGAAGGATCGAGGAGATCCGGCGCGATTTTGTCAAACCCGAGCTCAAAGTTGTCATGGAAAGCGTGGGGCCGACCGGCGCAATCATTGACCATTTCGACGGCCGCACGTTGAATCCCGGTCATGCTGTAGAAGCGGCCTGGTTCATTTTGCACGAGGCACGACGTCGGGGAGACGATCCGGAGCTGATCACCCTGGGCACCGACATGCTCGACTGGATGTGGGAACGCGGTTGGGACGAAGAATACGGTGGGATACTCTACTTCAGAGATCTGAAAGGACTGCCAGTTCAGGAGTACTGGCACGACATGAAGTTCTGGTGGCCTCACTGTGAAGCGATCATCGCCACGCTTCTGGCGTATCACCTCACCGGAGATGAGGAATACGCAAAATGGCATCGCATGGTTCACGATTGGGCGTACCAGCACTTTCCCGACGGCGAATACGGCGAGTGGTATGGATATTTGCATCGCGACGGCAGTATATCAGTGCCGCTGAAAGGGAATTTGTGGAAAGGACCATTCCATATTCCGAGGATGCAGTGGTACTGCTGGAGGTTGTGCGAGGATATGAAACGGGCAGCCGCGGCAGGTTGACTGTAACCGCCGGTTGCAAGTTCAATACAGATGAACCAGCCCCAGCACACGATATTCGGCGATGATCGACCCGTTTTCCTTGATTCGCTCCGCATTCCTGACAACCTCACCGTACTCGTCCTCGCCCCTCACCCTGACGATTTCGATGAAATAGGCGTCACGCTGCGCTACCTCCAGGACAACGGAAACACGATTTACGTGGACGTGCTGAGTTCAAGCGCCAGCGGAGTGGAAAACTCGTTCTGCACGCCTCCCACACTGGAACAGAAGGCTGCGGTGCGGGAAAAGGAGCAAGAAGATAGTTGCCGGTTTTTCGGTCTGCCCGAGTCGTGCCTACGTTTCCTGCGGCTTCCGGAAGACGCGGAAGGACATATTGTCGAGAGCGACGAGACGATTGAACAGGTTCGCCGGTCTATTGCCAGCAAGAAACCGGACTTAGTCTTCCTGCCTCACGGTAACGACAGCAATCGCGGGCATCAGAGGACGTATTCGATGTTCCGAAAGGTTGCGTCCGAAGCCGGTCATCCCATAACAGCTTTGTTAGCCAAAGATCCGAAAACGATCAGTATGCGCCACGATCTGTACACCGTCTTCGGACCGGAAGAGGCGGAATGGAAAGCGAAGTTGTTGCGGTTCCATCAGTCACAGCATCAGCGCAACCTGAACACAAGAGGATACGGGTTTGATGAACGCATCCTCCGCGGCAACCGCGAGACGGCACGCCGGTTATCAAAGAACAATATGTTCGCAGAAGTGTTCGAGATTCAGTTCTGGCCGTAAGTTTCGCGGGCACCGGGAGGGCCGACCTTCTGGTCGGCCGAGGTTTTGGGAGGGCGAGGCTCCCGCCGAGCCGCCGCGGTGCCGAGCTCGATGAATCTCTGGCGAGGGTCGGCTTGAAATTCATAAACATGGCTGATATGTTTTGAGGGGATAGACCGATCAATCTCTGCTGACCATCAGCATCGTCTCTTAGGGAGGCAAATTTTCTTGGAATCTTACGGGAACTGAGCTATGGAAACGAAGATAACGCGCCGAAGTTTCGTCAGTACCATAGGTATGGGCTTGCCTGTGACGCTTTTGAGCCGCCGGGCTGAGTCGGACGGGCAAGCGATACCCGGTGAACAACATGACCGTTTCTTGGAACAATGGGCTAATCCCCCACGGGAATATTCACAGGCACCATTCTGGTTCTGGAACGACGACCTGTCGGAGCAGGAGATAGCCCGGCAGATGGACGATTTTTGCGCCCACGGCGTGTACGGGTTTGTGATTCATCCGCGAGCGGGTCTACCTCGCAGCATCGGGTGGATGAGCGAGCGGATGATTCATTTCATGCGCTTTGCGATTGAGCAGGCGGTGAAGAAGGACATGTGGGTGGTTCTGTACGATGAAGGGATGTATCCGAGCGGGTCGTCCAGCGGGCAGGTTGTAGCGGAAGACCCGGCATACCGTACGCGCGGCCTTTTTGCTATCGATCTCGATGAGGTCAAACCAGGAAATAGTAGACGCGGATTCCAAATCGGGAATGACGGTAAGCCGGTTTTGTCTGAGGACCAGCATCTCGTAGCGATTGTGGAGCGAAAGAAGAACGGCCACCGAATTGCTGTGGTCGACCGCGCCATTCGACCGGGATATTCTCTGATACGCGGTCTGCATTTCTTGGAAGAGAACCCACCGCGGCGTCCGGACAAGAAGGAAGTGCCTGAGAATATGCCTCCACTCGCCGACATTCTCAATCCGGATGCGGTAGCCTGTTTTATTCGGCTGGTATATCAGCGCTATTACGATGAGTTTGGCGAGCAGTTCGGCAAGACCATAAAGGCGATATTCACGGATGAACCGTCGTTTCTCGGAAAGAGGGGGGAACTCGGAGCAGTTCCAGGCACGCGCGGAATACTGGATCATGTGAACGCATGGCTTGGCTATGATTTCACCCCGTATCTGCCGGCATTGTGGTACAAGGATGAGCCGGATGCGGAGAAACATAGAGACGATTACAATCGGGCGTTACAGGCTCGGCTGGAAGAAACGTATTATAGTCAGATCTCGCGCTGGTGCGAGAATCATCGCATCGCTTTGACCGGTCATCCGGCCGACCCGGACGATATAGGGCATCTGCGATATTTCCATATCCCGGGCCAGGACATTGTCTGGCGTTACATCGAACCGGGCAAGCCGAGCGCGTTAGAGAGCAGTCAGTCCACGCAGGCCAAGTGTGCATCGTCTGCGATGATCCACTTGGGGCGGAGACGGAATTCGAATGAGTATTGCGGGGCGTACGGTCACAACTTCACGTTCGATGAGATGAAATGGCTCGCAAACTGGCTGCTTGTGAGAGGATGCAACCTGCTGTATCCACATGCCTTTTACTATTCGGTACGCGGTCCGCGTATAGACGAGCGGCCGCCGGATGTTGGGCCCAACAATGTATGGTGGCCCGAGTTTAAACCTTTCGCCGACGCGACAAGCCGGCTGTGTTGGTTGAATACGGACTGCATACCGGTATGCGAACTGGCAATTCTTGGGTTGAACGATTATCTGCCGTGGCAAGCGGCCAAAGTCTGTTTTCAGCACCAGCGCGATTTCCACTATCTTGAGGCGAGGCATCTCTGGGAGGATGCGAAGGTAACGGAAGAGGGTATTGAGATAGCCGGCATGCATTATAAGGCTTTGATAGTCGAGATCGAACCGCCCGGTCAGGCACAACCATCGTTGGAGGTGTTGGAAAAGGCCGGTCGAATCATCAGGTGGCGAGAGGGAAGCAAGGAGGAGGAATTGGTTCAAAAGATTGACCGTCTGATTTCACCTGACGTTCAGGTTTCACCGCATACACCGGATCTAAGGGTCCGCCATGTGATCAAGCACGGTATACACTGCTACCTGATCTTCAACGAAGGAGAACGAGATACTACTGCTGATTTTGCCCTCTCGACACAGGGCAAGAGGCATCTGCTCGATGCTGAAACCGGCAGAATCCGTAGTATAGATGGAAGTACACTTCTGAGCATACCTGCCCATGCGATGCAGGTCGTCATGATCCTCGATTCCTAAGAAGTGGTCGATACTGATCCGTCCTACGAGTGCACCGAGCCTGCACGTGACGCGGGCGGCAAAGCTCAAGGTGCGCCATCTACTCTACCCCGACCAGATGTGCAGTTCAAAGAAGGCGCAATTCCCCGGACGCGTGTCAACCTCCGGAAAATCAGGTGCGTTAGACACTTATGAGACCAGTTTGTGAGCGTCTCACCGTGTGTTTCGTTGCCGTAAGCAAACCGCCCGAAGTGCATCCTGACTGGATGGGGAGACCTGCCATGAGTGCTCAGCCGACCCGAATTGCCCTTGCACGCCACCTTGCCGCCCTGCTGATTCTCGCTGCAACCTTGATGACGGTTGGCTTGTCACGACCCGATGCGGGGGCGGCGGAACGAGTAGACGATCGGAGATGGCTGAACGTCATCGCCACAATACCTCTGCCGGGCGAGTATCTGACGGAACGGATGGTGTTCATTTTTGACGACGAGATTAAGGTGCCTGGCGACGATGCGAGCAGGTTGGTGTCCACCGACCCGGTGTTGGCGGGGGATCTCCGTGTCGGCCGGAACTTCATTTCGTTCCGGCCTCATCAGCTGCCTGCCAGAGAGGCGTTCGAGGTTGCGCTGAGCCCGGATATCCGGTCCATAGGAGGTAGGCAACTCAATCCGGCGCATCGAAAGTTGGTTTTCGCCACCGCGCCGTTTGGTCCGGAACGGCTCTGGCGGATCGGCGAAGAACGTGAGCTTACAGTGTTCGGCATCACGTTCCCTCGTCCGGTCAACCTCGATGTGCTGCGTCAGAACGTGTCCGTAAAGTCGTCGAGCGGTTCCGAGATCCCGTTCGACATAGAGCAGGGAACGAATGACGTAACGTACCGATTGCTGGTTGAGAAAAGTGAGGCGTGGAACATTGTGATCAACATCAAGGAGGGTCTGCCTGACGCGCGCGGGATCTGGCTGACTGAGGAGACGCACACATACTCGTACCCGAGCGAACGTCCGTTGTCGGTGGAGTCGGTGCAGTGGAGCGCATTCAGTGCGGATCGCCAGAGCATTAGCATCACTTTCTCGGATACGGTAGAGGCGGAGGATCTGCAACGACATCTGACGATCACCGACGCGTTAACCAATGCACCGCACCGGTTCACGATCACCACGCCAGGACGGCGCTTCGGCCATAGAATTGCTCTCAACGTTGAGGAAACCGGCCGGGTCGAGCTGCGCGTGACGATAGCGCAGGACCTTGCCAGCACGGAACTTGTAACCCTGAAAAAGCCCTTCACGACCACGCTGGTGCACGTGCCTCCGCCACTGTCGGTCCAGTCAATATGGTGGGACCGGCACGGGAAGGACGGATTGGTGATGAGATTGTGGCTTAACAAACCGGCCGATTTCCAGGCGTTGCAAGAGTATCTCGAGATCAGCCCCGCCGTACCTAACCTGCGCGTTGAAGCTCAGGACGCCGTGCGGTTCAGGGTACACGGCGACTGGATACCCGAGTGGTCGTACACGCTGCGAATCAAGGCCGGATTCAAGGCAAAAGACGGGATAGCACTCGACAATGCCTTGACCCGCCGGCTGAAAACGCCGGAGGTGTGGCCGTACGTCGGCTTTGCCCCGGAAGGGAAATATTATTTCCCCAGACGCGCCAATCTAGGTCCCGTGCTCGAGTCGCGGGCCGTGAACAAGGCAACCCTAACGCTGTATCGCATGTTCCCTTCGAACATAGCCGTCGTGCTCGCCGATATCCGAAACGGAAACGCCGGATCCTCGTTCGGCCCCCGGTGGTGCGAGGAGCTGGCCACGAGTGAACTTGAACTCGGCGACGACGTCGGCGGCGGGCTGAAAAGGACCCAACTCGACGCCGCCGACCTCTTCCCAGCCGATGCGAAAGGGGTGTTCTGTCTGCAGGTGGTCGGTGAGAAGGACGTACAGGCAACGAAGATCGCCTTGCTCACAAACATCGGGCTGTTGGCCCACTGGCAGGATGACGAGTTGGTCGTGTTTGCACACGACCTGATGTCGCTTCAACCGTTGCGCCGGGCGAAAGTCACTGTCTTTTCCTCAAAAAACCAGATGCTCCGGGAAGGCAGGACCGGCAGAGACGGCACGGTCCATCTGAAGGGTCTCGATACGTCGTTGGGCATGCCCCGCGTTGTCGTTGTCGAACATGGAGACGACTACTCGTTCCTCGACCTGACGGCGCGCGAGGAGAAATCGCCCGAGATCCTGGCGGGCATGTCGGCATACGGCCGCGACGAGTACGACGCGTTCATGTACTCTGACCGCGACCTCTACCGGCCGGGCGACGTGGTCCATCTGCGCTGGATCGTGCGAACGAACTATGGCGACGCGTTGCCCGGCGTGCCGCTGCTTATCACGGTCGTCAAACCGAACGGGAAGAAGCTTCTTTCGCAGCCGACCGTCCTCTCTTCACTCGGTACCG
>Ga0180438_10007618_pt1 | contig 14042 bp, 12 predicted proteins | sample SS_ome_12_FD_132455 | JGI IMG/M metagenome (GOLD analysis project Ga0180438, IMG submission 132455) | Hypersaline lake sediment archaeal communities from the Salton Sea, California, USA - SS_3_D_2 metaG | ecosystem: Environmental > Aquatic > Non-marine Saline and Alkaline > Hypersaline >... | reverse complement strand
GCCTTAAATGACGGGAAACCGGAAAACATAGTCGATAAGATAGCAGAAGGCAGGATAAAAAAGTATTACCAGGAAACCGTGCTTCTGGAGCAGGCTTTTGTCAAAGACCCTGACAAAAAAGTAGGGGACCTTGTCAAGGAAAAGATAGCTACCATCGGTGAGAACATAGTAATAAAAAGATTCTGCCGTTACGCAGTGGGGGAAGACTTGTAATCTGCCCATTTTCTAAAAATAAAAAGAAATAAAATATGGCTGACCTTAAATATAAAAGAGTCCTACTCAAGATCAGTGGGGAAGCGCTGCTTGGTAAAGGCAGCCACAGTATAGACCCCGGAGTGGTGGCTGAAATAGCCGGGCAGATAAAAGAGGTAGCAGACCTTGGGGTAGAGATAGCTGTTGTCATAGGCGGGGGCAATTTCTGGAGGGGGAACTCGGCCAGCGCCAATGGTGTAGACAGGACCACTGCTGATTATATCGGTATGCTGGCTACTATAATGAATGCCCTGGGACTGCAGAATGCACTGGAAAGGATAGGGGTACTTACCAGGGTGCAGACAGCCATTTCCATGCAGGAAGTGGCAGAGCCCTTTATCAGAAGGAGGGCAGTAAGGCACCTGGAGAAAAAAAGGGTGGTGATCTTTGCCGGAGGTACAGGGAACCCCTACTTCACAACCGATACGGCAGCTGCACTAAGGGCCCTGGAAATTGGTGCCCAGATAATCTTTAAAGCAACCAAAGTGGACGGGGTATATGACAAAGACCCTGAAAAATTCAGTGATGCCAGGAAGTTCAAAAGACTTGATTTTACTACCGCTCTCAACCGTGACCTGAAAGTGATGGACTCCACGGCCATATCACTGTGCCGGGAAAACAATCTTCCCATTATTGTTTTTGATATAAGAGTACCTGGAAACATAAAAGGTGTTATAATGGGAAAAGAAATTGGAACATTGGTATCAAAGGGGTAATTATGAGAGACAGAGTCATAAGTGAAGCAAAGAAAAGGATGGCCCAATCCCTGGAGAACACCCAGCATGAATTCAATACCATAAGGACAGGCAGGGCATCAGCAGCACTTCTGGACAATGTTTATATAGATTATTACGGGACCAGGACGATTTTGAAGCACGCAGCCAATATAAGTATACCGGAAGCCAGGATGATATTGATATCCCCCTATGATCCCAAGTTTTTGAAAGAAATAGAGACCCAGATAATAAAATCTGACCTTGGTATAAATCCTACCAATGACGGGAAGGTCATCAGGCTTGCCATCCCGCCTCTGAATGAAGAAAGAAGGCGTGAACTGGTAAAGCTGGTAAAAAAAGTTGCCGAGGATGGCAGAGTCGCTATAAGGAATATAAGAAGGGATGCAAATGACGAGTTCAGGAAGATGGAATCCGACGGCGAAATAACAGAAGATGACCTGATAAATTCACAGAAGGAAGTCCAGGAAGTGACAGATGAGTTTATAGAGAAGATCAACACCGCTCTCGATCAGAAGGAAAAGGAAATAATGGAAGTGTAGGTATACCGGGTCTTGGACTTGTTTTCTTCAATGTCTGCACCAGAAATTGATAAAGCCAAAAACGAAATAAGCGGCAGCAATATCCCTGTACATGTAGCCATAATAATGGATGGAAATGGCAGGTGGGCCCAGAAAAGGAACCTGCCCCGGAATGCCGGTCACAAGGCGGGCGTGGAGTCCCTGAGGGAAGTAATAGCTGCCTGTATTGATTTCAATATCAAATACCTGACTGTATACTCGCTTTCCAGTGAAAACTGGAACAGGCCCAAAAAAGAAATACAGTTCCTCCTGAACCTCTTTCTGGTAACATTGAAGAACGAATTAAAGCTTCTGCATGAACACGGGGTAAGACTCAGGCTTATAGGAGACAGGGAAGGGATCCCCCGTGAAGTACTAAAGGCATATGAAGATGCTGAGAAAAAAACCAGTGACAACAGGGTGCTTAATTTTAATATCGCACTTAATTACGGCTCCCGGCAGGAGATAGTAAAAGCAGTAAAAGACATATGCAGGGACCTGGAAACCAAAAAGATAAATCCTTCCGATATCGGAGTAGATATGTTTTCTGATTACCTTTATACCAGGGGTATCCCTGATCCTGACCTACTCATAAGGACCAGCGGCGAGTTCAGGATAAGCAACTACCTTTTGTGGCAGATATCATATACGGAATTATACTTCACAACTGTCCTGTGGCCTGATTTTAAAAGGAAATATTTTGTCAGGGCCATTAAAGAATATCAAAACCGGCATAGAAGATTTGGAAAGGTATAGAATACTTACATGGTCATCCTTCAGTATATATTAGCCATAATCGGTTTCTCGCTGATAATAATCGTGCATGAATTCGGCCACTTTGTGTTTGCCAAGGCCGGCGGCATGTATGTGCATGAGTTCTATATGGGCTTCGGCCCCCGGTTGTTCAAATTCAAGTCAAAAGCGGGGACAGAGTACGGCCTGAAGGCTATACCGGTGGGGGGATATGTCAGGGTCATGGGAATGGACAGGAACGAAACTATCCCCGATCATATGAAAGACAGGTCATACCAGGCAAAGCCCTTTTATAAAAAATTCCTTACCATATTTGGCGGTGCCGGTTTCAATGTGGTTTTTGCCATAATCCTGATCGCTGTCTTTTTAAGCATGGGCATTTACGAGCCAAGCAATATAATCGATTATGTACAGCCGGGCACGCCTGCCCAGGATTCAGGGTTCATGGTCGGTGACAGGGTGATAGCCATAAACGGACGGGTCATAGAGACCTGGGATGATTTTGCCAGCCAGACGCAGGCAAGACCGGGTGAAAAAGTGGTGTATACTATTATAAGGGATGGCCAGGAGATAGAGATAGAACCGGTTCTTGATGTTGTAGACGGCAGGGGATACCTGGGTATATCACCGCTTTATACGGAAAAGAGGCTCACTTTTACAGAGGTGGTAAAGGAAAGCTTCAGGATGACGGGAGAAATTGTAGTTACCTATGGCAGGCTTTTCGGGCAGCTTTTTTCCGGAAAGATCCCTTTTGCAGAAGCAAGACCGGTATCACCCATAGGGGTGGTCAGCATCTTCCAGCAGTCTATTTCACTTGGAATACAGAATTTTATTCTTTTCATGGCGCTGGTTTCCATACTTATCGGATTCGGGAACCTCCTTCCCCTGCTGCCCCTTGACGGGGGAAATATTGTACTGCTGGTAATCGAGACCGTAAGACGGAAGCCCGTACCCAGGAGGGTATTGGAAGTAGCCAATTATTTCGGTATATTCTTGATGGTCTCGTTGCTGATAATAGGTTTTGTTTATGACATCATAAGCCCTTTTAACCTGAACAACATGTAGAGAGAGAAGACAGGTGAAAATAACAAGGAAGAGGACCAGAGAGGTCAGGCTGGGAGACCTGAAAGTGGGAAACAGAAACCCCATATCGGTACAGTCGATGACAAAGTCCGCTATCAGCCGGACATGGGCCATAAAAAAGGAAATAGAGGAACTTACCAGATGTGGGTGTGAGGTGATCAGGATAGCTGTTCCTGACCAAAAAGCGGTCCAGTACCTCAAGGGACTTATGGGGTCGGGGATATTCCGCGTCCCATTGGTGGCAGATATCCATTTTGACTACACACTTGCCCTGGAATGTATAAAAGCAGGGGTCGACGGCATAAGGATAAACCCGGGGAATATCGGGGGATATGACAGGACTGCAAAAGTAATAGAGGCTGCTAAAAAATACGGTACAGCAGTGAGGATAGGTATCAATTCAGGGTCGGTAGACAAAAAGATATTAAAAGAAAACAGAGGCGATATCCAGAAGTCCATGGTACAGAGCGCCATGGAGAATATAAAGGTTATGGAGGGCCTTGATTTCCATAATTTCAAGGTCTCCGCCAAGGCTTCTTCGGTCACGGACACCATCAGCGTATACAGGGCCATATCAGAGAAATGCGACTACCCTCTCCACCTGGGGGTTACGGAAGCCGGTCCTCCCCTCCGGGGGACAATAAAATCTTCAGTGGGACTGGGTATACTACTGGCAGAAGGGATCGGGGATACCATAAGGGTATCACTGACCGGTAGTTCCCCAGATGAAGTAAGGGCGGGTTTTCTGATCCTGGCCAGTCTGGGACTGAGGAAAAGGGGAGTTGATTTAATATCCTGTCCTACCTGCGGCAGGACTGCAGTGGATCTTCCCGGTATTGTAGATGAAGTAGAAAAGATGACCGCTGGCCTGGAAGGCAGCCTTAAACTGGCTGTAATGGGATGCATAGTAAACGGCCCGGGGGAAGCTAAGGATGCCGACCTGGGAATAGCCTACGGAAAGGAAAAAGCAGCTTTGTTCCTTAAGGGCTCTGTGCTTAAAAGGGTGGCAAAAAATAGAGTGCTGGACGAGTTTAAGAAAGAACTAAATAAATTGATAATAAAGGAGCTGTAAGTTGAGATATTCACAGGCATTTATCCCGACTTTAAAGGAAGAACCCAGGGAAGCAGAGATATCCAGCCATGCCCTCACCCTGCGGGCCGGTCTGATCAGGAAGATCGCATCCGGTATATATGCTTTCCTGCCCATGGGGACCAGGGTACTGCACAAGATCGAGAATATAGTAAGGGAAGAGATGGACAGGGCCGGGGCAGTAGAACTGTTCCTGCCCGTAATGCAGCCCTCTGACCTGTGGGAAAGATCGGGGCGCTGGGATGAATACGGTCCGGAGCTTTTCCGGCTCAAAGACAGGAATGAACGCTCTTTTTGCCTGGGTCCTACTCATGAGGAGATAATGACCCACCTGGCATATCTGGACATAAAATCTTATAAGGACCTCCCCATAAACCTGTACCAGATACAGGTAAAGTTCAGGGATGAGATCAGGCCCAGATACGGGCTCCTGAGGGCTCGTGAATTTATAATGAAGGACGCCTACAGTTTCTGTGAGGATGAGAAGGACCTTGACGAAGTGTATATGAAGATGCACCGCGCCTATTGCCGCATAGTGGAGAGGCTGGGACTGAGGTTCAGGGTCGTAGATGCCGATCCCGGCCTGATAGGGGGCAGGTCCTCGCACGAGTTTCTGGTACTTGCAGGTGACGGGGAAGAGACTCTTATATACTGTCCCAGCTGCGGATATGCAGCCAACAGGGAACTGGCCCAGAGCAGGTGCATAACTGCAGGCAGCAGTAAAGAAGGAGGGATGGAAGAGATCAGGACTCCCGGCATCACAGATATAGACAGCCTGTCAGGATTCCTTAAGGTAGGGAAGGAGCAGACAGCCAAAACCATGCTTCTGGAAGATGATGATAGAAAGATATATGCATTTGTTATGGCCGGCGACAGGGAGCTTAATATGGCAAAGGCGCAGAGGTACCTGAAGAAGCCCCTGAAGCTTCTTGAAGGTGATGAAGCCAGGTTTGCCATGGGATATGTAGGTCCGGTAGGGCTCAGTCCGGACATAGAGGTATATGCTGATATTTCAATAAAAGGGGCCGGGAGCCTGATAGCGGGGGCCAATAAGAAAGACTACCACCTGAAAAATGTAAACCCGGATAGGGATATGGATATAAAGATTTACGGAGACTTTACCTATCCCGGAAAAGACGACACCTGTATAAAATGCGGAAGCGGCCTTATTACAGAAAAAGGCATAGAGATAGGCCATATATTCAAACTGGGCAAGAAATACAGCCGCAAGATGGAGGCCAGGTTCCTGGGAAAGGACGGCAGGCTGAAGCCTTTTATAATGGGCTGTTACGGTATCGGGATAACCAGGATAATGTCTGCCGTTATAGAACAGCAGCATGATGAAAAAGGGATAATATGGCCGGCATCCATAGCTCCCTATACCGTCAGTCTCATAGTCACCACCTCAAAATCAGGTGAACTTGCAGAAGCAGGTGAGGGTATCTACAGCACGCTGTGTAAAAACGGGATAGAAGTATTATATGATGATAGGGATATAAGTGCCGGTATCAAGTTCAAGGACTCTGACCTCCTGGGGATACCGGTGCGGGTGGTGGTAGGAAAGAAATTCCTGGAAAGAGGGCTCATAGAGGTCCAGCTGAGGAAAACCGGCGATACCAGTGATATATTACCCGTAGACGTGACCACATACGTGCAGGACTTTTTGTCCAAAAACATAATAAGATGATCATTTAATGGATAATGGAATACATAAGATCCACGGCACCCTGGAAAAGATCGTATTTAAGAATACAGAAAGCGGATATATGGTGGGCAGGCTCCGTATGGATAATGGTGAAATGGCCACCATCGTGGGGAATGTATTTGAACTGCAGTGCGGAGAGCAGCTGGAGGTAGAAGGTAAATGGGTGCAAAATAAGACCTACGGAAGGCAGTTCGAGATATCTTCAGTGGAGGCATGTACACCGGTCACCATAAAGGGTATAGAAAACTACCTGGGATCAGGACTTATAAAGGGGATCGGTCCAGCCATGGCCTCCCGCATAGTGGGGCGCTTCCGGGAAAAGACACTGGAGGTCCTGGATGACGAACCTGAGCGGCTGGCAGAAATAGAGGGAATCGGGGAAAAAAGGATAAAGCAGATCACCCAGTCCTGGTACCAGCATATCAATATCAGGAAAGTGATGATCTTTCTCCAGTCCTACGGCATATCAAGCACATATGCCATGAAAATATACAATACCTACGGGGATAATGCCGAAAACGTGATCAGGGTGAACCCCTACAGGCTGGCTGAAGATATTTTCGGTATAGGGTTCAAGATAGCTGATTCTATTGCCCTGAAGGCAGGCATTGCCCGGGATTCTATTTTCAGGATAAAATCAGGGATACTATACCTGCTGCACCGGGCTGAGGAAAACGGGCACTGCTACCTTCCTTATGAGGCGGTGGCGGACAGGGCGCTTGAATTCCTGCAAGCCGGTAAGAGCCTGGTAGACCGTGCTCTGGAAGACCTTGTCAGGGATGAAAAGATAATTATCATAGAGGAGGGTGACCTTAAAAAGATATACCTTAAGAGCCTTTATATCTGCGAACAATACACAAAAGAAAAGATAGCCGGACTCCTGGAGGACCGGTATCCCGAGAAAGACAGGAGCGGCAGGGAAAAGCGCTACCGGGAAAATATAATAAGGCTTACAGGGGAAAACGATATAGAACTCGATCCCATACAGGTAGAAGCCATTATAGGGGCGCTGACCGAAAAGATGGTAATAATAACCGGAAGTCCAGGAACTGGTAAGAGCACCATACTTAACTTCATAATAAGGATACTGGAACAGGAGAAAAAAAAGGTGCTGATGGCTGCTCCCACAGGCAGGGCTTCCAAAAGGATGACAGAGACTACAGGGAGGGAGTCAAAGACCATACACAGGCTGCTTGCCTTTAATCCCAAGCTCAACAAATTCATGCGGGATGAACAAAACCCCGTTACTGCTGACGTCATTGTCATAGACGAGGCATCCATGCTAGACATCAGACTGACCAGGTACCTGCTGGCTGCAGTGACTCCCGGGACCCGGCTGGTCCTGGTGGGAGATATTGACCAGCTTCCCCCGGTGGGACCGGGATACGTGCTGGGTGACCTTATAATGTCAGGGACAATACCGGTATGGGAGCTTAAGAAGATCTACAGGCAGGAAGGAGAAAGCCAGATAATAAGGAATGCCCACCGGGTACGTGACGGGGAGTACCCCTATCTGGGGAGCTCGGGGATGAATGATTTTTATTTTATAGAAAAAAACGAACAGGCCGAGACCGTGGACCTCATACTTTACCTGCTGACCAAGAAAATACCAAACAGCTTTAATATGGACCCCCTGAAAGATGTCCAGGTCCTGGTACCCACCAATAAGGGTATTTGCGGTGTATTCAACCTTAATGAGAAAATACAGAAAGCTATCAATCCGGGAAGCGGGGGCCTGCTTCACGGCAGCAGGCTTTTCAGGAGAGGTGACAGGGTGATACAGCTGAAAAACAATTATGAAAAGGAAATATATAACGGGGACATAGGAATAATAAAGAATATAGATATGGAACTAAAAGAGGTAAAAGTCGATTTCGACGGGAAGCTTATTGAATACAGTTTTTATGAAGTCGATGAGATCAGTCATTCATATGCCATATCCATCCATAAATCGCAGGGTTCGGAATTCAGGTGCGTAGTCATACCCATCCTTACCTCACACTATATGCTGCTCCAGAGGAACCTGCTCTATACAGCCATAACCAGGGCCCGTGAACTGGCCATATTAATAGGCAGCAAAAAGGCCATAGGAATGGCAGTAAATAAAAATGTGGTAGACAAAAGGTTCACCGGCCTCAGGGAACTTATACAGGATATCTGAAGACCCCCGGGGGAAGCACAACTGATAGTCAATTAAGATTCTATGTAATTTTTAATTGTTTTGTGCTATACTCTTTAAGAAATTTTAAGAAGAGGTGATAAAAATAGTGGGCAAAATCCCACTATTTTTTTGATTTGGAATTTTTTAAAGACCATAGGTGGTTTTTGTGAATAAGCAATTAATGGCAGCCCTGGTAGAACTGGAAAAGGAAAAGGGTATCAAGATGGATACCATAATAGAAGCGCTGGAGGTAGCGCTGGCTTCAGCCTACAAAAGAAACTACCAGGTAGAATATGATTGCAGGATAGATATCGATACCAGGACAGGTGGGATCAGGGTGTTCAGGATACTTGAAGAAGGTGAAGAAGACCAGGAAGAGGGAAAAAACGAAGTAGAGGTAACCCCTGATAATTTTGGCAGGATAGCAGCCCAGACAGCCAAGCAGGTGATAAGGCAGAGGATAAAGGAGGCGGAAAGGGAAATAATGTACGATGAGTTCAAGGACAGGACTGGAGACCTGGTAACAGGTATCGTACAGCAGAGCGATTCCCGTTTTACCCTGGTAGACCTGGGAAAGGTGGAAGCCCTGCTCCCACAGTACGAGCAGGTACCCGGTGAGAGGTACAGGCATGGGGAGAGGATAAAATGTTATATCTCCGATGTGAGGAAAACCACCAAGGGACCGCAGGTAATAGTCTCCCGTTCACATACCGGGCTTATAAGAAAACTATTTGAGCTGGAAGTACCGGAAATATACGAAGGAATCGTAGAGATAGTGAGCATAGCCAGGGAGGCCGGTTACAGGACCAAGATAGCCGTAAGTTCAAATGAAAGGAATGTGGACCCGGTAGGTGCCTGCGTGGGCCCCAAAGGCTCCAGGGTCAAGATGATAGTGGATGAACTGGGCGGGGAGAAGATAGATATAGTAGATTACAGTGAGGATATAGTGACATATATAAAAAATGCCCTCAGCCCGGCCAGGGTCAATAAAGTCCTCATAGATGAGGATAATAAATTTGCCCTCATAGTGGTATCGAATGACCAGCTTTCCCTGGCCATAGGAAGGGAAGGGCAGAATGCCAGGCTGGCAGCCAGGCTTACCGGCTGGAAGATAGATATAAAAAGTGAGAAGCAGTTTGAAGAAGAGCTTGCTGAAGCCAGGGAAGAAAGGATAAGAAGCCAGCGCCTGGAAGCCGGGGAAGAGGAAGAAGCCCCCCAAGACGCCCAAGATATAGAAGAAACAGGCGGGGCGGATGAGAAGGGAGCGGCAGAAGCAGAAAAAAAAGATGAGAATAGGGAGTGATCACAATTAAGGTTATTGAACTGGCAAAAGAAAAGAAGCTGACCACAAATGATATTTTCGACCTATGTGACAGTCTTGGTATTGCTATAAAAGGCGAGATGTCCGTACTCAATGATTCCCAGGTAAAAAAGATAGAAGGCGCTATTAAGAGAGAGGCCAAAAGGAAAGAAAAAGAAGCAGCGGAAAAGAAGAAAAGGGAAGCAGAGCAAAAGATAGAAGAAGAAAAAAGGAAAGCTGAAGAGGCATCCAGGAAAAAGAAGGAGGCCGAGAAGAAGGCCAGGGAAGCTGCCCGGAAGAAAACCGAAGCTGAAAAAAAGAAAAAAGAGGAAGCTGAAAAAAAGAAAAAAGAAGAAGAAGAAAAGAAAAAGGCTGAGGAAGCTGCCCGCAAGAAAGCCGAGGAAGAAAAGAAGAAAGAAGCGGAAGAAAAGAAGCTGGAGGAAGCCAGAAAGAAAGCTGAAGAAAGAAAAGTAATCGAAGAGGCTAAAAGGCTGGAACATGAAGAAGAGAAAAAAACGGGCAGGAAAAAACCGGTAAATGGTTCCAGGAAAAGGGATTTCAGCGAAAAGGATGCCATCATAGAAAGCATGGAAGAATCACTTGATGCAGAGGAAGAGGCCCCCGAGACCTATAAAAAGCCGGTGCGAAAAAAGACAGGCTGGGAAGAAGAAAAGAGAATAAGTATTAAAAGTGTACTGGCAAAAGAACTGGATAAAGAAGAAAAAAGCGGCAGGTTAAAAGCAAGGTTTCTACAGAATAAACGCAAAGATGATACCAGGACAGTAAAAACAGTAACTAAAGATAAAAAGAGCCTGGAAGAAGCAAAGAAAAAAAGACCGGAGATAAAAAAGATAGTGGAGATCCATGAAGGTATCACCATCAAGCAGCTTTCAGAGAAAGTAAATATCCCTTCAAGCGAGATAATAAGCGTCCTGTTCACCATGGGAGAGGTACTGAATATAAATCAATCCCTCTCAAAAGATGTAATAGAGCTTCTGGCCCATGAATATGGTTTTAAGTACAGGATGATAGGTTTTGAGGAAAAACTTGAAGAAGTATACCAGGACGCAGAAGAAGACCTGGTAGAAAGAGCCCCCATTGTTACTGTGATGGGCCATGTGGACCACGGTAAGACCACTCTCCTGGATACCCTGAGGAAGACAGAGGTGGCCAGCAGTGAAGCGGGGGGGATAACCCAGCATATAGGCGCCTACCAGGTAGAATATAATCAAAGAAAAATAACTTTTATAGACACACCCGGCCATGAGGCTTTCACTTCCATCAGGGTAAGAGGAGCCAGGGTCACAGATATCGCAGTTATTGTAGTGGCTGCTGATGACGGTATAATGCCCCAGACAATAGAGGCTATAGACCATGCCAAAGACGCCGGTGTCCCTATAATAATCGCCATAAATAAGATAGACCTTCCCAATTCCGACCCCAATAGGGTCAAACAGGGTCTTACAGAGCATGGACTGGTGCCGGAAGAATGGGGCGGTGATACTATTGTGGTCGAGATATCAGCCAAGGCAAACAAGAACCTGGAGGATCTTCTGGAGATGGTCCTGCTGGTCACAGACATGAATGAGATAAAAGGAAATCCCAATGCTGTGGGGACAGGTGTAATAATCGAATCGAGACTGGACAGGGGAATGGGGGCCGTAGGGTCCCTGATAGTAAAGCGTGGAAAGATAAAGGTGGGGGATTCTTTTGTTACCGGTGACTCGTACGGCAGGATAAGGTCCATAAAAGATGAAAAAGGCAACAGCCTGGAGGAGGCAGTACTATCACAGCCGGTCCGCATAACCGGGTTTTCATCCGTTCCCAAGGCAGGAGACAGGTTGTTCGTGGTAAAAAATGAAAAAGTGGCAAAGGACCTGCTGGCTAAAAAGGATTATGATAAAAAGATGATACAGGCGGAAGATACCAGAAGGACTGTAACGCTGGAGAACCTGGCAGAGATCTCGGCTGAAGGTGAACTGAAGAGGCTAAAGATAATATTAAAGGCGGAATCAGAAGGGTCCCTGGATGCTGTAGAGAAATCGCTGGTAAAGATTGAGACAGAAGAGATAAAGATAGAGATAATCCATAAAGGTATAGGTGCCATAACTGAAAGTGACATACTTCTGGCATCGGCAGCTAATGCTATAATAATCGGATTTGGAGTAGTAGCTACCTCGCCCGCCGGCACACTAAATGCCAAAGAGAATGTGGATATCAGGACCTATACCATAATATATAAATTGATCGATGATATAAAACTGGCATTCGAAGGAATGCTGGAACCGGAGACAGAAATAATAGAAAAAGGCAGGGCTGAGGTCAGGGAAGTCTTCAAAGTATCCAAGATAGGGAAAATAGCCGGCTCATACATAGCAGAGGGAAGCGTGGAAAGAGGAAACATGGCCCGTGTCCTGAGGGACGGCACTATAATACATGAAGGCAAAGTCGCTACCCTGCACAGGTTCAAAGATGATGTAAAGAGCGTGGCTGCCGGATATGAATGCGGGATAGGGCTTGAACATTTCCAGGATATAAAAAAAGACGATATCCTGGAATTTTTTGAGGTAAAATAGCGGATGGTTGCATCAGGTGGACAGGATAAAAAAATTAGCTATAGATATAAAGAGAGAGATAAGCTTCATAATAAATACCAGAATAAAAGACCCTGGGATCGGGTTTATAACCATAACCGGGGCCAGGCTTTCTGTTGATGGAAAGTACCTGGATGTATACTTCAGCACCCTGGGCGGGGATGCTGAAGCAGAGGCCAGCTTGAACGCATTAAAGCGGTGCAGCGGGTTTATAAAGAAAAAACTGTCGGAGCGGATAAGGCTGCGGAATATCCCGGAGCTTAAATTCATATATGACGATTCTATAGACAGGGGCATGAAAATAACAAAAATACTTGATGATATTACCAGAGACGGAAAGATGCAGGATTGATAAAAAAAAGAAAAATGGCAGACCTTAACGCTGAGCTGGCAGGAATAATAAAAAAGAATAATGATTTCCTTATAATAACCCACACATTTCCCGACGGGGATGCCCTAGGTTCCCTTACGGCATTCCACGGGCTGGTCTCTTCACTGGGTAAATACTCACGTATGGTCTGCAACAGCGATCTTCCGTATCAATACAGGTTTCTTCCCGGTTTTGAAGATATAAAAAGGGACCACCAGACGGCGGACATTTTTGATAGAAAATATATATGCATAATACTCGACTGCGCAGACAGCCACAGGACAGGTATTGATATGGACCGCCTCAAGGCAAAAGGCAGCTATGTAGTCAATATAGACCATCACAGGAGCAACAATAATTTCGGGGACCTTAACATCGTAGACAGTGATAAGTCTGCCACTTCAGAGATGCTGTTCGAGTTTATGCAGCAGAATTTTGCTGGCAGGCTTGATTATGATATAGCCATCGGTATATATGTAGGCATACTTACCGATACAGGAAGGTTCCAGTACAGTAATACCACTGCCAATGTACACCGCATAACCGGAAAACTGCTTGAATACGGGATACAGCCTTCAGATGTATATGGATATATCTATGAAAGCGATCCTCTGGGCAGGTTCAGGCTTATACGGGTGGTGCTGGATAGGGTAAAGTATATTGAAGAGCTGAGCCTGGTATATTCATATGTGCTGGAAAAAGACCTTACCCGGTTGAACATACCATTCTATTCCCAGGACGGGATCATAGAGCTGCTGAGGAGCGCGGAAGCCGCCAGGGTGACAGTACTGGTCAAACAGATAGGAAAAGCCTCCTATAAAGTGAGCCTGAGGACATCCGACAGCAAAATAGACCTTTCCAGGATAGCAGCAGGATTTGGCGGGGGCGGACACAGGACGGCTTCTGCTTACCAGGACGAGGGCAGTCTGCGTGATGTGATAGCAAGACTTAAAGACGCCGTGAGAAAGGAAATAGAAGGATGACCGGCAGCAACAGGTCTTTGCTTTTAAAGGATTTCAGCGGCATAATACTGGCTGACAAGGATACAGGCATGACCTCCTATGATCTCATAAGGGAAACAAAGAAGGTTTTTTTTTAGGAAAAATCGGCCACAGCGGAACACTTGACCCCATGGCTTCCGGACTGATGATACTCCTCTTAAATAAGGCAACCAGCCTGTCAGGCGATTTTATGGGCCTTGCCAAAGAATATGAAGTTGAAATGATTTTCGGGCTGGAGACTGATACCATGGACATGGAAGGCAGGGTCCTCAACAGGATCCCGGTAGATTCGCTTGATGCCAGGAGACTGGAGAAGATAATAAAAAGATCTACCGGGGATATTGAACAGGTGCCCCCCATGTATTCAGCAGTCAAACACAGGGGCAAGCCACTGTATAAACTGGCCCGCAGGGGCATCAGTGTAGAAAGGAAACCGCGG
>Ga0180438_10007616_pt1 | contig 14045 bp, 7 predicted proteins | sample SS_ome_12_FD_132455 | JGI IMG/M metagenome (GOLD analysis project Ga0180438, IMG submission 132455) | Hypersaline lake sediment archaeal communities from the Salton Sea, California, USA - SS_3_D_2 metaG | ecosystem: Environmental > Aquatic > Non-marine Saline and Alkaline > Hypersaline >... | reverse complement strand
CACAAGAAGTCGTAGAGCGTATTGAACTTGTCCTAAAAGGACACTAGACATTTTTTAATCATATCAACTGCTTGATCAATCTCTTCCTTTGTCGTAAATTTACTCAGAGAAAAACGAAGCGATGATGCCACTCTTTCGTGTGAATAACCCATAGCAAGTAAGATGCGCGATGGTTCCATAGCCCCTGCAGAGCAGGCCGAGCCATGACTGGCAGCAAGGCCATGTCGGTCAAGCTGAATTAAAAGATCTTCTCCTCGTACATTTGCAAAGGCTAGATTCGAGGTATTAGGAGCTCGACCCCCAGTTCCATTTCGTTCAATACCTTGAAGCTCATACATCAAACGACTTTCGAAATGATCGCGAAGAGCACCTATTTTTGAAGGTTGCATCTCAGAGAGAATCAATTCTACCGATCGGGCACAAGCTATGATGGCAGGTACATTTTCAGTCCCAGAACGTAAGCCGAATTCCTGACCACCACCAATTATTAATGGGTTAAAACGAGTCTTTTTATTAATAACAGCAAAAGCAACACCCGATGGCCCATGAATTTTATAAGAGCTAAAACAGGCAGCTGTTATGCCTTCTGCAAATATAAATGGTATTTTTCCCAAATGAGCAACACCATCAACAACAAAAGGCACATGATATTTCACAGCTAACTCGGCATACTCCTCATAAGGAGCAATAACACCTGTCTCATTATTCACAGACATTAAAGCCATACCAGTAGCACCTTGCTGTAACGCAGCTTCAACATCAGAAACTGCAGGGTATCCTCGTTTATCAACAGCAAGATAAAGAGGATGGGCGCGTTGACATGCCCGCCAAACAGCCGGATGCTCGACGTGCGAGGTTAAAATTCGATCTCCTAAAAGACCGCGAATAAGAGTATTTAACCCTTCAGTTGCTGTTGAAAAAAAGACTATTTGAGAATGGTGTACAAAAAAGCATTCAGCTATGCGTGATCGAGCATGCGCCAACATACTGCGAGCTTTTTGCCCTTCATGATGCACGCTCGATGGATTTGCCCAGTACTCGCCTAAGCTTTTCTCATATTCTGAACGAACTCTTTCATCGAGAAAGGTTCCACTATTATGATCAAGATAGATTCTTTCCATCTTGAACCTCGACAAGGATGACAGTAATATTATCTGCACCGCCATTTTTCTTTGCTCGCGAGACCAACATTCGCACACGCTGCCCAATTGTCATAGGCTTACGCATCGCCTCTTCGATCTCCTTAGAAGACAGCATATCTGAAAGACCATCTGAACAGAGAAGAAATCGATCCCCAACACATACACGCAAAAGACGAATAGTGGGCTCGACCTCTAGATTGGTTCCTAACGCCCGTGTTAACACACCTTTACATCTCATTTCAGACGGTGAAATGCCATATCGACGCGTCCAACAATGATCTCGAGTCAATTGTTCAAATTGAGAATTTCTAAGAAGATAAATTCTTGAGTCGCCAACATGTGAAATCGCTACTTTATCATCATGAAAAGAAAGCGCACAAAAAGTTGTTCCCATCCCATGCAGAAGTTCATGCTCACATGCCATTGTAAACAAATGTTTATTTGTTCGAACAAAACATGCACGCAAGGCCCTAATAATATCCAGTTCAGAGTTCATCTCATCCGTTGAAAAAAACGTACGAAAAACCTGTAAAAAAGAGTCTATAGCCTCACGACTTGCCACCTCACCTGCTTGATGACCACCCAAACCGTCAGCTAAAAGAAAAACCCTCTCATCAGGACTCGCTATCCATGAATCTTCATTATTTGTTCTCACTAATCCGACATCAGAAAATCCATGACATGATAAAAAAAACGTTTTTGCCATTGTCACATTCAAACCACCCCTTTATTCGCATAAAAAAAGAAAACTACGAGCGAAGCACAATTATATGCTGCATGCATACCTATAGAGGCAGCTATCGAATCTTCCTTTAAACGCAACATTGACGCAAAAAACGAAAAAAGCGAAATTGCTATGAAAATCTCATAATTACTCGCATGCTGTATAGGTGCCAAATGGTATCCAGCAAAGAGCGCCGCAGTTAAGGAAATAGCGAGCACAGGATGCAGTAACCCACCAAAAAACCCTTGAATTACTCCACGAAAAAGAATTTCTTCAACATAAGGAACAACACAAATCACTGTAAAAATAAAGAAATAAAAAATCATTTTTGTAGGCTCGACACTGGAAAGTTGGAGCAATGCCACTTGACCGCTTCGATGTCCATGAAACAAATATTCAACGAAAAAGGCTACAACCATTTGGACAAGAACAATAATTGGAAAAACCATAAGACCAACATACGCCCCTTTACCCAACTTTTTCAGGCTCGAACTTTTACCTCGAACAATAGAGACTAAATCAGTAGGCAGTAAGGAAATGAGCAAGGCAAATCCTCCCATAGCTAACCAAAAAGCAACAATATTTTCTACAACCCGCCAATCAGCTGTCGTATATGTAGCAAAAAGATCGTGCAATGGTCTTTGTTGCAACGCACCGCTTATTGTTTTAGAAAGAGCAAAAGCTGCCAAAATAATGCCAAATGAAAAACAAAGAGTTGCGCCTACAACAAAAAATTGTCGAGCATTGAAGGGAAATGCTTCCATGGTCCTAACCAAACCAAACCATGATCGCTTTCGAGCAAGATAAATCGACCATGCCGCCCAAAGAACAAGGACAACCATCCATATGAGATATGTGTGTGAACCCACGGCCTCCTCCCGAAAATGAAAAAAAACCGGAGAGATCTTATGACTATGTCCGTCGCTCTTAAGGCTGCTATCTTCCGATCCTGACCTGGTTCAAGCTGTTACATTTCATAAGCTCCCCGGAAAGCAAATAATGATACTATATAGGGCTTTATTCGATCAAATGCTCTTGGCATCGATTAAAAAATTGGCGCAAAGCCACTTCAGCTTGAAAACCTTGGGTTTCGGCTTCGTGAACAATGCGGGCCAGTTGCCGACCAATCTCTCGCTGAGGGTCAGAACACGGGGTATCAAGAAAATCATTCAAAGCCTGATCATCTGAACCTTTTTTGATCATTTTTTGCATCATAGAAAGCGCTGGCAATGATCGAGGAATTCCTTGATATCGATTAGTTCTATGTGAATATTCTTGCTTTTTAATCTCCTGCCACTGCTTTTCTACATCTTTAACACTAAGCTCTTTAATCTCAGCAAAAATGTGCGGGTGCCGACGAATGAGTTTTTCAATGCCCTTTTGAAAGGGCTTTTCCCAAACAAAGCGTTCTTCTCGTTCTGCTGCCTTTGCTAAAAAAATAGCAACAACAAAAAGATCCCCCATTTCATCAGCAATGCTTTCTGAATCAGTTTCTTGTATGGCATCTACAACCTCACAAGCCTCTTCAAGCAGCATATGAGAGAGTGAAGAAACGGTCTGCTTGCAATCCCATGGACACCCATCTGGAGCTAAAAGCCGATCAATAAGCACAACAAGCTGATCAAACAAAGCCTTTTCAGACATCGCGCTATCCCCCCAAATTTTCGTGAAGATGATAGCATAAATATAAGTTTCTCTTAGATTGTTTTTTTTGCTCATTTCGATTATACTTTTATAATTTATCAATGGAGGAATTTTTGACATACGACACGAGTGATCTTGATGCAGAATTAGAATCGGCAGTTCTCGACACCTTAGACCGTGGAAGAAAGACAACCGAAGCTGATGATTTTCCTTCTAATCTCTTTATTTTCCCAGTTTTGCGCCGCCCTTTTTTCCCTGGTATGGCTATTCCTTTAATGATCGAACCCGGCCCCTTTTATGAGGCGCTCAAAATCATCTCAAAATCTGAAGATAAATGCGTAGGCTTAGCCCTTACCAAGAATGAAGAAGCCAATATTTATGAGGTTGGTCTAAAAGATCTTTACTCTGTAGGTGTTGTTGCCCGCCTTCTTCGCATTATCCCGATGGAAAATGGGGGGGCTCAAGTTATCTTGAACATGGAAGGGCGAATAAAAATTATCGGCCCTGCCAGCCGAAAGCAAAAACATCTAATAGCCCGAGTGCGCTACCACAAAGATAAACCTGGCCATACTAAAGAGCTCAAAGCTTATGCTATAAGCATCATTTCAACGATCAAAGAACTTTTAAAGCTCAACCCTCTCTTTAAAGAAGAATTACAAATCTTTTTAAGCCACTCTGATTTTACTGAACCTGGCAAGCTCGCTGATTTTGCTGTAGCTTTAACAACAGCTGATCGGGGAGAATTACAAAAGGTTCTCGAAGCATTTAATATTCAAGATCGTATTGATAAAGCCCTTGTTCTTCTCAAAAAAGAAGTTGATCTTAGTCGTCTACAAAACACTATTAATCAAAAGATCGAATCCACTATTACAAAATCGCAGAAAGAATTTTATCTCCGAGAACAACTCAAAACAATAAAAAGAGAACTCGGCATTGAAAAAGAGGATAAGGTTGTTGACCGAGAAAAATTTGAAGCGCGACTCAAAGACCGGACGGTTCCTGAAGAGGCTCAAAAAGTCATTGCCGAAGAGCTCGACAAACTCAGCACTCTTGAACCAAATTCTCCTGAATATTCACTATGCCGCAATTATGTAGACTGGCTGACAATCCTTCCCTGGGGAATAAACAGTCCTGATTTACATTCTATACACGAAGCAGAAGAGATTTTGGCACGCGAACATTATGGCTTAGAGAATATCAAAAAATGTATTCTCGAATTCATCGGCGTTTCCAAACTCTCAGGTTCATTAAAAGGCAAAATTCTCGGTTTTGTCGGACCTCCAGGTGTCGGCAAAACCAGCGTTGGTAAAAGTATCGCCCATGCATTAAACCGAAAGTTCTTTCGCTTTTCAGTAGGCGGTATGCGCGATGAGGCTGAGATTAAAGGCCATAGAAGAACCTATATCGGTGCTATGCCTGGGAAAATCATTCAAGCGCTCAAAAGCTGTGAAACAATGAATCCTGTTATCATGCTCGATGAAGTTGATAAAATTGGTTCAAGCTATCATGGCGACCCGGCTTCCGCTCTTCTAGAAGTGTTAGACCCTGAACAAAATTCTGAGTTTCTCGATCATTATCTCGATGTACGCTGCAATCTCTCAGATATCCTCTTTATCGTCACAGCCAATGTTGTGGACACTATTCCAGAGCCACTGCTCGATCGAATGGAAATTCTTCGTCTCTCGGGATATGTCCGAGAAGAGAAAACACAAATTGCAAAAAAATATCTTATTCCTAAACAACGAAAAGCCGCTGGCCTAAAAGCAACAGATGTTACTATTACTTCACCTGCATTAAAAACAATCATTGACTCATACGCTCGAGAAGCAGGTGTCAGAAGCTTAGAAAACACTTTGAAAAAAATATTTCGCAAAATTGCTCTAGAATACGCTCTAGCTAAAGAACGAAAAAAACGAATTCAGCTAAAAAGAACAACAGTAAACCCACAAACACTCACAAAATATCTCGGTAAACCCGTCTTTGATAGCGACCGATACTACAAAACAACGCCTCCAGGGGTATCTGTAGGTCTTGCATGGACTTCTCATGGAGGAGCTACACTCTATATCGAATCGATCAGAGTCTCCTATGATAAAACAGAGATGGAACTAACAGGTCAAGCAGGTGATGTGATGAAAGAATCATCTAAGATTGCCTGGACCTTTCTTCATGGCTCTCTCGACAAATATGCACCTGGTCATACCTTCTTTGAAAAATCAAAAGTCCATATGCATATTCCAGAAGGTGCCACACCAAAGGATGGTCCCTCTGCTGGTATTACCATGGTTACAAGCCTTCTCTCCCTTCTTTTAAACAAACCTATAAAAGAGAATTTAGGTATGACCGGCGAGCTCACCCTCACTGGACGAGTTCTGCCTATAGGTGGTGTCAAGGAGAAACTTGTCGCCGCTAAACGTTCAGGCCTTAAAACCATTATCCTTCCCAAAGGAAACCTTCGAGATCTCGATGAATTACCAGCTGCTGTGAAAGAAAATCTCGACTTAGTATTCGTCGAGCATTATGATGAGGTTTTTCCAGTCGCATTTGAATGATGAAAAATCAAGCAAAAACTTGGGGCAAATTTGTTGAACAAAAAGTTTTCGATAGCAAATTGCTTGTTCAAAAATTGCAACCCCTGCGTTCACACCAAACCATCGCTACCATAAACGGCTCTTTTGACCTTTTACACGCCGGACACATGTATATTTTATACGAAGCTTCAAAACAAGCTGATATTCTCGTTGTTGCACTCAATAGTGATCGTTCTGTACAAGAATATAAAGGGAAAACAAGACCCATCATTCCCTTAGCTGAGAGGATGCAAATGGTAGCGGCTTTAGGTTTTGTCGATTTTGTCACATGGTTTAATGAGCTGACTCCCTGTCAGCTTCTAGAGCAGATTCAGCCACACGTCCATGTAAATGGAGCGGAATATGGAGAAGATTGCGTGGAAGCACAAACGGTAAAAAAATATGGAGGAACACTTTTTCTCGTTCCAAGAATACCTGCTCTTTCAACATCACAGCTTATTTCCCGGATACAAACATGCGAATGATCTTCTCTACCCCCCATGTTCCACTCATCGAAGAAATCGCCTCTCAACTGAACCAAGAAAAAATTGAATTTTCTATAGAGTCTAAACAAGAAAAAGAGTGGGACAATGATGATTATGGATTGACCGCTTTTTCCGTATGGATCAATGATGACGACAATATAGATCGAGCAAAAGAAATAGTACAAAAAGCTCAACATAAAACCCCTTTTTATACAGCTCCAAAAATAAAACCGGTACCCCTCAATCTAAATTTCTTACAAAAAAAATTCAAAATTTCTCGTTCAAAAAAGCGTCCTCAACCCTCTGCCACTTGGACGCTCTTCTTTCTTCTTCTTTGCATCGCCTTCTTTACCGCAGACGCATATCAACGAAAAGGAAGTCTCTCTAACCAAATAGAACATGCCACACCTACTACTTTCTCACCGATGCGGCAAGCTTTTTTTATCGACTATCCCCAAGCTGTTGCCAGTCAAGACGCCTCTCTTGAACGTAATATTAATCAACCACCAACAGCCTCTTATTGGGAAGGAATCTACACTCTCCTTCTCATGAAAATCTCTGGCATCCCCGCAGATCCACCCCCCTCTTCGAATCCCGATCATTTTTTAGAACGCGTGCGACAAGGTGAAATCTGGCGCCTTGTCACCCCATGTTTATTGCACGGAGACTTCATTCACCTCTTATTTAACATGCTGTGGCTCATATATTTAGGATCGCAAATTGAAATTCGCATCAGCACCTTTCGCTATATCCTCCTAACAGTGATATTTGCCATCACCTCAAATCTAGCCCAATATGCGGTAACTGGCCCCTTTTTCCTCGGCTTTTCAGGCATTGTGTGCGGATTAATCGGCTTTGTCCGCTCACGCCAAAGAAGAGCTCCCTGGGAAGGCTATAATCTTACCTCAGCTACCTTTACCTTCATTTCTCTATTTATTTGGACACTGGCTGCTCTCTCAACACTCGCCTTTTTCATTTCTTGGTATTTTAAAACACCATTCGGTCTACCTCTAGCCAACACAGCCCACATCACCGGTCTTATTTCAGGGTTTTTGTTTGGCCGACTCTCTTTCTTCGCAACGCAAGAACAACTTTTTTATAACTAAGACTTCATCTTGTTTTAAATCTTTTTTATTATTATAGAAAAAATTTAAACTCAACTTGCTACTTATCGATTTGTTGGGATTCGATAAATGATTGAGATGGCTCAGATCGAGATGAAGCCAAGGATTGTTCCCTTGGCGAACCTCGATCTGAGCCAGATTGATTAACTATCGAAGATTCAACAGGCCGATAGGCGGCAAGTTATGTTTAAAGTATGATTGGGCTTTTTACATGAATAATACCTTACAATTTCCTGAATCTGAATTTACCCATATTGCACAAGAAACAGGAGTACGCGCCTTATGGACACAAACTAAGGCGTGGGTTAATCGCATTCTAAAAACTGGGCTTTTTGGCTCTTCCGAAGAAAAAATAGCCAACCTTTTCGAAGCAACAAAACAAAACGCCTCGCAAGCTCTACCCATTCTCTATTACGCAAATGAAAAGACACTTATAGGTTTATATCGAAAAATCGCCTCGGAACAAAAACAAGATCCTCTTTACCAACCGATCATTGAACGAATTATCAGCGCCCGAATCCTAGAATCATCACCCCCCCCTTTCCCAACAAAAAAAAGGGAGGAGCCATGTCCTCTTCCATCACCACCTCCACCACATGAATTTGGTGTTTCGCCACCGGGTGGCAGCTTGCCACCACCTCCACCACCTTTTGCAAAAGCTCCTCCAGGAGCTGGTCCACCTCCGTTACCGGTTGGAGGCCCTCCTCTAGGAGGCCTGTTACAACAAATACAAGCAGGGAAAAAACTCAAAAAAGCCGATGCCAGAAAAAAACCAACACCTCTTCTGCCAAAAGCAACACAACCGGCTACGAAACCAACAAAAAAAGCTATTGAAGAGGCTGCTTGCACATACTTCACGCGGAGATTACAAACATACAAAAACAAAAACGTTCAACATCCTTTCTTTTCCTATCTTCAGGGCCTAAAGGCATATTGGCAAGACCAAATCAGCAAAGATCCTTCCATAGAACAAAAATATATACCCAGAATTAGACTAGCAGAAAAATATCTTATAGGCCTTGAACCAGATCCAGAGGTATTATCTCAGGGCAAAGAAATCTTTGATATTGTAGAAATAATAACTGAAGAAAAAAAAGAAGAATATGCTGCCCCCCTTCGATACTATGCTCTTCAAGAACAAATTAAATCGCTTGATCGAGCACTTGCTTCCTGCAATCGTTTATCAACTCCAGACATAACCATATCTGAACGAACAGACAACATAAGAATTGTCCTTGAGATTCTCGATGAAACAAATGCTCTCCTCATCCAAGAACAAGCTCCAGAAGAGACCTTTTCCCGTCTTCTCCACACCAAAAGAACCATGCAACAAGAGCTCTCCCCAAAAGCTCTCGAAGAGATTAAAGAATGCATCGAAAAAACCAAACAATTCTTACGCGATAAATCTATAGATGTAACTCTTATTTTTCCTGACATAGATCGAAAAAATCTTGATGATCACTGCACCGCAGCTTGCGACCAGGTAGGACCTGCTAAACTCAGTGAAGATTTAAAAAGCACGATCACCAGAGAACTACCACTCTCGGAGGATGAAATTAAAGGTCTTTCAAAATATATGTTCAAGCCTCAGGAAGCTTTTCCTAAAATCGAAAAACGACCGGTTAGACCGAGTAAATTTAAACTTCCAGCACCAACTCAAGAACAGGTGAGCCGTGAAGGGCTTGCTCAAGAACTACTTTTGAAAACAAAACAACAAGCGACTGCCTTAGAAAAAGAAACGCATGAAATAAAAATTAAATATGAAAACCTCCCCCCCTGTAAAAACGCAACAGTCACAGATGCGGAATGGGCAAAATTTGCACAATTTGAACGAGATCATAGTGCTGATCTCTTAGATCCAATTATCCATAAAAAACAAATTCTTGATACCATTATTAGCAAAGAGAGTTCTCTCTTTGCCCATCTCTCATGCCGCCAACAGCTAATGGTATGCGCCTATCTCAAATGGATAAATCCTAATAACCCAATAAAGGAGAGTTTAGAAACACAAGCTCTACAATCTCTAAAAAAACAATCTAATGAATATATTGCCTCTCTCCAGTCTTTCATTCTAAAACCAAAGACCATGGAATCATATCTTGCCCATTTACCTCTTCCTGAGACTGCGCAAACCCCTCCCGCTATCTCTTTGCCCACACTCTTCGAATACTCTCCAAAAGCATTACTCTCGCCCGAAGAAGAACCAACTATAGATCTTACAAACGTCAAAAATATCAATGAATTTGTGAAAAAAACAACTCTTGAAGACAATGCTGCCAATTATCTTGAAATAGCCAAAAAAGTCATTGAAAACCCAAGTCCTTTTTTCAAAGATTCGACTGTCGATCCTTTCACTCGTTTACTTGTGGCTCTCTTCTGTTCAACGCTGTCTAAAACATTTCCCACTGAAGAGATAGCCACCTCCCTCTCATCCAATCTTTTATCAGACCAATTTAGACAACCTACTCTCGAGAAAATCTATCCCTATCTTGAAAAGTATCAATCATGCTCAACATTCTTAAGCTCTCTCTTAGACAAACTTACCACTTCATTTCGTAAAGAGTTAATTTTACAAATAAGAGAAAAAGATATATCAGACTCCATCGTCAAAATGCCTCAACAAATAAAAGAATCGATTGTGCCACAGGCAGCATTAAGCAACCTTATCTCCCTAGTAACAAATATTGCTTCTCAATTACAACCGGAAGAAAGAGCACGACTCCTCTATCTCGTTGCAAAGAGAGTCGACGATGAAAAAAAAGAAAACCTAATCCGTGGATTAGACGAGCTTTCACAACACGTTCAACTCATTCGACATCCAGAAAAAATTCAAGAGCTAATCAATAAAACCCCGGATCTCATTTACTCACCAGCCATTCCCCTCTCCTTCCTTATAGAAAAGAGGCCTGATTTTATCGATCATTGTACCAAGCGCATCCTCAACGAGCCTTCAGAAGAGATCATTGACAATCTCTCCTCTGATCTTCAAGCAGCCTTAGAACAAAAACTTTTAGAACAAATCAGAGAAGGTATTGCGATCGAACAACGACTTCAACAAGCTATGAATGATTGGAATGCGGCTCGTCAATTGGTCGAAGAGACTGATATGACCGTGCTCGCTCAAAAGTTAGCTGTCACCTCACCAAAGGTATGTGTTGAAGTTTTTAAAAAACTGTCCTCTAAAAATATAGAAAAAATCTTTCAAGCGCGCCCCCCATTTTATCATGATAATCCCCTGCTCCTTCTTCACTTAGTTGATCATGATCCCAAAAAATATGAATCTTACGCGTCAATCATAGCTCGGTCTTTTATACCCCCTTTGACCGAACATCAAAAACAATCTCTCATGTATGTTTGGAACCAATACAACCAAGGAAAAAACACTACAATTTATGAGCAATTTAAAACCATTCCTCCTCAAACACCTTTTATTAAACGCTTTTTAGAGCATATGGAGGGAAAACAAGCACCAACCCTATCAAAAGATATAAAAGATGAGGCTCTTACCCTTCAAGAGCGCCTCAATACAGCTGAAAATATTATTTCTCTTCCAACAATAGATGATCTGACACAAAAAGAAATCGATGCCAAAGCACAGACTCTTTCTCGTGAACAAAGGGAGGAAATTCACGAAACACTCTCTCAAATCGTCACTCAAAGCCCACGCGAGGATCTTCCCATTATTCTGTTTCATCTTCTCGTTCCCCCATCTATTGATGATCCGCGTGCCAAAAAACGAATCCAAGATTTTCATCATGTTCTCCTCGATAATGTGCTGAAAAAACAAGGTAAAAGTATCATAACAGCATTAAATACCGTGCCTTTTGAGCACTATCCACAATGTCTTATGCTTCTTTCTGATTACCTCGGAAACAACCCTCGACTTTTTAACGCATTGCAAAAGCATCTCGTCACCAATCCTGAGCTATATGTTCATTCCAAAATGAAAGTTCTTCTCAATACGGCAAAAACACCAGATCAACTAGCTCAAGGTTTGGTATCAGATAAAACAGAACATAAAAGCTATCTTCTAAAATATTTTCGAAATGCCAATCCTGACGACAGACTGGAACAAATACGCCCCCTTCTTCTTTCAACATATGCAGCCAGCTTAACTTCCGATGAAACAGCCATCTTTGGCTCAGTAGAACAACCATCTCTTCACTTTGTTGATTGGAAAAAAGAAGGTTTAGAAAACGTACGTGATTTACCAACACGTTCACTTGCATGGGCACTCTCATCAGCTCCACATGGCATTCTTAATGAATTTTATACTCATGAAGACTTGACCAAATGTGTTCGTGTGACAAAAGAACTACTCTTATTTTTACCCAACGATAAAACCTTCACAACTCTGCTTAACAAACGCCTTGAAAACCTACCTTATACAAATTTGACACAGAATTTCCTTGCAACACTTCCAGAAACAAACAAACAACAGTGCCTCACTTACCGCATGGAGCAAGGTATATTCTCTATTTGCGATTCAAAGAGCAATATTCAACCTTTCTGCACCTTTCTAGCTAATACTTCAGAAAATATTTTCAGCAACTTTCATACCGAATTTACTAAAAAAATCTCTGACATAAATGAAAAGAGATTTATTGAAACCACTCACACTATTCTCGAATCGAACAAGACCACAGAATGCTTACAAGGAAAAATCCTTCCACTTATTTCTGAATATCTCACTATAAATAAAAGTGACGAGGCCTTTGCCGCATGTGTACAAGAGGTTGCAAAATATACGCCTGATTTTCAAAAGATTGTGCTCGAATCCTTTTCTGAAGAGCAACATGATATGCTCTATAAACTCATTGAACATAATGCCTCTCTCAAACCACTTCAGAAAATCCTTCTCGAAACAGGCAGCGCACGAACAAATATTCAAGAAATCATCCAAAAAACATGTTCTCCATACCACGAAGCTCTTTTTCTCCACCTCTTTGCCCAATACTGTGCCAATAAAGACTACACCAACGTCTATACCGCCCTCACAGCAGGACCAGCATATTATCGAGACCAAGCTCTCGAACAGGCTAATAATGATCTTCTTTCAGAAACATATGAAAAGCTGCCACAAGAGCAACGAGCTCTCCTTGCTCCTGTTCTCGTACAAAAACGATCTCTTCATAAAGCAATACAAGAATCAGAATTTCAGGAGCTAAAAAAAGCCGCACTCTGTATTCAGTGTCGAGATCTGAAAGCAGTCGATCAACAAGCAAAATTTATTATTAAAAACAATCTTTACAATGATTTCTTCAAAGACCTAGATACAAATGCCTTATGTGTAGCTGAACACATGTTTAAAACACAAAAAGAGAGCATTATTCTCCTATCTGTACTCAATTCCCAACACTTTAAAAACGCGCTCGAACAAAAAAATTTCTATACGAAATTAGCCGACTATATCGATGAAGGAACAGATTTGTTAACAAAATTCTGCAAACAGGCACCCGTTCCCTTTCTCTTTTCTATCCTCGATCTTTTAAGCAAAAACGAACAGTGGGAAAACAAAGATCATTGTTTGGCTATCCTCACAGACCGCCTCTCAATCAACGAAGCTAAAAAAATCTACGCACAAAAAAAGACACCATTCCGACTTGCGCTCATCACAGAGGTTGAAAATGACATGATGATACGTTCGATCCAAACAGAAAGCATCTTCAGCCGGATCATTCGCACAGGAAAAAAAAGAAGACCAGCTCTTTTGGAAAAGTATTTTTCAACAACACCCTCGCTTGAAACAGCGACAAAGCTTTTGAGGTCCAAAAAACTATCTCCTCAAGAACATAATCTCATACATTCATCCATGCTTAATACCATACTCCAAACACAAGATCCTAAAACCTTCAAAAAAACATGCGCACCCTTTTATGAAGCCAAAGATGATCAAGGAATCCTCTTTCAAATCCTTCTCATCCCAGCACTCACCGAACAATTGGTATCTGCAGCTATAGATCCTAATACACATGCTGAAATTGCTGAAAAATTAGCTAGCTTCCCAGACCCAAAAGCTTTATTGCCAAGATTTTTCTCTACACTCGCAACAGATGAGAGTCGCTCATCAATTGCCTCAAAACTTCTTCCTTTGATAGAAGAGCAAAATGAGATCGTAGAGATCACATGGGGGAAAGCTCAAGATAAAAGCTCTTTCTTTACCAAGCTTGAAGATAAAAAGACCTATCTAAAATATTTGCCCGAAAAAGAATTTGTCGCCATACGCACAATCTGCGACGAGAATTTTTCCAATTTTTCTACTGAAGAACAAGCCGATATCGCCCGATTTTTTGGGTCACAATATCAAGCGTTGCCCGAAATTTCAAATCCACAATTTAAACACATGCTCTCTCTTG
>Ga0180438_10007614_pt1 | contig 14050 bp, 10 predicted proteins | sample SS_ome_12_FD_132455 | JGI IMG/M metagenome (GOLD analysis project Ga0180438, IMG submission 132455) | Hypersaline lake sediment archaeal communities from the Salton Sea, California, USA - SS_3_D_2 metaG | ecosystem: Environmental > Aquatic > Non-marine Saline and Alkaline > Hypersaline >... | reverse complement strand
GGTCGGGACTCTGAACCCTGGCTGTCCTAACGGACAGCTTGCGAGTTTGCCCGTTGATTACGATGCAAACTCAGGGGTTTGAGTCTCCAGCCGGAGGCATCATGAGAAAGCGGGGCCAAGACTGACCCCGCTTTCTCATGTACGCCCGGAGGGACTCGAACCCCCAACCCCCGGTTCCGAAGACCGGTACTCTATCCAGTTGAGCTACGGGCGCAAGCGGACAACTCAGGACTTCATCAGTCCTTCGAGTCCGGGAGAGTTTCATTGCGCGAAACTCCTGGTTTGCCCTTCGCTTCGAGTTCACGGTTCCGCGGACAAGCTCAAGAACTCACGCGCACGAGTTCGTGCCTGCACGAACTCGCCCGTGCGCGAAGTGCACGAGGAGGAGCGACGGGATTCGAACCCGCGACCCCCAGGACCACAACCTGGTGCGCTAACCGGCTGCGCCACGCTCCCCATGTATCGTCTGTACGCCCGGGAGGATTCGAACCTCCGGCCAGCGGCTTAGAAGGCCGCTGCTCTGTCCTCTGAGCTACGGGCGCAGGCGCGTTTCTCTGAAACGCGTGCAAGTTCCCGCCGGTGTGGCGGCTGCGGAAACTCGTGCTTGTTCAGCATGCGGAGATTACGCATCAGTGAACGCTGCCTGAAACTCATCTCCGGCTCACGCGACTCCGCAACGTCAGTGTGCGTCGGACGTCGAGCCGTGTCAATAGCGATCTTCCGGATCGCACAGACTGTCCTGCACGAACCGGAGGACCACTTGGAGCGAGAGACGGGGATCGAACCCGCATCACTGGCTTGGAAGGCCAGGGCTCTACCATTGAGCTACTCCCGCATTCGGAGAGGCCGGATTCGAACCGGCGACCTCAGCGTCCCGAACGCTGCGCGCTGACCAAGCTGCGCCACTCTCCGTTCGGCTGCCGACTTCGCTACTCGACCGTGACGAAGGTCAGGCTGCCGTCCCGCAGGATGGTTAGGGTGATCTGCGCGTCCTCGAGCTTGGAGATCACGGCGTTCCAGCCTTCGACCGATTCGATCGGTTGATGGTCGATCTCGAGAATGACGTCTCCCTCCACCAGACCGGCGCGGTCGGCTCGGCTCCCTGCGGCGACATCCATTATGACGACCCCGTCTGTCGAATTCAATCCAAGATGGCGAGCGACGATTGGGGTGATCGAGCCGACCGTGATCCCGAATTCGGCGACGGCTTCCGGCTCTTCGCTCTCGCGTGTGCTGTCTCCGTAGGTTGCGAGCTCCTCCTCGCTCGGGCGCTCGCCGAGCGTGACGGTCAGTGTCAGCTCTCTCCCATCCCGGAGGACGACGATGTTGACAACGGTTCCGGCCGGAAGAAGGCCAATCTCGCGATTCAGGTCCTCGGTTTCCTCGACGGGAACGTCACCGACGCGGGTCACGACGTCGCCCACTTCGAACCCGGCCACGTCGGCCGGATCGCCCGGGAAGACGTGGATAATCAGCGTGCCCGTCTGATCCGGGTCGATCCCGTACTCATCGGCGGTCTGTGGAGTGATCCCGGTGTGCTGAACGCCGAGCCAGCCGCGCTTCACCTCTCCGAACTCGACGAGCTGTGGGAGGATGTCCTGCACCCCGTTGATTGCGATGGCGAAGTTGATCCCTTCCACCGTCACGCCGTTCGACGTCCCGCGCGCGATGATCGTGTTGAGGCCGATAACCTGCCCGAACGCGTTGACGAGCGGTCCGCCGCTGTTCCCGGGGTTGATCGCTGCATCGGTCTGGAGCAGGTTGTTGAAGTTCCCGACGCCGCTCGGCTTTGCCACGTCCCGGTCGGTCCCGCTGATGATTCCGAGGGTGACGGTGTACGACAGCCCGAGCGGGTTGCCGATGGCGATCGCCCAATCCCCGATCTCGGCGCTGTTGGAATCGCCGAGTTCGGCCGTGACAAGCGCTTCGGTGTCGCCGTTCAGGCGGAGCACGGCGACATCGAGGACGTCATCGGCCCCGACGAGGACTGCTTCCCACGTGATCCCGTTGATGTCTGTGACGCTGATTGCGTCAGCGCTTGCGACGACGTGGGCGTTGGTCAGGACGAGCTTCTCGCCCTCGTACCCGATGACCAGGCCCGAGCCGAGTGACTGCCTTGTCCGCTCCTGCGGTCCGAGATCGAGCGGGTCTCCAAAGAAGCGACGGAACATCGGATCGTCGTAGAAATCCAGGAACGGGTTCGAAAGGGTGATCGTCCCGGTGACATCGATCCGGACGACGGCCGGACCGACAGCGGCGATCGCTTGCTTGATCGCCGCATGTCCGGCTTCGGCGATCGACGGGTTGACGGCGGCGCTGTCTACTGACGTCTCGTCCTGGGCCAAGGCCACCGCCGGACCGACGGTGAGCTGCCTGTCCGAGGACCCGATCCACGCGAACGTGAGGCCCGCGCCGACCACGAGTGCTGCAACCAATCCTATGATCCAGGTCTTGCGCATTGCTAGACTCCTCCTTCGTTTAGCTTTCCATGGGTATTGCGGTACGATTATATCGTGGGATGTGAAGCAGCGATGAAGAACCCAGGGCACAATCGTGGAGCACGGGTAGAGTCCCTGTCGACGTGAAGGCCATCGCGGCGTTCTCCGGCGGTCTGGACAGCGTCCTCGCAGCGATGCTCGTTCACCGGTTGGGCGTTGACGTGACCCTCTTACACGTGCAGCACCTGTTCAGTGCGAACGAGGAGGGACGGGAGCGGATCCGCGCTATGGCGAAGCGTGCCGGCCTTCCGCTGCGGATCGTCGATGCGTCCGCCGAGCATCTCGAGGTCATCCGCAATCCACAGCATGGCTACGGTAGGGGGATGAACCCGTGCATCGACTGCCGGATCTTCATGCTGAAGGTCGCCAAACGGGTGATGGAGGAGGAACGGGCGCAGTTCGTCGTCAGTGGCGAGGTCCTCGGTCAACGGCCGAAGTCGCAGCACCATCGCGCGCTCCTGCAGGCGGCCGAGGAGAGCGGGCTGGGCGATAGGCTCCTCCGGCCGCTGTCAGCGAACCTCCTCCCGGACACCCAACCGGTGAAGGAGGGCTGGCTGAGCAAGGCGGATCTCCTGGCGATCCAAGGGCGAAGCCGCGAGATGCAGATGGTTCTGGCGAGGGAGTTCGGCGTAATCGACTATCCCCAGCCGGCCGGCGGGTGCGTCCTGGTCGAGAAGGCGTACGCCGCCCGCGTCCGTGACGCGTTTGCCCACGTCGGACGGGAGAACGTCGATGTCGAGGCGTTTCGATTGCTGAAAGTCGGACGGCAGTTCCGGCTATCCGAGAAGGCGAAGGCGATCGTCGGCCGCAACGAGCGCGAGAACGATTCTCTGGCGGGCTTTGCCGTGGGTCGGACTCGAATCGAGCCGGTCGCCGTGATGGGGCCGACGGCGCTCGTCGAGGGGGACCCGAGTGAAGACGACCTTCTTCTCGCCGCCGCGCTGGCCGCGCGCTATTCCGATCACGGCAACCACCGAACCGTCTCGATGAGCGTCTCGGGTCCGGACACGAAGAGGATCATCGACGTCGTTCCGCTCGCCAACGACGATCCAAGGATCATCGAGTGGCGCATCGAGTAGCCCAACGGCTGACCCGCAGAGGACACCGAGGATGCTGAGCCGGCGAAACGCGAAGTGCTTCGACGATCATGGGGAGAGCCTGGTGGCGACTGTTCCGAGCCCGTGCAGGCTTGGTGTTGGTACGGATGGCAGCGGTCCGTGTTGGAAGTGCCTTCCCGCCGGTCGCTGTAGGACGACAACCTGGTGATTCGCTCCTTGGCAGGATGGTCCGAACGGGCAGTACGCTGTGCAAAGCGGGTGTATCGCCTGTAGAGGAGGTAGGCTCCTCCTGCGGGGTGCTTCTCAGCCCGTTGGTTCGAGTATCACCTTGGCTCGGTACAGCTTCAGCAGGTTGTGCGCCGCACATTCCAGTTGCCACAATGCGGACACCTTGTCTAGTCCCCGTAGCAGGGACTGCCCCAATCCCCTCGGCCGCTTGGTCCGCCCAAACACCGGCTCCACCGATTGCTCTCTCTTGCGGTAGCGTCCTCGGTTTTCGGGGACTTCAGTCGGTAGCTTATCCACTCGAAGCCGATGCGTCCTCGCGCGGTGGAGTGGGGGACGAGAAGCACGTTCACGTCACTGGCGAATGCCTCCTCAGATCGAGCTCGTCCGCCGCGCTGTCGATGAAGTACGCCAGATCATCCTTGGCAGCCACTCCCGTGGCGATCGGTAGAACGCAGCCCTGGTGTGTGTCGTACGCCTCGGATCGCTTCATCGTCCCCCCGTGGCCAGTCATGAACCCGCCTCCTGGTAGATTGTCCTCATCGGGATTGCTCCCACAGGCTGCCAGCAGGAACATCTCGATCAGACCGACGCGTCCTTGTACGCGGGCAGCGTCCTCTTCGGTGCATGACCTGGTCCGTCGGCCACTGCAGCGAATGAGAAGCGGAGACCCCCACTGCGGAAGCGGACCTGTTCTGCTTTCGTTACGGGCAACTCGCCGACACGGATGCGTCCGGTGAGTTCAAGTGCAACGGCCCAAGGGTGCAGCGGTACATCCTCGGTCCGAACTGACACGGACCTGGGATCGGTCTCTTCGTCGAAGAGGACGTTGGATCCGTGTCAGAACGTCGAGACCGCGCGTCCGGTTCGCTGCTTCGCTGTCAGGGCCGATGCGCAATGCGCATGAGGGCTTGTGGATGCAGCCAGTTTCGGGCATCTCAGTGTTTCACCGTAACGTGGGACGAACCTAGGTTCGTCCCACTTCATGAAGATGCGGATTCTTTGCTCCGGCGACGTCACCGAACTTGGTCAGGACGCACTCGGCCTTGACCCCCATCAGCTCGTCATAGCGCTCGTCGTCGACGATGGCGACGATCCGACAGATTGAGCTTTCGCCGTCGACGAACCGCCACGGGAAGCAGCCAATCCGGACCCGCTGATCGAGCAGCAGGTCGATGTCGCCGCCGAGGCACTCGGCGTGGATGATCCCATACGGAAACAGCTCGATGTGCATCAGCTGGTACTTCGACGCGTCGAACCGCTCGGCGAGCGACGTGCCGTACTTCTCCCGGAAGTGCGTCTCAGCCTCTTCGGCCTGGCGCGGCATCCAGTCGCGGATGATCGTGTTCATCGGGTGGTCGGCGCTTCCGCAGTCGACGCCGATCCAGCGGATCTTCTTCTCGCGGCACCAGACGGCGAACTCCCGATCCGGGCCGGGGTGCTTGACCATGTAGCGGATCTCGTCGGCGGTTGGCTGATCCCAGCCGTAGTGGTGGTAGCCGGTGTGGATGATCAGGATGTCGCCTTCCTTCACCTCGACGCGCTCCTCAATCATCTTCGGAGTGTAGATGTCGTAGTCGCCGACGGCCTCGGACAAGTCGACGATCACCGCGTCATGGACGAGGAAGTCGAAGTCGAGGGTTGCGATGTCCTTGCCCGGTGTGTAGAAGTGGATCTCCCCGTCGAGGTGCGTCCCAACGTGGTTGGAGTGCGTCAGCAACTGCCCGTTTGCCCCGTTCGGCGCCAGCCGCTTGAAGTACTTCACCTGCAGCGGCTCGTACGTCGGCCACGGCGGCGTGGCGATCGACAGCGGAATCGTCAGATCGATGAATCGCATACCTTCCCTCCTTCACTACGCCTTACTGCTCTCACCGTAGAGCGCGCGGAGAGCAGACAACGGACTCCTCACCTGCTTCTTCCTCGTCGATGTCCTCGGCGGTCCTTTCTCCTCACTTCTCTCTGCGGTCACGGCTTCTGCGGTCAGCCCGCTACCTTCCCCAACGACTCCGCAAAAGCTCTGGCCGCGTCTGCGAAGACGGAGAACGGCGGAGTAACGAGTCCTGCGCCGACCATCCCGATCCCCGGTTCCTTGTGCGCGATCCCGGTGTTGATCGCCGGGACGATTCCGGTCTCAACGACCCGGAGGACATCGATCCCGGTCGGCGTTCCGCGGAAGCCGAGCGCCGGGACCTGGTAGACGCGGCTCTCGGCGAGCGTGATCCGCTGCATCCGACGCGTTGTCTCCAGTGCCTGCTCCGGACTGCCTCCGACGAACTGGACGATTGCCGGCGCGGCGGCCATGGCGAACCCTCCGTACCCGGCGGTCTCCGCGATCGCCGAGTCGCCAATGTCCGGCGCCGCGTCGTCCGGGCCGAAGCCAGGCAGATAGAGGCCATCGACGATCGGCGCCGGTGCGGTGAACCAGCGATCGCCGGTCGCGGAGACGCGAATCCCGAACTCGGTTCCGTTCCGCGCCATCACCGTCACAAGGGAGCTGCCCGGAACACCGGCCGCGGCGTCGAGCGCGCACTTCCCGGCCGGCATCGTCAAGTTGAGGAAGAAGTGGTCGTTGTCGTTGAGGAACTCGAGGACGCGCGCGATGGAGTCGCGAGCGAAGTCGAGCCGGACGAGGTACGGCGCCAGCTCGCGGATCAACAGCGACGTCCCGGCACGGTTCCGGTTGTGCCCCTCGTCGCCCATCTGCAGAGCCTGGGCGATCAGCGAGCGAAGATCGATCGGACCGTGCGCCTCGATTGCGGCGGAGAGGATCGGCGCCAGCTCGCCGGCCATCCAATGGAGCCGCTTGATCACTTCGTCGGAGAACGCGCCGTAGCGAAGGACCTTCCCTAATCCCTCGTTCAACGTGCAGTAGGCGTTGTTCGCGAACGGGGCGTTCTCGACGATCCAGACCGGCATCGACGGCGTGACCACCCCGGCCATCGGTCCGACGGCGTCGTGGTGGTGGCAGGGTGCAAACACGACATCGCCCGAGGTGGCGAGTCGCTCGGCCTCGTCCGGCGCGCCGGCGAGGCCTTCGTAGATCAGGCCGCCGATGACGGCGCCGCGCATCGGCCCGCACATCCGCTCCCACTCGACCGGCGGGCCGGCGTGGAGGATCGTTCGATCGGTCATTCCGGGGATCACATCACGCGCGATCCCGATCCCGACGGCCCGCGGCTCAGCGGCGAGGAGCCGTTTGACGGCTTCGGCGTTCGCCCGCTCGATCGCCTCGATCCACACACCGTTGGCGGTCAGTCGATCGAGGAGCTCGGCCAATCCATTGTCTCCCCCCGCCGGGGGCCTCCAGTCGAGGTCCAGGACGGGCGTGCCGCTCTTGCGCAGGGTGTCGGCAAAGGAGGCGAGGCCGAGGTTGACGACGCGAAGCTCCCGCGAGAACAGGTGCTGAATCGGTGCCCGATCGCCGCTCATTCGGAGCCCCGCTTCAGGATCTCAACGACCCGCCGAGCGGCCGCAGCGTTGCTCGCTGCGACGAGGACTCCGGCCTCGGTCAGCGCCGCGGCTTGGCGGCTCGCGTTCTGCGGGTCCTCGTCGGTCCCGGTGACCGACGCGACGACAAGGAGCTTCCGTCCGGCCCGTCGAGCCGCCTCCACAGCGCGCTTCGCCGCGTCGGCGAGGCTGCCCGCCGGATCCGGATGCGCGCCGTGGCCGAGCACACAGTCGACGAGAATGACGCCCATGGTGGGGTCCTTTGCGCAGCGAAGGACCTCGCCATCCCTCAGGGACGGCGCGATCATGGGGTGCGGCTTTCCGACCGTGAACGCGTCGTCGCCGAGATCCCAGATGACGTGGCCCGTCTCCGCTGCTCCGGCCTGGGTCTTCAAGGCAGGATCCGTGGCGACGTTGGAGCAAACCTCGAGTCCGGCGCGACGGAGGACGTCCCACGCTTCTTGAGCGAGCGTCCCACCACAATACAGCCCGCGAACTCGACCGGCAGAGCCGACGAGTTCGTGAGCAGTTCCGGCATGAGCTGGGACTCCCTGTCGTGGGCCGTCAGAGGTCGGCACGGCGATACCAGCCGCTGCGCAGGCAAGTTCCGCCGCTTTGGCGAGTGTTTCTGCGAATTCGACGTCGCCTTCGGCTGCCTTTGCGCCGCCCGTAACGAAATGGACCACGGCGGGCTTCCCGGTTGATCGAAGCGCACCGGTCACGCGGTCGGCGACCGCAGGCTCGGGCGCCTTCGACACGACGACGATCACGTCCGTCTCGGGATCGGCCGCGACGGCCTCGATCCCGAAGATGCTCATCCGGGCGCCGACGTCGCCCGACAGGTCGCGCCCGCCGGTCCCGATCGCTTGCGAGATCCCGCCGCCGAGACGATGGATGAGAGAGCTGATCTCCTGAATCCCTGTCCCCGAGGCCCCAACGATCCCGATTGAGCCCCGCCGGACGACGTTGGCGAACCCGAGTGGCGCCCCGTTGAGGATGGCGGTGCCGCAATCGGGTCCCATCATCAACAGCCCGCGGCCGATCGCGTCGTCCTTGAGTGCGATCTCGTCTTCGACGGAGACGTGGTCCGAGAAGAGCATCACGTGGAGGCCCCGTTCAAGCGCCCGGCGCGCCTCGCGGGCCGCGTACGCCCCAGGGACAGAGATCAGGGCGAGGTTGACGTCCGGATCGATCTGGATCGCTTCGAAGAGCGTCATCGGCCGCGCCGCCTCGGCCGTGCCGCCTTCGGCGGCCGTCGGATTCGTCAGCAGGAGCCGGAGTCGGTCGTGCGCCTCGTCGATTGCCTCCTCAGACGCCCCATCAATCGCGATGACGACGTCATTTGGGCGTATCATCAGTGGCGACTCACGGGAAGCGGATGATTCCGAGGGATCGCACTCCTGGTCGATGACGAAGTTGGCATTTCGTAGGCTGTCGAGATTCGTCGGCGTCCCCATGGCGACGATCGCCTTGTTCACTTCGGGGAGCTGCTCGAGTTCATGGCTGATCCGCATCAGGAAGACGGAGTCGAAGTAGCGATTCCGCTCGATCAGAACCCGCTTCATGCTCCCTCGCTCTCCTCCCGAATGCGCAGCAGGATGCGCTCATAGCTCAGGGGGAGCGTCGTGAACTCGATCCCGACTGCATCGAAGAGCGCGTTGCCGACGGCCGACGGGACGGAGATCATCGGGTGCTCCGCGATGCCGCGTGCCCCGTATGGACCGCCGGGCTGCGGGTTCTCAAGGAGGATCTGCTGCGACCGCTTCGGCAGGTCCTTGGCGGTCGGGATCTTGTAGTCGACGAACGCCGGGTTGAGGAAGCGCCCGTTCTCGTCGAATTGGAATCCCTCCCACAAGGCCGAGCCGAGACCCTGTACCACCCCGCCGACGATTTGCCCGACGCACAGCTTCGGATTGAGGACCTTCCCCGCGTCGAGAGCCGTGGCGATGTCGAGGATCTCGATCTCGCCGGTCTGCGTATCGACCTCGACCTCGACGCCGTGCGCGCCGTACGTCCAGTACTGGGCAGGCAAGCCCTGCCCGGTCTTCGGATCGAGGTGCGTCAGTCCGGTGGCGATGTAGCGGCCGTGCCCGATGACCGGGCCACCGATCGAGTTCCCGTTCTCGAACGTGTAGCCGAGAGCGAGCTGAGCGTAGGCGATCCGGCGATCCGGTTGGCCTTTGACGAAGGCGGCGCCGTCGTCGCAGACGATCTCGTTCGGTGCGACGTCGAGCGCCCGCGCCGCGACGTCGCGGATCTGGCGGAGGCAGTCCGCCGCGGCCTCGATGATCGCGTTTCCGCCCATGTAGGCAAACCGGCTTGCCACCGTCTGCCAGTCGTACGGCGAGAACGCCGTGTCGCACTCCCATGTGACGTGAACCTTCTCGATCGGGATCTTCAGTTCCTCGGCGGCGATCTGCCTCAGGACGGTGTACGTCCCCTGCCCATAGTCGACGCCGGAGACGAGGAGGTCGGCCGCCCCGTCTTCATCGAGCTTGATCACGACGGCGCAGGACGTGTACGTCGGCATCGCTGGCGCCTTGTGCAGCATCGCGATTCCCTTGCCGCGCACCTTGTGAGGCTCGGGCGGCGGCTGGCTCGGGGTCCCCCAGTCGATCGCCCGTGCGACGGCGTCAAGGCACTCCACCGGACTCCCGTGCCCGGCGGTGAACGGCTCGCCGGTGATCGTCGTCTCGCCCTCTCGGAGGAGGTTCGCCCTGCGGAATTCGACCGGGTCCATGTCGAGCTTGCGGGTCATCATATCGATCGCCCGCTCGATCCCCCACAGCACCTCGAGGTGCCCGAATCCGCGGTAGGCGGTGCCGAAGATCTTGTTCGTGTAGACGACGTAGGAGTCGATCCAGCAGTTGGGGACGACGTACGGTCCGGCGCCGGAGTAGGCGGCCGCGCGGCCGACGTTGACTCCGTAGTCGGCGTACGCCCCGGCGTCCCAAACGTAGGTCGCCTTGAGGGAGACGATCGTTCCGTCCCGATCGGCGCCGATCTCGACGGTCGAATGGAGGCCCTGTCGCGACGGGAGCGTGTTGAACTCCTCCTCGCGGGTGGCAACGACCTTGACCGGACGCCCTGCCGCGGCCTTCGACAGCACGTAGGCGAGCGGCTCCAAGTGAAGACCGGCCTTGCCGCCGAAGCCGCCGCCGACGTACGGGACGTGAACGCGGATGTTCGCGTGTGGAACGTCGAAGCAGACACTCATCAGGTGACGGACGGTGTACGGCGACTGGCTCGACGTCCAGATCTCGGCGCGGCCGCCCGGGAGGGCCTGTGCGATCGCCGCGTGCGTTTCCATCGGTACGTGCTGAACCGGCGGATTGTAGAACTTGGCCGTCAAGGTCACGTCGGCTGAAGCGAACGCGGCGTCGACGTCGCCCTTTCGCACCTTCTGGTGATGGGCGATGTTGGTGCCCGACTCCGGGAAGTAGACGCCCTCCATGTGGGCGTAGGTATGCAGGTCGGGATGCACAAGCGGCGCACCCTTCTCGAGCGCGTCGCGTGGATCCAGGACGGGATCGAGAGGCTCGTATTCGACCTCCACGAGGCGGCAGGCCTCCCGTGCGATGTCCAGCGTGTCCGCCGCGACGGCGACGACCGGTTCACCCTGGTAGCGAACGACGCCGCGGGCAAGAATGCACTTGTCCTGCAGGTAGAGTCCGAGTCGGTAGCAGAGTCCGTTGCCGGTGAGGATCGCGCGCACACCGGGGAGCGCGTCGGCGGCCGATGTGTCGACGCGCACAATCCGTGCGAAGGCGTGGGGCGAGGTCACGAGGGCGGCGTGAAGCATCCCGGGGACGGTGAGGTCGTGGGTGTACCGCGCCGCGCCGGTCACCTTGTCGATCGCGTCGTCGCGGGACGCCGGCTTGCCGACGTAACGCAGCTCACTTGCCATCGGGTTTGCCTCCCCCCACGCTCTCGGTGCCGGTTCCACGTGCGTTGAGCAAGTCGGCGGCCTCGTCCTTCGCCTGCAGTCGTCCGGCTGCCAGCCGGACGGCTTGCAGAATGGCTTCATACCCGGTGCATCGGCACAAGTTCCCGGCGACCGCCTCGACGATCTCGTCGTCGGACGGGTTCGGATTCCGTTCGAGCAGCGCGCGGGCTGACATGACCATCCCCGGGGTGCAGAAGCCGCATTGAACGGCACCGGCGTCGATGAACGCCTTCTGGAGAGCGGACAGCTCGCCGTTGCCTGCTTCCCCTTCGATGGTGCGGACCTCGCACCCGTCCGCTTCGACGGCGAGGACAAGGCAGGCGGTGACGGGCACTCCGTCCAGGAGAACGGTGCAGGCACCACACTCGCCGATCCCGCAACCCTCCTTTGTCCCGGTGAGATGAAGCGGTTCACGCAGGAGCTCAAGCAGGGTCATCGAGGCGGGAACCGTCGCACGCTCGGTTTGCCCGTTCACGGTCAGGGCGATCTTGTGCATCACAGTCCCCCTCTCCCATCGAGGAGCCGGTCGAGCAGACGCCGGAGCAGGACCGGAAGGACAGCGCGACGATAGGCGGCCGACGCGCGGACGTCGCTGATCGGCGACGTGGCCGCCTCGGCAAGTGTGATGACGCGGTTCCCAATGGACTCGAGCGAGTTACCGCTGACGTCGATCGGCTCGAGCAGGACCGGTGTCGGCGCGCAGCTTCCAACGGCGACCTTCAGCATCTCGGTGTCCGGGGCGTACGATCCAGCGACGTTGACGACGGCGAGGTCGTGTCCCCGGATTCGCTGCTGCTTGAGGAACGCGGTCCGCGTCCCACCCGTGGGCGCGTGGATGCGGATGTCGGTGACGATCTCGTCCGGTGTGAGGCACGTTCGCTTGACACCGGTGAACAGCTCGCCGATGGAAATCGCCCGTCGCCCGCTCGGACTCACCACGGACACGTGGGCATCGAGGCACAACAGAACCGGTGCAGTGTCGGCTGCCGGCGACGCGTTGCAGACGTTCCCGGTGAGCGTGGCCCGGTTGCGGATCTGGTAGGTGCCGACTGAGAAGGCTGCATCGGCGAGCGCCGGGAGCGACGTGCGGATCGCCCTGTGCTCGACGAGGACGTTGAGCGGGACCGCCGCTCCGATGATGACTTCGGGTCCATCGACCTCGAAACGGGCCAACTCATCGATCGACTTGACGTCGAGCAACAGCTTCGGCGAACGAAGCCCGTTTCGGATCTCAACTAGAAGGTCCGTCCCACCGGCGAGGATCGAGGCGTCGCCGCCGGCCTCGGCGAGGAGATCGCAGGCCCCATCAACCGAATGGGCACGGACGTAATCGAACGCTCCGAGCACGGGCTGCTCCTTTCCGGTCGCATCTCGCCGCAGCAAGTCGACTCGCCCGTTGAAAGGCGAAAAGACGGGCTACATCAGCCTCGTCACGTCCTCATGATAGACAACGGGCCGCGATTTGCCAAGTCATCTGGCAGGTTGCTCGGATACGGTTCGTGTATGATCGGAGCTCCTGCGAGGCGGAAGGAGGGGGGATGGCCGAGCGAAGTCCGTCCGACGCGCCTCGTCCTGTCGTCGCGCTGGTCCGATGCCCGTCGTACGAAGCAGAGGATGTAGACGGGGCAGTCGATTGGGGGGTCGAGCTTCTCGGCGGGATCGAGCGGTTCGCTAGGCCGGGCGAAACCCTCGTGCTCAAGCCGAACCTGCTCGTGGCGCGCGACGCCGCGAAGGCTGTGACGACCCACCCCAGCGTCTTCCGCGCTGTCGCCCGTCGGTTCGTCGACGCGGGAGCAAAGGTCAGGTACGGCGACTCTCCGGGATTCGGTCGGCCGGCGACCGTCGCCCGCCGGGCCGGCATTGCCCCGATTGCTGAGCAGCTTGGGATCGCTCTCGCCGAGTTCACGCGGGGCCGGGCCGTGTCGTTCCCGGAGGGTGGCCTGATCAAGCAGTTCACGATCGCCGAGGGCGTCCTCGCGGCCGATGGGATCGTCTCGTTGCCGAAGCTGAAGACCCACGGTCTGACCCGGATCACCGGCGCGATCAAGAACCAGTACGGTTGCATTCCCGGGCCGCTGAAAGCCGAGTTCCACGCCAGGCTTCCCAACGTCGACCTCTTCTCCAGAATGCTGGTCGATCTGAACCGGTTCCTCCACCCTCGTCTGTTCGTCATGGACGGGGTCGTCGCGATGGAGGGAAACGGACCGCAGAACGGAACGCTGCGCTCGATGAACGTGCTCCTGTTCTCGGCTGACCCGGTGGCGCTCGACGCGACCGCCTGCGAGATCGTCGGCCTCGACTCCGCGCTCGTTCTGCCGATCGTCTACGGGGAGGAGTTCGGGCTCGGACGCGCCTCGGGCATCGACCATGTCGGCGATGCGATCGAGTCGTTTGTCGCGCCGGACTTCGACGTGAACCGTCGCCGGGCGTCGACGACCGGCGGCCCGGGGCGGGTCAGCCGATGGGCGCGTTGGCTCGTTGTCCCTCGGCCGGTCGTCCTGCCGCAGAAGTGCACCAAGTGCGGGACCTGCGTCGAGGTCTGTCCGGTCTCGCCGAAGGCCATTCTGTTCGACGATCGGAATCGGTCACGGTCGCCGGTGCATCACTACGACCGCTGCATCCGCTGCTACTGCTGTCAGGAGATGTGCCCGGAGGGCGCGATCGAGCTACGCGTTCCGTTTCTTGGACGCGCCATCCACCGCGGGTAGCCCCCGCCTTGATTCCCTGGGGAAGCCGCTTCACCATTCAGCCGGTGAGCGGACCATGACACACGACCATCATCAGGAGTCTTTGCCCGGCAGTCGCATCGGCGTCGCCTTCTGGCTGAACCTCGCGTTCGCGCTGCTCGAGGTCGTCGGAGGGCTCTGGACGAACAG
>Ga0180438_10007612_pt1 | contig 14055 bp, 9 predicted proteins | sample SS_ome_12_FD_132455 | JGI IMG/M metagenome (GOLD analysis project Ga0180438, IMG submission 132455) | Hypersaline lake sediment archaeal communities from the Salton Sea, California, USA - SS_3_D_2 metaG | ecosystem: Environmental > Aquatic > Non-marine Saline and Alkaline > Hypersaline >... | reverse complement strand
GAAGACCAACACGTTTCTTCCTGACTACTTCATTGAATCACTGGAAGAGAAGTACAGTGGTTACTGGCTCAAGCAGGAGCTTGAGGGCGCGTTTGTTGAATTCGTGGAAGCGGCGGCGTACGAAGATTTCAAGAATACCGTCAACGTTATCCCACCGGATAAGGCGATGGAGATGTACGATCCTCGATTGCCGATCCGTCTTGGCTGTGACTTCAATCACCTTCTCATGGCGTGGCCTGTAATCCAGGTGATCGGGGATCAGCCAGTGGTTATTTCAGAGGTCTCCCAGTATAAGAAAGCAAGTATCCCGAAGATGGTTCGTAACTTCCGCGCCATGTTCCCAACGCACTCAGGTGGACTGCGAATTTTCCCTGATGCCTCAGCCGGATCCTCTTCAGCAGGAGGGCAAAGCTTGCTGGAGATTATGGAAAAAGAGTTTGAGGGTTATCCGAGCGAGCCTGAATTCTACGTTCCGCCGAAGAACCCGCGTGTGCCAGACAGGATCCACAGTGTCAATCAGGTGCTTCGTGGCGCTAACAAGTGGAAGCCACTGCTCATCTCAGATGTCTGTGAGTACCTCATCGAGGACTTCCAGAGAGTTCAATGGAATGAACCCGGAACGGGGCTGATGAAGATTTCGGACCCGGAAGATGACCGGGCGCTATTGACACACGCAACGGACGGGTTAGGCTATTGGGTGATGATGGATATGCCGTCTAGCTTCTATATTGAAGTGCCAAACGAGATCTATGAGCGAGAGGAAACGAGGCGATACAATGGCGGACTCGCAGGACTCTAATGGGCTGATTATCGAGCAGGACGCAAAGATCCAGGTGCTTGATAAGCCCGTGCATGAGACTCTGAATTGGAAAAGCCCAGAGCACGGCAGGCTCCTCAGTGAGCTTCAATCCATGATCAGGGCATCGAAGGCGCACATCGATCAACGCGCTGAAGACTGGGACATGGTCGATAAGTACATGCGGTTGTACTACGACTTCGACGCACCCAAGCGGTACGCTGACAAAAGCTTTGATACAGAAGGCAAGAAGCAAATGCCCTACAAGGGTGCCATCTGTATGCCAGTGATGTACACGCTGATCATGACCAGGGCAGCGCACAAGTATTCACAGCTGACGCAGACGGACCCGCGTATCCATTACGAGCCTACGGAGTCGGACGATTTCATAGGGTCCCGCGTACACGAGGTGGTTGCCCGCTACGATCTTCGGCAGTCCAAGTTCGACCTGAAGATGTGGCAGGCGATCATGGACCAGGAGCGGTACGGCATAGCGATCTGGTACGACACGTTCGAGGAAAAGTTCGGGTACCAAGCTCAGAAAGGCCTCAGTCCCCTTGAAGCGATGCTCATGGGCGTCAACTTGGATGAACCCGTGTGGACTCGCACAAAAGAGTGGAACAATGTTGCTGCTGTGAATCCCCGAAATTTCCTACCTGATCCCAATGTGCCAATCGGTGATCCACAGGTTTCCAACTACATTGGCCACACTGATTACACGAACATCCTTTGGTACCTTGAGCGCAGTTTGATGCAGGGGACTGGGGCATTCTTCAATCTGAAGCAGATGCGAAAGTTGGCGAATGAGCAATCGACCACCTTCAACGATGACGGGACGTGGATCGATGGGTCGTACTCGAATTCGGGTACGCGTAAGTACCCGAATCCGCCTGTTGATCACCTTCAGTGGAAGATTATTCCGAAGGAGTGGGGGCTTGCGGCGAGAGACAAGCCAGAGATTTGGTGGTTCTCTGTTTACGACGAAAGCCTGATTATCAGGGCGCACAAGAGTGTTTACTCGCATGACGAGTTTACTTACTGCGTTTCAATTCCTGACCCAGATTTCCATGCTCCGTTTGTCCCAGGCATGGCGCAGCAGATGATCGGTGGACAGGACGCATCAGACTGGTTCGTAAACTCCCACATGATCAATGCTAAGAAGATCGTCAATGACATGGTGATCTTCAATGACGATCTAATCAACCCTGTAGACATGGCTTCGCCGGAACCGGCTAAGCACATTCGCTTGACCCGCAGGGGCAAGAGAATGCAGGAAATGGGGCAAATGCGTATCCAGGATATGTACGCTCAATTTGCCATTACCGATATCACTCAGCAGCACCTCAGCACATTCCAGCTACTCTTCCAGATGCTGCAACGGATGGGCGCTGCTCCAGATACCATGCAGGGCATGCCGCTGCCTGGGAAGCGGACGCTTGGTGAAGTCGAGACCGTTAACGAATCGGCATCGCTTCGCCTTGGGATTGAAGCCCAGCTGCAAGACACGATGATGATGGAGCCGTATGCTCGTCGCCTCATTACTAATCGGCAGCAGTTTTCCACAATGGAAAAAACTTATCGCCTTGTTGGGCGATTGGTTGAGCAGCTGGGTGGGCCAGACAAAGCTCAGATGTTCAAAATTGCTCCAGATGATCTCCAAGGCGAGTACGATTACATCCCTCACACTCAGATGATGACACCTGACCCAGCGCGTATGACAGCAATCTGGGGCCAGCTGTTAACGATGCTGGCGCAAGCGCCGCAGCTGATGAACCCTGACCTCGAAGGCAAGGTGCTGAATCCGATTGCTGTGTTTGACGAGTTCGTGAGGAGTGCTGGCATCAACTACTTGGATCAGTTCAAGTATAAGATGCCTGACAACATGGGAGTAGGCGGATTGCCTGGGCAGCTTCCGCCAGAGGCCCAGACCGGGGCATCGCAGCCTGGGGTCAATGTGCAGAGTGAAGAGCAGATTGACAAGGCTGTGCAATCTGGGAACATGATTCCACTTTAGGGGGCACTATGGCGAGGTCAATGCAGGATGTCATCAGGGAACAACGAGAGGCGTTGGAGAAGGACGAGATCCAGTACCGGAAAGCTCGGCAATTGCTCGAAAGCCCGGAGAAGGTTGTCGAATTTCTTCAGAGCCTCAAGGCTCGTATGCTTCCGTTGATGAAGTACAACCCGGACACCCAGCCCACGCACTCCGCTGTGGCTGTGGTAGCATCGATGCAGGAAAGATTGGCTGGCGTTTTCCAAGATCTTCAATTCATTGAGGACTACGAGGAGCGCCAGAAGGAATACAAGGCAAATGTCAAGGCACACGTTGGCATCGAAGATTCACCGGATCACCTTGGTGAAGGATCCACGGATTAGGGGGTAGATGTGGCAGACGCAAGACAAGAGGCAATCGATGAACTGGAGGCTTTCGAGAAAGACTACAAGGATTCGTTTGACGATGAAAACTTCGACAACGAATCAGTGCAGGCAGCGGACCTGGATGTCACATCCAAGCCACCGGAACCCGACGAGGGAGAGCCGGTAGTAGAGGAAGAGACGCCAACCGAGACCAGCCAGGAGTCCGATTCCGCGAGTCCCGACCAGTCAGAAGAGAAGCCAAAAATGGTGACCCTGCCGAATGATGCCGATGCGTTTGGCAAGTTCGCTGGGCAAAAAATCTCTTACCAACAACTGGCAGAGGAAGGATTAGTAGACAACCTCGTTACCTGGGGACACCAGGGACGGCACATGATCGGGAGAGGGCAGGAGGAACTCGAAGAAGCTCGCAAGATGCGAGAGGCTATGGAAAAGCATATTGCTTTACAGGAGCGGCAGATCGAAGAGGCGAGCAAGCAGCCTGATCTAACTCCTGAGCAAATTTCTGCACAACTTGTGGAGAAGTATTTGCCAGCCATGGAGCGCTACGCAGAAGCGGGCGGCGTCGAGCCAACCTTCGTTCAGAACTACCCGAAGGCAGCTGCGTACATTGAGGATCGCTTCCAGGCTGCTTCACAGCTTGGGAAAGTTCTCGTTGATATGGTCGATCAGTTGAAGCAGGGCCATGATACCTGGACTCAGCGGGACACTACGCAGGCCAGCGAAAGCCGTCTCAGGACTCTTTCAAACGAAGTCGCAGAGTCGAACGAAATGTTCTCGTTTCTTTCTGAAGATGATGGGTACAGTGATTTTATGAAGTGGGCGACGGCAGAGGACAGCACTTTGCACTGGGTGGATAAGCAGGTGGCTGATGTCACCGCGCCTGACATCCAGGCTTCGGTTCTGCTTTATATGCACCAAAACCCAGACAAGTTTCAGAAGAAGGCAAAGCCAAAAGCAACTGACCAAGAGCGTCAGATGGCCACTGGTGGGACTGGGCAGACAAAGCCAGCCATTCCGAGAGCAAACGACGACGAAATGACGCAGTTTGAAAAAGAGTACAGGGAGTCCTTCAACGACGCTGAATACTGATTCCTCCTCCAATGACTGGAGGACAACGAAATGTCTTTGTTTGGAATGACCAACCCGCACACCCTTGGTGGCGGCACAATGGGAAGTTCGGTTGGCGCGAACGACCGCGACTTCCGTCCGCGCAACATCCACGAGATGGCGTTCAAGCTGTGGCCGACCAGCCCGACGCCATTCACCTACCTGACCTCAAAGCTCCCGTCTCGCACCGTGGACGACCCGGAGTACAAGATCTTCGAGTGGCGGCTCCCGGTGATGACCTGGACCGTGGATTCGGTTGCGACCAATTCCACCGTTCACGAGATCACCATCGATGCTGCTGGCATCGCTGCCGGTGACGCATACGGCGTCAAGGTTGGCGACTTGCTCGAAGTCGAGGGCACCGATCAGCAGTACATCGTGACCACCGCAACCGGCGACGCGACCACCGCTGGTGAAGACTTCAAGGTCACCGAGTGGAACACCACCACGGACCCGGCTTCTGCCGATGTTCTCCGGTGGGTTGGCTCGATCTACGAGGAGGGTTCACTCTCGCCCGAGTCGATCAGCCGCCTGCACTCCGTGGTCTACAATCTGACCCAGATCTTCAAGGACGCGGTGGAGATCACCGGCACCGCCGATGCCACCCGCTTCCGCCCGAAGAAGCCCTGGCCGCAGATGAAGGCCGAGTGCTTGGAGCGCTACCTGATGAAGCACGAGACCGCTCTGCTTCGTGGGCAGCGCAAGGAAGACCTGACCGGGACGCATCCGAAGCGCTCGATGGGTGGCCTGGAGTACTTCATCACCGCCACCTACGCGAAGGACTGGGGCGGCTCCATGTCGCTGGAAGACCTGGAAGATCAGCTTCAGACCCTCTTCCAGTACGGATCGAAGGACAAGGCGTTCATCTGCGGAAACACGGCCATCAAAATCCTGAACCGTGTTGCCCGCAACCATGCAGCGCTGAACTTCGACCTCACCGACAACATGAACACCGACGAGAGCTTCGGCCTCGTTGTGAAGACCTGGGTGACCCCGTTCGGCATCCTGCGTCTCATCCCGCACGATCTGATGTCGGAGTCTTCCGTCTACACCAAGGACGGGTACTGCCTCGACATGAAGTACGTGCAGCGCGTCAAACTCCGTGGCCGGGACACCAAGTGGTTCCCGAATGCCGAGGAGAACGACCGTGACGGCAAGAAAGGGTACTACCAGGGTGAACTGGGCTTCTCCCTGGCACTGCCCGAGGTTCACCAGAAGTGGACCGATATCGCGGCGTACGCACCTGACGCCTGATCCATCAACTAAGCCGGGGGCTTCGGCCCCCGGCCTTATTGGAGGTAATCATGCCGTGCGGTAAAAAGAAAAAGAAGAAGAAGCCCAAGAAAAAATAGGTTGGGGGCAACCATGGCAAAGAAGCGAACAGCGAAACAAAAGGCGATTGTTCAAGCTCTTGAGAGCGGCGGTAATATTAAAGATGAGGTCAAAGCTGCTGCTGAGCTTGAGGAGGTTCCAGAGGGTCCTCGTACGTACATGGGTCTTCCTGGTACCACGATTGTTGGGATTGGTAATTTCCCAATGACAGTCGAGGATCCAGAGATTCAGAAAAAAATCGAGAACTCTCGATCATTCAAGCGGGGGCACGTTGGGTTGAGCAAATGACGAAGGAGCAATCAGACGCTGTTGAGCTAGCGCTGGAAAATCTTTCGTTTGGGCAGCTTCGCAAGCTCGCTGTTGCTTTGGGGCACAGGGAAATTCATAGGCTGACGAAGGTACAGCTTCTCGAAATTTGCACGAGGGATGGAGCAAGCTTGCTATGAACGTTTCAGAAGCCGCGTCACGGCTGCTTGAATTGCTGGAGCAGGAAGACCAGGAAGAGTATTCCTACAATCATGCTGTTCTTGATGTCAACCAAGCGCTGTTCGAGATGGCTGAGGAAAATGAATTCAGGTTTCTCAACCGTCTCACAAACTACACCTTGGAAACCCCGGCGTCTGGCGAGGAAGAGGACTTCTGGTCCGACGTGCCTGGGAGAGCGCTAATCACTGATGTGTTGTCAGTGACGTGGGGCGGCTTCTCTTACATCAAGCGTGGGTGGATCGATGTCAGTGGTGAGACGTATCCATTCAGAGAAAGGGATTTTTCTGAGTTGATGGATACATTCGGGGATTCTGAGGGGACCCCTGAAGCCTGGGCCGTTGATGGCGAATACTTCTATTGGAGACCAATCGCTGCGGCTGGGACAGACCACACCATCAGGATGCACTGGCAGGCTATGCCAGGAGACGCAGCTGAGAGCAGCGAGCCAATTATGTTGGCGCAGTGTCCGTATGCTGTTCTTTATAAAGCTGCCATGTCAGCGAGCATTTGGCTGCTTGATGACAACAGGGTTCCCATGTTCAAGGGCTTGTCTGACGCTGCTTACGAGAGGTATAACGCAAGGGCGGCGATGACTGGTGACGGCCCTCGCGCAATGGAGGAATTCAATGGCTAAGCTTGACCAAAACAGAATGGCCGATTCTACGAAGGTCAACAGAACTGACGATCAGCACGTTCAGCTAGAAGCAGACCTCGAAGACATCTTTGGCATTCCAGACGACACGCCGATCACAAATTACATTTTTGGCAGCAACCCAGAGAATCCAGACGGGAAGCCGGTACAGCCCGATGGCTCCATCAGGGGCGTCCCGGTGTTGAAATCAGCTTCTGTTGAATCTGACCCCGCTGATGCAGTTGGGCTAAAGTTTGATGACGGAACTGTTGCGAAGCTTCTGGTATTTGTGAATTCAGGACTCAAGATTTACAACGATGACGATTACCCAAATGAGGACTGGTCGCTTGTGGCGAACATTGAATCACCTGGGTCAGGCAAGCTTACTGGTCTTACGGACTACACTGGCCCAGCTGATATTTCATCTTCGATTGGGAAGCTGCTGAAAGTTGATTCGTCCGGCACCGGGTTCGATCTACAGGATCCATCTGCTGGCGTAGGTGTTACTACGTTTATACAACTGACTGATGGCCCCGGAGATTACGGAACAGCTGGCCAAGTTCTTGCGACAAAAAGCAACCTCACGGAGGTCGAGTGGGTTGATCCACCATCTACTGGAGCATCGTTTGTGATGTTCCTCTCATCTGTTGCCACAAAAGGCTGGGGCACCTCTCCAGCAAGCTACATCGATTTGTGGAACTGGGCGCTTAATGATCTCGGCCAGGGGACAATAACGGATGAGAGCACGTATCTTGGCAACGACGGGTCAGAATCAAATAAGTATTTCCAGGCGCTTGAGCAAGGGATCTACGAGTTCTCTCTTTGGTACGTAACATCAGACGGCGATGAGCGAATTGCTGGCACCAGGGAATGGCGGCTCCAGGGCACAAACATTCTCGGTCCAGCTACTGTTGGAGTTGCCCAACGAGCAACAGTTGGGTTCGGCCAAAACAGCGAGCTTGTTCCAATCGACGGCGCAAAGTTCCTTGGGACGCGCATGTTCACAGTCAACGGGAGCACTAGCGACCTCCACTGTGAGGTCAGGCAAAACAGTGGGGAGACAATAGGCGGGAGAAACTCAATAACGTTTTATGCGGTTCTCAGAAGGATTAAATGATGGCTATTGACGGTCATGTAAACATTGAACCGCTGCTCGACAAGGCGCGTATTCTTGGGAAAATACATGATGGTAAAGGTCTCGTTGAAGCGCATACAGAGCTTGAGTATGCCATTGGTGAGATTTTTGGAATCCCAATGAGTACGGTGATTTCTGATGCAATCTTTGGGACTGTGGCGGCTGATGGCTCATGGAGCATGATGAGGTTTTCTACTGCTGGGAAATCGTCACAGGCTGGCAGGGCTGTCGGTATTGAGTTTTCTGACAGCAACCGCAGGGTGCGTTTAGTTCAAGTTGATTCAAGCATTCAGCTTTGGGAGCATGTAAGTGGGAGTACTTGGTCTAAGGTAATTGACTTCGAGGAAACCGTTACAGTTGCCCTCACTGATCTTGAAGATGTGGAAATTTCTGCTGGAACAAACATAAGCGGCTTGTGCGTAAAGGTTGGTCCAGATAAGACCTGGGTGCTTGGTAATGACTCTTCAACTAATGGGGTTGAAACTTGGGAAGAGCTTACAGATGTCACTGGGCACCCAGATGAAAACATTCTCGCAGCATCTGGAACACTATGGCGGACAGATGGTTCTGGTGACATTACTCCGATCCAGCTTGCTGGAACCCAAACTGAAGTTGGGATGTTTTACAAGCATAGAGTCAGATCTGCGCTTGATGACGACCAGTTAATAAATTGGAAAAAGTACGGCGACCTTCCTGGGGACGAGCTTCACATTCTTGAGTATGAGCAAACTTTTGAGTTGCCAACTCCTGGCATCTATAAAATCAGCCTTAGCTGGCGAATGACTGATGGATCGCTTACCAACACTGTTCCATTAAACTTTGAAGAGGGCGTCGCTCCGAAGATGGAAGTGTTTGTTCTTCATAGCAGCGGCATTAAAAAATTCCCGGCATTTTCATTGCAGAATGAAACGTGGTGGGCGTTCGAGAACGCTGATCCAGGTGTCGAGCCGTATAAAAGTTGGCTGATGGCGTGGCCGCTGCAAGTCAATAGTGCTCCAACTGGCATGTCAACGTTTTACCTCGTTTCAAAAGGGGGAACACAAAGGATCAGCGCTCCATACTTTGCGCTTGTTCCAGTCCATACAATCAAGGGTGGAAGTCGTGGGATGGACTTCTACGTTGACATGGAAAGGGTTGCCTGATGGCAAACAAGAAAGAGAAAGTCCCGTTCCCGGTGCCGTCAAGCGGGGTTAGAAACGATGTGAACAGGCTTGTCCAGACAGGAGAGATGGCGTCGATAGGAGACAACTGTCTGTTTTTTGACGGCACCATTCGTCCAAGGCCGTCGCTTACAAAGGAGATTGATGACCCAGTTGGGGGGAGACAGCTTGTTCCTCAGTACCAGGAAGTTTATGACGCAGGAAACGTGGGGTATGATCGCAGGGGAACAGCCTTCGTTGAAACATCAAATGGTGTCATGCTTGCTGCGTACGTGGATTCAACTTCATACAATGGAGACAAGTGGGCCATGTCAGTTGATGGCGGGCAAAACTGGTCTTACGACGTGGCGCTTGACAAAGTTGATGGCGGGACACGAACGCCTGACTGGATGTTCGAGGTTGATGGTTACCTGTTTGCTTCGACAGATGGTTCTGCGCTTTACAGAGCGCCGGTATCAACCCTTCCTTCGTCGCTGACCTGGGAAACGCTTGCAACAGGCATGACGGACATGAATCCCAATGGCCTGTTTTTGCATTATCAATATGACTACGAACACGATGCGTTGATCATTGCTGACAATTCAAGCCTGATTGTATGGGTTGTGTACGACATTACTGCTGCAAGTGGGCCGTGGACGAAAGAGAACATCATCCCAGATGGGACTGATTTTGTTGAGTCTACAGCTAACAGGCTAATCAGCCCAGGTGGGCTGTGTGGCAATTGGTACGTTGTCCCATGTGCGTACGATACAACTGCGCCAGCAAATTCATATGTTGAGCAATGGTTGACAGCTTATCCAATTGAATGGGACGGAAGCACGTACAACATTGATCTTGATAGCGGCGTGTCGAAGTTGATGGTTTCAAATTCGTATAACCCATATCCAGTAGGCGGTGTAGCAAGCTCTAGATTTGGGACAGCCGTTTTTGATGGCGGTGTTGATGCAGCTGGAAGCAAGTGCATCTTTTTGATATCGGCGTCTGGCCAAGATTTTGAAGCAGAGATCTACCTTGATAGCACTGGCTTCATTGATTCATCCTTAAAGTATACTCCGGTTGATACTTGGGGCGGCCAAGTTATAACGTATGTTAGAACAGAAAGCTCGTTGATGGCTTTGGCGTACACAGGGAAATCTGAGTACCCGTTTTACAGGTTCCCGAATCTTCTCACAAGTGTTGATGGCGGTGCTACGTGGATGCGATTCATTGCTGACGAGCATTACATTGATGAGAAGGAAGCGTCTGATGCTTGGCCAGACGGTGAGCCGATGGTCAGCTTTATGCACTGGACTCAGTGGAGACTCTCAATCAATGATACTGATGGGAGAGTTTTCCTGTTTGGCCACTGTAGTTATGATGACTGGAATCCGGTTTACAAAGAATACGATCATCCAAAAGCGTACCTTGCTCCTAACTCTCAGGGCGGCGGCGCGCTTGGTAGCGCAACAACTGTTTTCCAGGCAAACATGGATGACGAGGATGATACGGTTATTCTCGGCACAACGAAAGCATGGGCAAGGCTTGATAGAGACACCAATCTCTGGACACGAATAACAGCAAGCGATACTGAAACAGTTGATGGTGACAATGCTGGTGGCTCGGATGGAGACTGGAATGATGGCGGTGCCGGGACTGGGTATGATGCAGATATCCCGCCGCTGTCTTCGTACCCTGACGATACCAGCTATGTGTCTGGTGTCAGCATAGACGGAGTTTACGGAGATCACCCCTGGGTCTTCAGGACCTTTGAGGCCAGTGGTGAGACATATCTGATTGGGACAAACGGGCAGTGTTACCCGCTGATTTATCACCCAGATATGCCTGGGGGGTTTGCTCGTCGCCTTGGCGAGATGACGATAGATGATCCAAACTATGTTGCCAACCCAACGAATGGCTCAGCACTTGGAGACCTCGCGCCAAAGGCTAAGTGTATTGCTGTTGCCGCCAACAGGGTTGTGCTTGCAAATGACCCATCTGGGACAGGGTCGGAGGTTTCAGTTGGCGGGTGGAATGACCCTGATCGCTCTTGGGGCGAGGATGATTTCCAGTTTGTGTTATTGACTGACACACCTGGAAAAATCATTTCCATGAATGAGATTTCTGCTCTCCAGGTAGCGATCTATAAAGAGGATGCAATCTATCATGCAATTTCCCAAACTGAATTTCTTAATGTCTCAGCCCCCTTCAGATTTGAGTTATCCAAAGCTGGTATCTCTGGACCGTGTTCACCAAACTCCGTTCTCCGCAATTTTGATGGACGACAGATTTACCTCGCCCGTGATGGCGGAGTCTATATGTACGACGGTGTCGCGCCGCTTGACGGGGGAAGAAATATCCGTCGTCTCATTCAAGACGACATCGACCTAAACAAACTTGGTAGAGCGTGGGGGATGGTGGATAACAAGCGCAAGCTGGTGTGGTTCTTCTATCCCACGAAGTCTGGATTTGTGAATAGCGGGATCGTAATATCAACTGACCAGGGATATCCGTGGCCATGCTGGAAGGTTAATCTTCCGTCTTCATGGAACTTTGTAACAGGGGCGCAAATCACGCTTACTGATGACATATCACTTGGCGAGCTTAAAAGGCTTGACTCGTACTCCGATGATGTAACACTGGCATCGTTTTCGTCGGGGCAATCTGAGATGCTGATGGGTCTTCAGAACTGCGTATTCTTTTCGCAGAAATATGACGACGATAGCGCGAGCTACGACGATGACGGGGTTCCAATTGGGATCCACTTGAGGACAGGGTGGATTACTCCTGCTGGCCTTGAGGTGTCTACGGCGGATACAATCCATCACGTTTTCTCATGTGTTGATCCAGAGCAAGAGCTTTTGGTGAGGCTCAGGGCGCAGCAACTTGGAAGGAATATCAGGGAATCAAAGGCGTCTTCTCTTTCTTCTGGGAAAAGGCAACGAAGGACGAAGCACCGTGTAAGCGGGGTACAATTTTCTCTTGATATTCAGGGCGCTATCAACAGGTCATTCAACTGGGGCGGCGGGATAATGAGCTATAAGAAGAGAGGTGGTCGTTAATGGCTGATGAAAAGTGGAAGGATGTAACATTTAACATCCCTGCACTGCTGCCTTTGCAGCCATCTCCTCAGGAGGAAAAGGATGTCGTTCCTTACCTCCAAGCTCTGCATAACTATCTAGCCGATGACCGCGCAAAGATTGCTCGTGCAATTAATGTGATTGCGTATTACAGAAACCTATTCGGGATCGAAGATGATAAGCCAACCTTGGCTAATCAAGCGTCGCTTACTGCTCCTATATTCTGGATTTCAGAGGATACACAGGTTGCTGAAATCGCAACTGATGTTGATGGAACACCAGAGTGGAAGCCAATCAAAGTTGATGCAGATAGCATCTTTGGCGACTTTGATTACATCGATTTTGATACAACCCCAACTGTTCCAGCGCACCAGGAGGGCCGCGTTCATTGGAACGACGATGAAGGCTGCTTGAATGTTGGAATGCGCGGCGGTGATGTCGAGCTTCAGGTTGGGCTGGAACTTCTGATTCAGTGCCGGAATATCAGCGGAAGTCAGATCAGCAACGGGGCGCTTGTCAAGATCACAGGAGCAACCGGCAATAAGCCAAAAATCGAGTTAGCTGATGCTACGAATCCATGGTCTGGGTATTCAGCTATTGGCATTGCAACTGAGGATATTGACAACAATGGCAATGGTTACGTAACGACGGTTGGCCTCGTGCGCGGCCTTGACACAAGCGCATGGAGCGAGGGCGATGCGCTTTACCTAGACAACTCGACTCCAGGTGACTTAACAAACGTGCCACCAACTGCACCGGAGGTAGCAACGCACGTAGGTGTAGTTGTGAGATCCCATGCTACTGAGGGCGAGATCCTCTGCCAGATCGTGACCGTCCCGCCAATGACAATGTTGGCTGACACGTATGGAACCCCGGCTTCAGATGGTGAATTTTACGTTTGGGATGTTGCGAATTCACGCTTTCAGATCGCTGACATCTCGGATTACCTCACCCGCGCAGAATGGGGCGAAAATGGTTTTGAGGACGCCTCAGACACCGCTCTGGCGTGGGATGACGGCACCCGCACGCTGACCCTCTCGCCTGCTGTAACGAGCTTCAACTACTACTATGACGGCGTAGAGTACACGGAGAGCGGAAACCTCTCGGCCACAATTACCGACACCGAGGGGTTGTGGTTGTTCTATATCGGGAGCGGTGGGGCCGCTTCTCTCTCAACCATTCACAATCCGAGCTACGAGCAGGTTGAAGAGGCAGTCCTCAACGAGTGCCTCGTCGCGTATGTCTACTGGGATGCCACCAACAACGACGGCAGGCTCCTGGACGAGCGGCATGGCGTGGCCGCAGGCACCGGCAAGGGCATCCCTCGTGGGGTGCACCACTATCTCCACGAGATTCTCGGAGCACAGTACGTCAACGGAATGACGCTTGGTGACATCACTGTGGATCAGGCTGGATCTGCTGATTCCCACGCGCAGTTCAGCATCACCGCTGGCGAGTTCTACGACGAGGATATCGAGCACGACACACTGGCCCACGCCTCAACTGACACCTGGGAATGCTACTACGTCGATGGATCTGGGAACGTCAGGTGGACCGATTGTGAGGCCACTTTCCCGGTATACGCCATCGGGGGCGTGATTGCGTATAACAACGCAGGGACGCTCACGGCTGTCACCAACAACAAGTACATCTGCTATCACGTCTTCTCTACCAATATCCACACCGATGCAGGCGGCGACTACTACCCGATTGTGACCCCAGGGACCGCTGAGTATGGATCGAAGGCAGAGGCGCAGGATGCTGCGTTGACAGAGATTCAGGGCATTGACTTTGGGGATTGGCCGAAGGAAGAGATCATCCCGGTTGCTACGGTGATCTATAAGCACCTTTCTTCCATGAGCAACGGTGTCGAGGCCGCGATCCAGTCAACAGAGGGTGGCGACGACTTCGTAGACTGGCGGTACACAGCGGTCTCAGGGTCATCTACGAGCGTCAACGATCACGGCGCACTG
>Ga0180438_10007610_pt1 | contig 14058 bp, 7 predicted proteins | sample SS_ome_12_FD_132455 | JGI IMG/M metagenome (GOLD analysis project Ga0180438, IMG submission 132455) | Hypersaline lake sediment archaeal communities from the Salton Sea, California, USA - SS_3_D_2 metaG | ecosystem: Environmental > Aquatic > Non-marine Saline and Alkaline > Hypersaline >... | reverse complement strand
TCCCGGCTGGGTGGGCATTTTCGCGATTGCCGACGGGCACGCATTCGGCGGCACAAGTGAAGAGATTCGTTCAGGAGAAGATAAAACGGGAATCGCCGTGCGTTTGACGTCGCCCGGCACAATCGAGGGCAAAGTTCTGAACCATGTCGGCGATCCCGTCGAGGGCGCCCGGATATCGCGCGTTTTGATTGTGGGTGACCGCAAGGTCGGCATACCGCTCGCCAAACTCGAGGCCGCAGGATTCAGCGAACCCCGCACGGATGAGAAAGGCCGTTTTGTCGTTGGACGGATGCCAAAAGACGCCGGGATTGTCTTAAAAGTCACGCACCCCGACTATGCCCAGGAAGAGACGGACAGCGTGCGGGTCGGAGACAAGCGTGTACGCATCACGCTTGATCCCGGTGTGTTTCTACACGGCGCCGTGTACTCACAGGACGGCCAAGAACCGGTGGCTAACGCGGTGGTCGTTGTCAAGAATCAACGACCGCCCCACGGCACGGCACTCGCGCCGACCGGCAAGGCCGGGGAGTTTGCGCTGCGCCTGAAGCCCGGCGATTATGGGTATCAGGCGGCGGCCGCCATGGGGCGGAGTCCCGGCTGGCGGGAACTGACGGTCACCGGGGAGGAACCGGAGCAGCGCGTAATTCTTTACGTGGTCGGTGTGGGCCGTATCTGCGGCAAGGCGTGCGACGCCGTAACCGGCGCGCCGATTACCGGCGCGCGGTTCGAGTTGGTTGCCAATGGTAACCGGGCGGACGTGGTGCGTACGGGTACGAGCGGCGAGTTCGCGTTCACGACAACGGAAGGGGAAAACGCCGTTCTACTTGAGTCTGCGCCGGGCTATCTTCTTCCGCAGCAGCGGAGTTATAGGGTAAACGTCGTCGAGGGCAAGGCGGCGGAACTCCCGGTGTTCTGGATGGCGCCAATCCCCCCCCGCACCGTCCAAATTGTCGATATTGACGGCGACCCGGTTCCGGGCGCGATTGTGACCGTGCTGCGGCCGGCGCAGGGCAACTGGCTCGTGACCGACGCAGAAGGCCGGGTGGAGTTGACGTTCGACGCCCTGCCGACTCAGGGAAACGTCGTGGCCATGGCCCAGCACAGGGCTGAGCCGGTGGGCGCACTATTTGGGGTGGACCCCGAGGGCGATCAACCGGCTACGGCCATGTTGCTGCCTTGGGCAACCGTCCGCGGCACGGTTGTCACGGACAAAGGCAAACCCCTTGAGGGCGTTGTCGTCGGCGCCGCTATCGCCGACGAACAAGCGAGCGAACCGATGTTGCATTGGCGGACGATCTCGCGCAAGGACGGTTCGTACGCGTGGCGCAGCGTCGCGCCCATACCGCAGAAATGCATCGCCGTGGAAAGCACCGGCGCCACCGGCGAGTCCGCATCGTTCGCGCCGCAATCGGGCGAAACCAAGGTCATCGGCAATCTGGTGGTTGCCGGCGGCGAGAAGATCCTTGGCCTATACGGCAAGATACTCAAATGGTTTGATAACGCCCAGTCTTGCGGCGTTCAGATCGACAAAGCCGCGCGCCAGTCGAAGGCCGCAGTCGTCGTGTACTGCAGTCCACAAGAAGCGGAAGGCGTTATTGAATGCGTTGTAGCCGCGCACAACATTCTGGCCGATGACAGGGTCATTTTTGCCGTGATCGTAGACGGCCATTTCGTACGCGACGGCGTCCCGATCCCGATTTTCTCGGGTAAACCGCCGGGGCCGGCAACAACCTATGTCGTCGGGCTCGACGGCCGCGTTGTTCTCGAGACGTTCGGCCTGCCGCCGTTAAACGTGTTGCAGGAGTTGCACGCTGATTAGCCAGGCGTCCATAGGATCGTGCCGGGCATGACGCTCTTGGGGCGCCGTTGCGCCGGTTTGGGAAGTCGACGATGACCGCGAACGTGCGCTTGAGCATACTGATAGCCGTCGTGTTGCTCGCCGCCGTGCTGCTGTGGAAGGCACTTGAGCCAGGACGCGAGGAAGCGTCTTCCGACGCTGCGCGCGGGACGAGCCAAGCCAATGGCGCAACCGATGCCTATTCCACAAAGAAGACCAAGACGGTCCGAGTTGACGCTGGCCCGAGGGGAGGGCGGGTATCCCCGCGCAAATACCCAAAGGATGCGGAAGGGCCGGGGGCCATTTTGGTGACGGTCACAGCCGAGGACACGCCGATCGAAGGCGCGCAAGTCACAGCGGAACTGACTGACTGGCCCGACTATGCCATACCACCGAAGGAAACGCTCAAGCGAACGGCGCAGTCCAATGCGGACGGGGACTGCGCCTTCGAGGACATGCCTCTGGCCACCTACCGTGTCGAGGCCGCGTCGGACGGTGCGTATGCGGTTCGGGGAGCCTATCTCCGCGAGGATTCGCCCCGCCGCACCGTGAAGCTCAAGTTGATCCCGGCGGGTTCCCTCGGCGGACACGTCCGGGACACCGAGGGTGCACCCGTCCCCGATGCCGTTCTGTATCGCATTAATGAAAAGGGCTACAAGGCGGACAAGTGGTACGTGGCAGTGACGGACGAAGCGGGCGCTTTCACAGCGCCCCACGTGCCCGAAGGCAGTTGGCAGTTCTTCGTCAAGGCCGAGGGCTACGCCAATAAGGTCACTGCCCCTATCGCCACGGGCGCCCACGATGCCGAGATCGTCATGGACGGGGGTGGCAGCCTTTCCGGCCGCGTCATCGTTGCGGGCGCCGGCGAACCGGCGCCCGGCGTCGGGGTGACGGCGGGACAGCACAACTTCAATCTGACCAAGACCGTTTCGGATGTGGACGGCGCATTCCGTTTCGAGCGGCTTTCAGCCGGCGGGTTCTGGCTGATTATCGGCTCGATCGATCAATACGAAACCTACACAGACGGCCCCTATTACATGAAACGTGACACCATGCCGCGCGGCGAGATCATCGCCGGGAAGGAAACGTCGGGCGTCGAACTCGAGGTGCAGTTGGGCGGCGTAATCACCGGCCGCGTCTTCGACGCCGCTACGGACCAAGGTATCGCGGGCGTAACGGTCAAATCTCATTATTGGCTGAACAACGTGCACAGCACCGGAATGCCATCGCATGGTCCCACACGGGCAACGAGCATCACCGACGCAGCCGGCTGGTTCCGCCTCGAGTGTCTCGAGAAGGGCAAATACAAGCCATTGGCCCTACCGCCGGAAGGTTATGTCGTCCACCCGGATTACGAAGGCCGCGACATCGTGATTGTTCCTAGGCGCATAGTCGACGGCGTCGGATTGCCGTTGGTCCGCGGCATTGCGGTAACTGGCGCCGTCTTGGATGAAGAGGGTAATCCCGCGACACAAGCGACCGTCATCCTCGACCCGGGCGTCCGAAGAGACCAGAAACGTGCGGGGGTGGACAGCGAAGGCCGGTTTGTCATCTACGCCAACCAACCGGCGCCGGCCGTCACGCTTTACGCGACCGGCGAAGAATACAGCGATAGATATTCGAGTAGCATAAGTGATCGCCTCAGCGAGACCATCGGCCCCTTCAAGCTTACGCCCAGGGGCCTCAGCGGCCTTAGGCTGCGCCTGGCCCGCGCGGCGAGCGTCAGCGGCGTTATCCTCGACGCAGACGGCGATCCGGTGCCCGGGGCGCGCTACACGACCATGGCAACGGGCGCCGCAATTCAGTCGTCGCAGCACACGGACGAAAACGGGAAGTTCGAACTACGCGGCCTCGCTGCAGGGAGCTACCGCTTCATGGCACACCGGCCCTACAAGAAATACAGCAGCGTCTCGCCCTCGCCCGGGATAACCATCGACGTGCGCGCTGGCGAACAGAAGACCGGTGTTATCTTCCGAACTGACTGGAAAAAGATTGAAGCGGGATTAGCGATCTCGGGCCGTGTTCTGGATGTCGCGAGGAATCCTCTGCGGGATGCTATGGTCATTGCAAAACGTGATGACTATCCCCAGATGCCGCCGGCAAGAACTGATAAGACAGGCGCGTTCACAATCAACGACCTGGAAGCCGGCGTCTACACCCTCGCCGCCGGAGGCGTACCCGGCCACAGCCCCACCGAAACCCATGGCATTCGCGCGGGAAGCCAGGGCGTGGAACTGGTTTTGCCGGGATGCGGCGCAATCGAGGGCACCGTGGTCCGCGCCGACACAGGTGCGCCTATACCTGAGTTCGAGGTGAAGACCTTCTCCGATGCGCACGAGATGCTGCGAACATGGGATTACGAGAAATTCAAGCCATTCAGAAAAAGCGACGGGCGTTTCCGCCTCGACCATGTAGAAATTGGCCCTGCCACCATCGGTGTTCGGGGCTCTGCATTCCCATTGGTGGTTCAGGACGTTGGAGAAGTGCGGGCGGGCGAGACACTCTCCGGCGTGCTTGTCCGCCTTACGCCCGGCGGCGTTGTCGAGGGCGTTGTGACAGACGAGCGCGGCGGCGCCGTCGAAGGCGCTTCCATCATAGTCGGCACGAACCGTTATCGGGGATGGGGGAATGTTTCCGATTCGTTTGACACGATGACCGATGGCGATGGCCATTTTTCGCTTGAGGGCCTTTCGGATGGGCCGCATACCATCACGGCGAACCATGCAGAGTATGCTGCCGGCACGACGACCGTTCAGGCCGTTTCCGGCAGAGTCTGCCAAGCGCGGATCATACTCACTGGCGGCGGGATTGTCGAAGGGTGCGTTACCCAAGAGGGGCGGCCGACGGCCGACCAATACATACAGCTTGGGGCAGGAGGATATGCGCGAACGGGGGCCGATGGCCGCTACCGGCTCGAGCGGCTTGCGCCCGGAAAAACCACCGTCGAAGCGACGCTGCGCATCGAGGACCGCACGATGTCGATTGCGCGCGACATCGTGATCGCCGACGGCGCGGTTACAACCGCAGACTTCGACTTCGGCCCTTTTCTCGAGACCGACGCGACCCTCGAAGGCACAATTACCTACCACGGCGAACCCGCCGAAGAGGCATCCGTCCAGTTCGACATCGAGTTGCCGTCGGGCGCCCGCGAATCGGCGCGTGGACAAAGAACCGGCGCCGACGGCACATATCGGTTCGATGGGCTACCGGGAGGCGTCGGTACCTTGCGCATCCATTACAATTCGACAAGAGGATCCATAAGCAGACAAGTCGCCGTCGAGATCCCGTCTGGCGAGGCTTCACGTCGCGATGTCGAGTTGGCCGAGGGCGGCGGCGCCATCGTCGGCAGGGTGCTCAATAGGCCGCCACGCACCGACGTCCGCGTGGTAGCATTCACGGGCGAAGTCGATACGGCGCAACTCGATCCCGAGCAGGTCCGCCGTTCGGACGAAGCGGCTCGGGTCTTTACCGCGGCAAATGACGAAGGCGCTTTCTACTTCGAAGCGCGGCCGCCTGGGCTCTACACACTCGTCGTCTATCTCTATGATAGATACTCACGCGAGCGGCGATTCGCGCCGACGTCCGCGGCCGTCTGCGTCGCTGAAGGAGAAGAGGTCTATGTCGAGCTTACGGCGCGTTGAGCGATTTGCGCAGCACCGCACGAACCGGCTGCGGTTGCAGAACAGCAAGCGGGGCGTCCTTCCCGATTACAGCCGCGCAACAGGAGGACGCAGGAAGTTTGGATGCCAGGGCTTGCCCATCATGCAACACTTTCTTTTTGCGCTGTTCCTTGGCCTCGGGTCCATTGCGTACGCCTTCGAGTTGTCCGGCGTTGTCGTGGACCCGCAGGGCGAACCCGTGCCCGACGCGGGCGTTTGGGCCGCGCAGGATCGCGTCGCGCATGCCACGCAAACCGATGCGCACGGCAAGTTCGCGTTCGACGGCCTTACCATGCGGCCGGTTGACGTGGTGGCCCAGAAAGCGGGATTCGCCATCGGCGGCTATTCCGCGCTCGGCGTCGTCGACTCGGGAACCGTGGAAATCCAACTGGGCGAGCCCGAGCCGCTTCGGTTGCGGATTATCGACGAGACGCTCGCCGAGGTCTCCGGCGCCCGCATCAAGCGAATGGTTGTCAACGACACGTTTCACGTTTGGGTGGACGAGTTAACAGCGTTGGGTTTTCGTTCTGTTCGCAGTGACGATACCGGCCTGCTGGCCATTCCAGACGCACCGAAGGGGGGATACGTCGAGTGCGTCGTGTATCACAGGAAGTACGCCGAGACCCACGAACCGTACCTGCCTGTTGGGCGGGAACAGCCCCTGGATGTTCTGCTCTATTCGGGCGTTGCGTTACGCGGGCGTGTGACGAACGAGGCGGGCGAGGGCGTGCCGACGGCGCGCGTCTCCGTGTTTCTGATGCCTGCGGAAGGAAACCCGAGGGTTTTCGGCGAAGGGCTTACGGACGAGGAGGGATTCTACAAGCTGATTCTTCGACCTCGACGATACTATCTGGCCGTCTATCACGCAGACTACCCCATCCCCCGGCCCCGCGAGATCATTCTCGCCGATGACGGATCTCAGGCGCCCGTGGACGTGGTCCTGCCGACGCCGCGATCCGTACGCGGCCGCGTACTTTTCCTGGATGACGCGCCGGCGCGCGCGGTACGCGTTGCGTACATGGTCGGCGCCGTGGTGTACGCGGAAACCTTGACCACAAGCGAAGGTTATTTCGACCTGAAAGTCGCGCCTGGCGAGGGCAGCATCCGCGTCCTGCCGCCGCCGGGCTACATCACAGAGATTGGGGACATTGGAGTCTCTATCGGCGACCAATATGACGTGCGCCTGGGGACACCCGTGCGACTGAAGCCATTGCCGGAGATCGTGGGCACCGTTATCGCCGCGCGACGCGGGCCCCAGCCCAATTGCCTTATATCGTCGCTCGACCTGGATCCCCCGTATTGGGCCATAACCGACGAGGAGGGCGGATTCCGCATCCAACTGCGCGAGATGCCCGAGCAACGAAACGTCCGGTTTCGCGCCGAACACGGGAGGCATTTTCTCCGAAAGGTTTTCGACATCGATGTAGGCAATGCGAAACCCGTCAAGGTTAAACTGAAACCGTTCGACCCGGACTTGGGACCCTGCCTGAAGGCGCGCGCGGGCAACGATCTGTCGCGGCGGGTTGGCGAACCGGCGCCGGAAATTCACTGCAAAGAGTGGCTTAACACGTCGCCGCTGGCGCTCGAGGATCTACGGGGCAAGGTGGTGGTTATGACGCTCTGGGCAGGGTTCGACAAAGGGCCGAGCAAGAAGCGTATGGCCGAGCTGAACGCCCTGCACAGGCTTTTCGCCGACGAGGACGACGTCTTTTTCCTGGGCATCCACGAGGCCAGCGCCTCGACGGAAGAGGTTCGGGAGTACGTGCGAGAGTTCGGCATCGACTTTGCCGTCGGCGTGGACGCCGACCCCTTCATAACGTTCGAGGTGTATCAGACCAACCTGATTCCGCAAACCGTCCTGATCGACAAGAAAGGCGTGGTCCGGTTTTACGACGTCGAGGGGAGACTCCTCGAACTCATCAAACACCTGCGCCTCGAGCCGTGACGCTCGTCCTTACCGCGGCGATGTCAGTAAGCGAACCCACAGCCGCGCCGCACCGCGGCCGTACGGTAGGCTCGCGCTGCTGCGCGACCGCAGAGAGGGTGCGAGCAAAGAACGGTCGAGCAGGGGCCTCGACCCTACCGCGGGACGTCGCGTTCTGCGTCACAACGTGACAACGCCGCGAGTAGTTTGCATCTCGCGGCGCGGGAGGTCTTCTGCCTAGGTCATTCGTTACAGGGCGGCAGTTTGTTGCTGCAACTTGGCCTTCTTGCGTGCGGCCGTGTTCTTGTGGATGATGCCCTTCGAGGCCGCCTTGTCTATGTAGGATAAGGCCGTCGGCAACGCGGCCTTGGCCGCATCCGCGTCCTTGGCTTCGACGGCTGCCAAGACGCGTTTCTCATACGTTTTGATGCGGGATTTGGCCGCAACGTTGCGTTGCCGCCGTTTCTCGTTTGTAATAATGCGTTTCTTAGCCGACTTATGCTGTGCCATACGTCCTCGTTCGATTCTTTTTTCAACAGCCCGCTGCACCTGAGCAGCGCAAAAGCATACCAAACAGGGACGGTATTGTCAAAAACGTGCATCGTAAGCGCAAGTGGCAGTCCGCATGTAGAAACTGCGTGCCGCAAGCCTTGAACTGTTGTTGCTCAATTGGAATACTCTCTTCGTCGTATCGACCACGATCGGAGCTACACGCCAAGACAGTATCGTGTCTGCCGCGCACAAGAGGGCATCGAAGATGAAGCGTTGCGTTGTGATCGTCCTGTTCATGTTTGCGGCGGTTGGATACTCGGAGGACGAGGCAGCACCGTTACGCCGGCTTGGCGCATTCGAGCGGATGGCCGCGTGCCATCACACGATCGTCTCGACGGAAGAACAGCAGGGCCATTCCTACGTCGCCACGTATATCTTGGACGGCCCTGGACACTACACCGAGGTCTACTGGCTCGCCAAAATCATCCCCGGCGTCGAGATTGACGGCACAATCCAATGGGCGGGCGGGCCGGCACTCGAGTCGGTCGAGGATTTTCCCGGCGGCGTCCAAGCCGCGTACCGTGTGGGCGGCGTACGACTCGATATCGAGATCGTGCCGCTCCTCGTCGGACGCGACACGACCGAATGGGACGGCGCGGCCCTCTATTCGTTCACAACCGACCCCGCCGCGCCTGTTGGGCTGCGATGCGGCGGCGGCGGCGTGCTCCAAAAACCTGACGTGCTGCCGATCTCCGATGGAAATGTCGGGGCCGAGGGGGACGTCGTAGAATTGGCGGCGGGAACAGTCATGTTGCGCAGCGCTGGACATCCGCTTACCGTGGCGGTTGCCGGCTCGGGCCAACTTACCCTCGAGCCCGGCGACGCTGGAGGCCAGGCGGCCGCCGCCCGGTTCGAAACCGGGGCCGGGCATCTCGTTGTCGCGTTTGCGGCCGAATCAGCCCGCGCCGCTACTTTGGCGGGTATCGAGCCCGAACCACACCGCCGCGCGGTCGAAGACTACTATGCCACGCTGCTCGCGAACCGCATCGAGACGCCCGAGCCGGTGCTCGACGCGGCGTTTCGCTGCGCGCTGTACAACCTCGAATACAACTGGATCGAGCCGTATGGCTGGAACGAGTGCATTCATCACTGGCTCGCGCTGTGGCACATGCAGCACACGGCTGCCGCGGAGTGGATCGGGCAAACAAACCGCTCACGCCGCTGTATCTTGACCGCCGCTGAACATCTCTTGCCGGATGGGGCCGTTCCTCAGTTTTTCCCGGGAGGTCAAACGCACCGGGACTTTGGCGGCTCGAATCAGTTCTTTGCTTGGCAGGTCCGCCATTATTGGGAATTCACAGGCGACGGTACGGTGCTCGAACCGTTTGCCGAGGCGCTGGACCAAGTCATAGCGCAGACATTTCGCGAGAACGATCCGGATAATGACTTGCTCTTGGCCTGGGGACAACAGATCGGCAATCAGGAAGACTACATCTCGACACCGTTCAACGGCACATCGCCGACCATCGAGGGAATCAACATGCTGCGCACCCGGGCCGCGCTCGAACGTGCACTCGGCGACCTTGCGACCGCCGCCGAATGCGAAGCGAAAGTCGAGCTCGCTCGAGAACGGTTGCGCACGGCCCTGTGGCAGGCCGACTTGGGCCGGTTTGCGTTCTACCGCGACCCCTGCGGCGTCCTGCGCTGTGACGGCCAGTACCACACACTGATATACCCCGTTATCTGGGACGCCCTCGATCCCTTGGACAGTTGGACGAGTATCCGCCATCTTCGCGACCGCTTCATTGGCGAAGGCGGCGAGGCGTACTGCTCGAACAACTTCCCCGGCCACCCGATCTCGACTACCGGCGTCCAAGCCGGTGCGGCGCAACAACCCTGGGCCGCCCTCGGCCTGGCCCAAGTCGGTCTCCGCAACGAAACCTATCGCCCGCTTCTCGCCGTGGCGCGCTGGGTCATGGATGAGAACCATCGTGGCGCGTGGCCAGAAATCGCTTCGGAACGGGCTCCGGCATATTTCTCGCCGCCGGCAGGCCTGTTTGTGTACACGGTCGTCGAGGCCCTGTTCGGCCTCAAGGTCCATCGCCCCGAAGGATACCTCGAGGTTGCGCCGTCGTTTCCCGACGCATGGTCCCGGGCCGCACTCGAACTCGCCGAGTTTTGCGCGGAGTACCGCCGGGAGGAGCGGAGAATCCAATACACAATAAGGTCCAAGGAACCGCTCGAACGGCGTTTACGCTGGCGATTGCCGCCTGGCGTGTTTGGCGAGGTGCTTGTCGATGGCCAACCCGCGGCGTATCGGATCGAACCCGGGGTCGCCTGCGAAATGCTCTGTATCGATGCCCCGCCGGACACCGAGACGACTTTGACGATCAACCTGGAACCAGTCGATTGCCGCGTCGACGCGCCGGCCTCGATTGCCGAAGGCGGCGTGTGCACCGTCCGAACGACCTACGGCGCAATTGACGGCGTCGACGACCCTTGCGGCGTGCTTGAGCGCATTTCGTTCGACGTGCCCGGCGCAGTGCGCGTATCGGTTGCGCCGAACCTTCTCGAACCCTATCACTCCTATGGCCGCCTTGGCCAGTTGATGTTTTCCCGGCGGACGTTTTTCGTCCGCATTGCCGCTGAGAACGGCGCCTCATTCTGGATGCCCGCAGACCTGACCGTCTTGCCCCGTTACGAAGCGGCCGCCGACGGCGAGGTCTGGCCCGGCGAGGACGGGCTGCGCCTGCTCCTGAGAAACAACACGGACAAGGCCGTTGCCGGCGCCGCTCAACTCAAGACTGTGCGCCAGACGTTGCCGTTTGCCGTCGAGATCCCGCCGCGCGCGGAACGATCCGTCTCGATCGCGATGCCGTCAGACGTCATCGCGCGGTTGTCTCCGGGCAACAACAAGGCCGAGGTCGTGTTCCCGGACGGATGCAGCGTCGAGATCGCGCTGCTGGCGCGCGAAATCTTCACCTCCCCAGAGCCGCTGGCTCAATACGCCAGGAGCCGCCTCGTCAACGTCCCCTTGCCTAGAAACGTCTCGGCTCCGGACGCTGACTGGCACAAGGTTCGGCCATGGTATGCCTACGGCCACCTCCCTTGGGCGGCCGCCCGGCCACCGCTCGAGGCGTTGGCCGGCCAGAACGCCGTCGAAGTCAGCGGCGCGCCGCAGGTGTCATTCACGGTTTCGGACAGCGCGCTTGTGTACCTTTCACGGCAGCTCGACCGACCGGCGCTGACCATCGCAGCGCCCGACGAGCCGTGCAAGAAATTTTACCTGGTTGTCGTGCCGTTTCTGGATAACCACGACGTTTTTGCTCCGGTTGCGCGGGTTACGGTGACGCTCGCGAACGGCGCTAGTGTCGCGCGCACACTGCATTTTCCCGGCGATCTCGACTGGTGGGCGCCGGAGTCCATTGTCGGGCCGTTCAGCACGGCTCACGGGGCGCGGCCTGACGCGCGGCGGCTGTTGCCGTTGCTTGGCGCTGGGCAGTCCGACTGGGATGTGGGACGTCCGCCCGCGTTCCCGCAACCGGGCCTATGGGCCAGGAGTCTTGCGGTTCGGACCTCGACGGCCGTCATGAACGTCATCGAGATCGATCTCGAGCGGCCCGAACACGTCGCCGCGCTCACCATCGAGACCATAGGCGCGGACCCTGCGCTCGGGATCGTGGCCGTTGTTGCGGAAACCGACAAGCACCTCCTGGACGGCCCTGCCCTGGCGGCACAAACAACGCACCGCGCCAATGTCGTCTTCGACGCGACCCGCGCCGACGCGCTGACGGGCTGGACACTCGACGGCGACGCATTCAGCATCGCGCCGGTGTCGCACTTGTTCGACGAACCGACCCTAAACTCTTTGACCGCCGCCGGTGAAGAGGCCGTCGGCCCCGCGACCTCGCCTGCGTTTACCATCGGCAGCGAACATGCACGACTCCGGTTCCGATATCACGGCGGCACGTCCACGGCCGAGGCCGGCCCCGGCCGACTTGCTATACAGCTACTCGATGCCGCCACAAACGACGTACTCGACACCCTTCCCGTCGTCGTCGCTACGCCCGCACTCGAACCGGCCGAATTCGACGTAACCCCGTGGCGCGGCCGCCGCGTCCGGCTCGCCTTCATCGACGAAAACGCCGCGCCGGCATACGCCTGGCTCGGCGTCAAGACCATCCTGCTCGAACCCGCCAGCCGTTAACCGCCGGCTGAAAAACTCACAGTCAGTGTGCCCGCTGGCCCCCGGACACACGTCGCGGGTAAGTCCGTTGTACAACCCCGTGTTGCTGCAGACCTGCGGCGTGCGCCCAAAACGCCAGGGCCCGCCGATCATGTGCCGGGGCACCCACGCAGTCTGCCCCTTTTGCGCCCGGGGGATCGACCGTGCACCCGTTTACGGTCGAGGTGCGACCATGTGCCCCTATCTATATAGGCACTTTGTTGCACTCCGGAGTCGGGCGCAGGGACGGTCCACGCGCTTGCCCGCCTCAGGCGGAGCCGCTTGGGACAGTCCCAGATCTGGCGTAGTCGAGTTTTAGGTGATTCCTGCCGGCTGTGCGAGGACGTCCAGGATAATGTATTACCCAGTCGGGGTGGGCGCGGTAGAGGTCCGAATCGGGATTGACGCCCTCGGGTTCGACCCAAATGCCAAACTTCATCCCCAGCGCATGAACATGTGTGACAAGCGGTTCAAGGCCCTCCGGAAACACGGCGCTGCTGACGACCCAGTCGCCGAGTCCGGCAGCATCGTTCCGCCGTGCGCCGAACCAGCCGTCGTCCAGCATAAACAGTTCGCAGCCAATGCGCGCCGCGCGTTCCGCTAAACGCATCAGGCGTTCCGGAGAGAGCGAAAAGCCCGGGGCCGCATCCGTGGCAATGAAATGCGACCGGTACCGGAGACGAATATTAAACGGGACACTTCCCGTTTATTCTTCATCTTGTCTTCCGCCATCCCTTTTGGAGGCGTAGGGCGCGCGTCCACGCGCGTCCACTGCATTCCCTTGTTGGGCTTATCAGTAGAGACAGGCGTCCAATATGGCCAGCACTTCTTCGAGCAACTCTGAATTCGCTTTCCCGATGCCCCTGGCCTTGCGGGAACGATAATCGACGGACTTGACGTGCTCGACCATCACACATCCGCTGACCTTCGAATCTTCCGGAATAGCCACGTGAAAAGGGAATCCGCGGCGTCTCGTGCTAATAGGACACACGATAGCCATACCCGTATGTCTATTGAAAAGGTCGTTACTGACAACAAGAGCGGGACGACGCCCCTTCTGCTCGTGGCCCGACTGCGGACCAAAACTCAGAGCGATGAACTCTCCCTTCCGTGGCACATAACGCTGCATCTACCACACCTCCTTGCCGACAGGCGAACCCCAGTCAACTCTTGTGGGCCGATGGTTCTTGGGGATACGTGCCACCAAACGCCGCAGATCATACTTTCCGTGGACCCGGTGGACGGGCGATACGATGATCTCACCCTGTCGCACGGTGACATCGACAGAGTCGCCAACGGAAAGATGGGCATCCTCAAGGACTGCTTTACTTAGGCGAAGACCCTGGCTATTACCCCATTTCTGGACTTTCGTAACCATGAGAAACGCCTCCTTTTGTATATCCTAAGTATAGCCCTTACCGGGCTCTGATGTCAATCTTCCGTTGAGGCCGACGTCTGCCATCAGCGGCGCGAGGTACGAGCGTCCGTCTGCATAGCACTGTAAGGAGTTCCTGCGTCATTCTACTCCCGAGAAACATAGGAGAAACATAGGGACAGACTACGGAGAAACATAGGGGAGAAACATAGGGACAGACTACGGGTTTTCTTTCGTCTTTCGCGGCCTTCCGCCCTTTCTCGGGCGAACGGTTCGTTGCAGGAGGTGTTCGAGATGGTCCAAGAACTTTGACGAGGCGCAGGGACGGCCCGTACGCGTCTGTCGGCGTATCCGTTCATGCGCGTCATCGTCATCGTGTCCCGCGTGCAACCACCCCGACCAATCCTCAACCACGCCCGCTGGCGGGAACTCGTCCGACAATACCACATCCGTTCTCAGACCACAATGCGCCGCCGCGCTCGACCACGCGTAGTCCTCGGCGCGCGCAACCAGCCCCGCCCGAACCGGGTTCCCCTCGACATAGCG
>Ga0180438_10007609_pt1 | contig 14058 bp, 14 predicted proteins | sample SS_ome_12_FD_132455 | JGI IMG/M metagenome (GOLD analysis project Ga0180438, IMG submission 132455) | Hypersaline lake sediment archaeal communities from the Salton Sea, California, USA - SS_3_D_2 metaG | ecosystem: Environmental > Aquatic > Non-marine Saline and Alkaline > Hypersaline >... | reverse complement strand
TTGGTAAGCGTACTTTGAGATTGTCCCAAATGTAGCGGCCGACCGGCATGTTAATCAACAGCCTGATCGTAACCACGATGCCAATCGCAATAATTCCGAGCAGCCACCAGTAGTTTGCCATAATGCTGCTGGTAAAGATCAATGCCTGGGTTGTCCAAGGAAGCGGTGCCCCGGATTCGGTAAGAATCGAAGTGAGCTTGGGAATTACAAAGATCATCATCAGAATACCGACCGCTACCAAACCACACACAATAAAGGCCGGGTAGACCATCGCGCCCTTTATTTTACTCATCAACTCGTAATCTTTTTCCTGTTCGTCAGCCAAGTAGTTTAGGACGTCATCAAGTTTTCCCGTGGTTTCTCCGGAACGGACCATGCTGATAAAAAATTCTGAGAAAACATCCGGATGCAGCGCAAGCGCACCGGAAAGCTTGGCACCGCCCTCAATTTCGTCAGCTAAATTTTTTACAACATCTTTCAAAGCCGCGCTCTCGGTTTGATCAATCAGTGAGCGAAGCGCCCTCAGAAGCGGTACGTTGGCGGAAATCATTACAGAAAGCTGTCTTGAAAAGACAACTTTTTCCTTAGTGCTTACTCGTGAAAGGAATTTTATGTTAATATTGGCCAGTCCTCCCTTACCTTCGCCTTTTACTGAGATATCCTCGAGCCCCCTTTCACGCAAATATGCTTCAGCATTTTTCTTGCTCTCTCCCTCAATCTGACCCTCTACTGTCTGGCCTCGCTTGTTTTTCGCACTGTATTTAAAGATTGGCATTATATTTATTTTATGATTTCCTTAACTCTTTCACAAATTTCAGTCGGCGTTAAATGAACCTTAATCAAATAATCAGCAACACCGAGTTTAATCCCCCTTCTAACGTCCTTTTCCTGCCCAAGATTCGACAGAATCACCACTGGAATGTTTTTTGTTTTTTCTTCGTTTTTAAGTTTTTTAATAAGGTCGAAACCGTTCATACCCGGCATTAAAATATCTACCAAAATAATATCGGGAGTTTCCTTAACGGCCAATTTAAATCCCCGTTTGCCGTCCGATGCTTTTAAAACCTTAAATCCCTCTAACTCAAACTTTGTTGCATAAATTCCGATTAGATATTCATCATCCTCAACCAGAAGGATCAAGTAATTTTTTCCTGCCATAATTACTATATTTTTTAATTATTCTTCACTAATTCTTTTTACCTCCTCAACCGTGGTAAATCCCTCAAGCGCTTTAATAAAACCATCCTCGCGTAATCGGATCATTTTTTGCTTAGCAATGATTTCGTCGACTTTCTCACTCGGAAATCCGGCTTCAATTACCTTTTCCATTTCATGGTCAACAATCATCATCTCTGCGATTGAAATACGACCTGAATAACCACTGCCGTTGCAACGAGCGCAGCCCTTGCCCTTATAAAATGTCAACGGACCTTCCAGCTTGACCCCTTTGGGCAGAAATGCTTTATCAACGCCCATCAGATCCTGGCGCACCTCATCTTCAACATCCTTTGAAAGGGAGATTGCTTCCTTGCAGTGCTCGCAGTTTCGACGCGCCAAGCGCTGGGCAATCACCGCGTTTAAGGTTGAAGAAAGCAGAAATGGTTCAGCGCCCATATCAATCAGACGAGGCACCACGCCAAGTGAATCATTAGTGTGAAGGGTTGAAAATAATAAATGACCGGTCAAAGCAGCGTGAATAGCAAGTTCAGCAGTTTCGCCGTCACGGATCTCACCCACCATAATAATGTTGGGGTCCTGACGCAGAATCGCTCTCAGGCCATTGGCAAAAGTGTAGCCGATTTCCGGCCTCACGTGCGACTGATTTACGCCTTCAATATAATATTCAATCGGATCCTCAAGAGTAACCACGTTCACTTCCTCCCCTTTTATCATGTGCAGAATGGCAAAAAGCGTGGTCGACTTTCCTGAACCGGTTGGACCGGTAATCAAGAACATGCCATGGGGCTGCTTCATCTCGCGGGTGATTATCTCAACGTGCTCTTTTCTAAAGCCAAGTGTTTCCAGGGTGGGCGCACCGGTTGAGGTGTCTAAAATTCTCATTACAACCTTTTCATTTTCTGCAACCGGAAAAGTTGAAATACGAAAGTCGATCTTTTTTCCGCCAATAATATCGGTAATACGGCCGTCCTGCGGAATACGGGTTTCATCAATTTTTAAATTTGCCATTACCTTAACGCGGGAAGTCACGGCCGCATGAATATATTTAGGAAGCTTGAGTGCGGTGCGGAGTACGCCGTCAATACGGTAGCGGACACGCGACGGCCCGTCGGTCGGCTCAATATGGATGTCTGAAGCGCCGGAATCCACGGCATGGCGCATCAGGGTTGAAACAATCCGCGCCACCGGAGCGCCGGTGAGCTCTTCTTCAATATCCTCAACCGCTTCGGGCAAGGCTTCTTCTTTTGGGGCAAACCTTTCCTTGGCAAACTCAAGTTCTTTAGCAACTTCTTTCCCCAAAACCTCATACTGACGAAACGCCTTGCGAAACGCAGTTGGCGTAACTAAGAAATATTTTGCTTTAAAACCACTTTCATCTGCCAAAAAATCCATGGCCTCCATTGCCTGATAATCACTCGCATCAACCAGACCAATACTTACTTCATTGTCCTTACGTTCAAAGGCGAGCATTTTCCAGGTTTCGGCTTTTTCACGGGGCAGGATATTCAATACCTCAGGCTTAATCTCAACACCGTTGAGATCCTTGTACGGAATACCAAAAACAGCTGACCTCGCCTTGGTCAAATCATCCTCTTTCACAATTCGCGGCTTAATCAAGGATTCTTCCAAGCTTTGGCCAGCTTCCAGATTGGCAAGCACTTCTTCTTGCTGTTTTGGATTCAGCAATTTTTCGCCGACCAATTTATCAATAATCTGTTTTGTAACTTTACCGACAGGCATATTTATAATGTTGGAGCGACGGCGCCTTCTTCAGCCGTCTCTTCGGGTACGGGCTCTTTCAAAAAAATCTTTTCACTAAACGGCAGTGAGTTGCCGACAGCACTAACCGCAATTGGCAAAGCAGAGTAACTCTTCAAAGCTTTAAACACCGGGTCATCCATCACGGCAATATCAATGGTCGGCACGTATGCCTCAGTGCGTACGGTTGGGGTTAAATCAACTGCCGGGCCGGCCATGAATAAAAAATAGTAAGCCACCCCGGCAACCGCGAGAACAGCAATGGCAATTAAAATTGATGTTAAGACTGACTTCATTGGATCACGTTAGTATTATTTTCGTTTATGTAATAAGCGTTTAAATTCAGGATATAGGTGGCAGCAGTTGATTGAAAATTGACTGTGGCAACATCAATCAAGCGTAAATTTGTTTCCACCTTGTCAATAAAACTCTTAAGGCCGTTATAGTCACCTCCCTCAAGACTTAATGAAATAATTAGTGGATAAACATTACTTTTTTCAATTATTGGCTGTTCAACCTGGGTCAATGATACCACCGTAACCACAAAGCCGCTCTGCTGGGCCATGTCTTCGAGCATGGTGATAAGTACGGGTACGTCTTTGCCGGTAGGTAAAAAATAATTAAGTCGGTCTTTGTCTTGGCTCGAAATCGCCTCCCAGTCAGTCAGAATTGCCTGAAATTTGTCCAAAACCTGCTTATATTGATCATACTCGGCTTTTTTGGCCGCCACATCAATAGTGCGGTATGAGTTAAAAAGCGGACCAACAAAAACAAACCAGCCGACAATTGCCACGGCTAAAAATACAAACAGAACCAGGCTGCGGTAATACCTTAACCAAAAAGCTGAAGGCGGCTTTTTCTTCTTTTCCTCCTTTTCCTTGGCTTTTTCTTCAGCCTTGCCGGGTTTTTTATCTTTATTTGACTCTTCTGCCATAATTATTCTTCAGTTTCCAAGAGGAAACCTTCTTGAAAAATTATTTGAATTTCAAATGATGCATCAATAATCTGTCCTAATTCGTTGATATTGGTCTGAAAATTATTAACATTTACCTCCATCACCTCTTCCTGAGCATCAATATGGGCAATTTGTTTTGCCGCGGTTTTTAGTTCACTGGTTTTGGCACGCAGGTTGACCACGCCGTCAGATGTTGAAATATAAGATTCATACCAAACATCCGGCAGAGTGTGCGCTTCCAGAAAACTAAATACCCTTGATGTGTAGATATGACCATCCAAAAGTTCACCCATCACATTAAGTTTTTCTTCAAAAAGATAAAGATCTTTTTGTTCATTGCGCAGACTGGTCAGCTGCTGCTTAGTTGCCTGGATGTCACTATCAAACTGGTTGATTTGCGCGTTCTTTGATTCAATTGCGGTTGATAAAAACATTGCCCCGCCACCCAAAATTATTAATTCAACAAACACAATCACAACCAGGGCGATTTTGCGTCCTTTAATATTTATCTTTTCTTCTGGTACTTCTTCTGGTATTAAACTTACCCGGAGAGCTCGTTTGGGCGGCGTCGGACCCTTTCTTTTGGGCGGTTCGGGCCTGTCTTTCTGCGGCCGCTTCTTAAATGGCGCAACTTCCTCAGGTTCTTTTTTCGGTGCTACTGGGGGCGGCGTCGGCTCTTCTACTTTGGGCGGTGCAGCCGGCGGCGCGCCAATACCAACGCTTTCCGGTTCTTTTGGACCTTCTTGTTTTCCAGGTACATAAAGTTCAGGACGCTTTTCCGGCGCCTTTTCTTTACGCTCGAGCTCCTCTTCTTCTTTTTTTCTCATCTCCTCAGGCAGGAGACTAATTCCTCCATTTGGCATAAGTTTAGCCAATGTCCCTCATGGCCAGGCCGACCGGCACGCTAAAGCGCGGACCGATATCGTCAAGCACTGGCTTTAACTCAACCGGGTAAATTACCCTGGCCCATGGGTCACCGAGATAGGTGTTTATATTTAAAAGTTTTGTAAAATATTCAGGTAGATTCGGTAAGAGCGATGAACCGCCGGTCAGAATAATTTTTGTCACGGTCGTGCCTTCGGATTCTTTTTGCCCGGCATACATGTTTAAGGAGTACTTTATTTCATTTATAATCGGTTGAAGAATGTTATCCAAGAGTTTCGGCAAATCACCGCCCGGAGCAATTTTGGTAAGCGCCGCGACGTCTCGTTTCATCTGTTCAGCCTGCGGCATAGCCAGACCCAGGCTCTGGCTAATGGTTTTGGTAACGGTCAAACCCCCGGTGCTGATACTGCGGTTCAAAAACGGGATGCCTTTTTCAATAATACTCAGGTTGGTACGAACCGAGCCAATGTCAATAATCATGATTGATGAAGGGTCTTTGCCAACCAGCGACCGAATCAGGGCAAAGGCCTCGGTCTCCAGGCTCAAGAGTTCAATTCCGGCAATCTTAAATATTTCAATATATTTTTTAACAACATTTTTTGGCGCACCGGTAATCAGCACGCGGATATTTTTCATCTCTTTTGGAAAGTCCTTTTTTCCCTCAGGAATCTTTTCTAAAATTTTTGAATCCAGAATCATCTCCTCAATTGGCAAGGGAATCAACTTTGTTGCCTTGGCCTGGATAGCGTCTTTTAGCTCTTCCCGGTTTTTTGCCTGGACCGTGATAATTGAGCTAAAAACTGAGGCAACCGGCAGGCCGGCCACAGCTTTGGTGCTGGTGGTGTTGGCTTTTTTACACACGCTTTTAAGCAAATCAGCCGTATCTTTAGCTGTGTCAACGATGTTTGTAGGCATAGCCTCAAAAGCCCGGTCAGAATAACCATAGGTAACCAGACGAGCCCGGCCCTTTTCATTTAGCAACTCAACAATTTTAATACCACCAGCGCCCAGATCAACGCCAAGATACGATTTCTGTGTTGCTTTACCAAATAGTGCCATTTTTGTTGCTTAAATTATATCAAATTTTCAAGTCTTTAGCCATGGATATACCCACACCTATAAACCCGGCACAATATCGCTAATTGCAGGCAAAGATTTAGTTAAATCTTCCATGCCGGGCGGCGGGTTGGTTAGGGCACGGCCGTCAAATATAATGCGCTCGGCGCCCTGAACACCACTTGAATAGGTTCGGCCAAAGTCAAAGCTCCTTGAAATCATCAATCCGTGCACAATTAGCGGTTCGTCTGTATCCATGGTAATAACTTCATGCTCGCCATAAAAAGCACCAACCAAATTATCAACATCGCGGCCAATATAGATGTGGCCGCCATGATCAGATATTGGGTCATAGAAGGCAATCCAGCCAACTGAAGCTAGATTTTTAATCTTGGAAATGGTTCCGGGATCATATGCTGTATCACTGTCAAAGGTGATGTCGCCGCGGACAATGATTAAACCGGCGCCGCTTTGATTACCCACCCCGTTCTGGAATGTTAATGTCCCCAGTTCAAAATCAAGATCATTGTCTGGTGAATAGTAGATCTTGCCGTTTAAATTGGTCGGAATATCACTGGCATCGTCAACCAGCACTACTTCGCCATATAAGCCGTTAATTATGCCATTTATGTCAACATTGCCTAGAATATTGGTATATTTATTGAGCTTGCTTGGGAAGCCGAACATATCACCTGGTGTCAAATAACAGTCCCTTTCGCTAGTAAAATTGGCAATGCCGCCGGTTGAAAGCACACAGTAGGTTGCGTTAAACAGGCCCTCGGGTGCGGCCGGACCGCTGATGCCGAGCTGGGAGTAAACATTGCCTAACTGGGTTTCAAGCCATGGTTTGGCAATGCAATAATATTCAGCTCCAGAAATCGGGTCTACATAACAAACCTCGCCAATACCAACGCAGGCTGAATCATCAAATTCACAAAGGCCAGGGCAACCGGGCGCGCACTCATCATCAGCACAATCAACATCGCCGTCCCAGTCATTATCAAAACCATCATCGCATATTTCCGGTTCGGCTAAACAAAACGGTGCGCAGTCGGCGTCAAAGCAATCCCGGCCGGTCAAAGGATTAGCATCATACGCACCATTGACCAAGCTATCCCAGTCATTATCAATTCCGTCATGGCAGGTAATGGCGCCGCCGGGCTGATACCAACCCAAAATCGCATCCCAATACCAGGCCAAGGCTTCATTGGTCGGACAGTACGGGTCATGATGCCAGCAGCTGTTTGCCAAATCCGGCATATTATCAGCGCAGTCAATTAAGCCATCGCCGTCATTGTCAATCAAGTCTGTGCACGGAATCTCATCTTTTTCAGTAAGACAGGGGCAGTCCGGATCGCTACAGTCAATATCACCGTCACCGTCGTTATCAACCAAATCATCACACATAAATTCTTTAGTTCCCAAAACCTGTGAAAAATCAAACCAGCCAATGCCGGCCTTTGCTCCGCCCAAATCATTGGCGTTCCAGGCCCAGCCTTCAACATCGGTGTTATCGGTCGTATCAATGGTCACTTTATAATTTGACACGCCACAGAGACCCATGTTGGCGCAGTTTAATGAAATCCATCCGTCATTTGGCATATTGCCCCAAACCATTTTTGCCCAACCACCCATCTCACCGGTAGAGCTGGAATAACCAGCATACCCACCGCCGCCTTCTGGTGTAACACCGGCGCAGGTTGAACCAAAGCAGACCCAGCCGCCGTTTTCAGACCAACCGTAGCCGGTAATATCACCGGTGGCCAAATCCATATCCACGCCATAATCATAGCTAGGGCAGGTGCCTGGATCAACGCAATTCATTGAAATCCAGCCAATATGGTCATTCCAAATCCAGCCGCGGAAAAAATCAGTCGGCCCGGCAAATGCTGAAAAAACCTGTAAACTAAAAAACGTAGCCGCAATAAATATGCCAAATACCAAAAAGTACACCCCGAACCTAATGATTGTCCGCTTGTTTTTTATCATAAATATTTGGCCCAAATTAATTTTCTGGGCTACTGTTAATATTTTACCATAAACTAGCCAAATATTGCAGGCATTTATACACAAAAATCCTCTGCTTTGCAGAGGATTGGATATCTTTATTTTTTTGCTAATTTTAGGTAAATTTTACAGATCAAGATCATTCTTAAGCAAACGGCGGAAGATATCCCGACGTCCAACTACGCCAACAAGCTTGCCTTTATTCACAACGGGTATCCGATGGATCCGGTTTACCAACATAAGGGAGCCGGTTTTGAGAATTGGCGTGTCTGGCTTTACTGTGATCACTTCTTTGGTCATGATTTTGTTAACCAATGTTTCTTTTTTGGCATCAACCCGGTGCTGTACTCGCTTCCGGTCTAACCAGAGGCTGACGTGCTTAATAATATCCTTCAGATTTGGGTAAATTGCTTTAAATAAATCTTTTTCAGAGACAATGCCGATTAACTTGCCGGACTTGGCAACAACTGGAGCGCCAGAGATTTTATTTTTTATTAAAATTTTGGCTGCCTGCTCCAAGGTTGAACCAGATTTTATGGTGATGGGTTTTTTTGACATCACTTGTGAAGTTTTTAATGACATATAATTATTTTCCTGCCCGATCAATTGCTTCGTTGACCAAGCGGTCAGCTTCTTTGTTGCCAGTGCGCAGGGTATGATTAAAAATTACTTTTTTAAAATTTTGCTGGAGATTATAAACTTCCATAAATAATTTTGCCAGATCTGGATCTTTGACCTTATACTCACCATTGCATTGTTTAACCAAGAGCTCGGAATCGGAAACAATCTCAACCTCTTGAGCTTTAAGACTAGCTGCTTTTTTTAACCCACTGATTACTGCTTGGTATTCGGCTTGATTATTAGTGGTTTCTCCTAAATATTCTGAGATCTCAGCCAAAGTCTCCCCTTCTTTGCCCTGATCAAGGTCGAGCACAACAACACCTATCCCGGCTGGTCCAGGATTGCCTCGGGCGCCGCCATCAGTGTAAATTCGTACTTTCTTTGCCATACTACTTTATTTTAAAGTCTATTATCTTGAATTGCAACTCCTGATTCCCGTTCCATTCATTAATGCCGAGTTCATATACTAAATCCATATTTGCGCCAATCTTTAATTCCTGGATGCGCTCAGAAATATTGAAACCAATAATTTTATGAACTTTACCATTGGCTTCATTCGCCATTATTTTTAAATGGCTCAGGTCAGCGCCCATGGCTTCAAAACTTATAACCGTTAGATCTTTGGCAACAAATATTGGCTGTGGGTTGGCCATACCAAATGGTGCAAATTCAAAAATTTTACGCGCCAATTCAAAACTGGCTTTTTCAAGTGAGAGTTCGAGTTCAATATCGATTTTTGGCACCAGTTCTACTTTGGCCAGTTCTTTTTCAGCGTGCTTGCTCAATTTTTTAACAACTGCGTCATAATCTTTTTCAGATTTTAAATCAAATCCACTGGCACCGCTATGTCCGCCAAAGCGGGTAAAATGCTCTTCGGCCTGATGCAGAGCTTGGGCAATGTCATACTCAGGGATGCTCCGGCCGGAGGCAATCCATTTACCAGCCTCATGACCAATGATAAAGGTGGGGCGATAATATTGCTCACAAATTCTTCCGGCAACCAAACCGACCAGTCCGGGCGCCCATGATTCGTCTTTGGCAAAAAGAATTTTCCTGTCCCCTACCTCGCCGATCTGCTCCAGGGCTTGTTGATGATTTTTTTCAGTAATTCCCTGGCGTTCAATGTTCAATCGATTTAACTGCTCGGCCAATCGCTCAGCTTCACCAGCATCTTCGGTGTTTACCAGGGCGAATGCATGATTAGCATGATCAATTCGGCTGGCCGCATTAATGCGCGGCCCGATCTGAAAACCCACTGTGCGGCTGTTGATTTTGCCAAACGGTGTCCCGGTCTTTTCAATTAGTTTTTTCAAACCAATTCTCCGGGTTTTATTCAATACTATAAGTCCGTATTTTTCCAAAGTACGATTTTCTCCCAAAAGCGGAGCCAAATCAGTTACCGTAGCAATGGCAACGAGATCCAAAAACCATTTTTCATATCCTTCTGGAAAATCTAGTCCTTTTTCCTGGCTGGCTTCAATCAAGGCGCAAGCGGTTTTAAAAGCCACACCCGCGGCAACCAACGGCTTAAATGGATAAACCTCGCCCGGAGCAAACGTGTGAATGATGATGGCGGGCGGCAGTTTATCCGGTATCTGATGATGGTCAATGATAATTACATCTACATTATTTTTTTGTAGCCATTCTACTTCATTAAAGTTACTGATACCGCAATCCGTGGTAATTAAAAGCTCGCAACCATCTTTGGTAATCCCCTCGGCCGCCTCCTGATTGAGACCATAACCTTCTAGATCGCGGTGCGGAATATAGTAATCGAGTTTATCTTTTGGAAAGTCCATTTGTTGGCCGATTTCACGAATCAAAGAATAGATGATCGAACTGCTGGTCACGCCGTCGGCATCATAATCTCCATAAACCACAATTTTTTCTTTACCATCAATCGCTTTAAAAATGCGATCAATTGCCGCGTTCATTTGAGAAAATAAAAAAGGATCATGAAGATCCTGTGAATAATCTGGATTTAAAAATTCATCAATTTCCTCCTGGGTTTTGAGGCCGCGGTTAGCCAACAGCTGGACAATAACCGGATCAAGTTCGGCAAACTTTTTCTGGTGTTCAGGCTCGATTGGATCGGCAATTTTCCATAGCTTTTCCATAGCTTAATAAAATAAAGGCGCCATGGTCCAAAAAATCAGGGTGAGGGCAATAAAAATAAAAAATAAGGCAATGATTGCTTTTTTTATTTTACGGACATGTCTTGGTTTCATGAATATTATTTTAATATAAATCAGCTAAAAAATCAAAAAAATCCTTCCGTAAATGCGGAAGGAAGAATTACCAGACCTTAAAGAAACGGATGGGCTTGCCATCCTCAATATCTTCGAGGGTTTGAATGAACTCCTCGAATTGGAAATCGGTAAGGGTCTTCAGAAGCGAAGAATCAATCCCCATTTCCTCAACCGTATAGCCGAGGCGGGCAAGAACATAATTCTCGCGCTCACGAAGAAGAACGAGTGGTGATTTTTCTTTTTTCATCAGCCCACCTTCTGTAGATGGCTGAAGTAGCAGTCAAGAATCCATCGATCCGCCCGCCTGGGATCTTCCCTGGGGAATTCCTCGATCTCAACCGCCTCTCCCCGCTCCCAAGCCGCGGCCTGCGGCTGGTTGATCACGGCATAGTGAATGGTCGGCTGGCAGCTGCACGTCACAATGGACCTACCGCAGCTTTTATCTATCAGCAGAATGCCTCGACATCCTTCATATGGACAGGGGTCACCTTTTTCAAAGAGCATTTCTCCTCCCTCCTCTCTTATATGTTTAGATAATATGATTATATACAATTTTGCTAAAAATGCAATGATCCAAAGTGGAATTACGTTTTATTTTATAGTATAATTAATTTATTAATTTAATAATCTAAAAATATGCGAAAAGCTTTATTTATTGCACTGGCACTTGCCTTGGTAGCTACCTACGCGGTACCGACAGCAACCGAAGCAACAACATTGCAATCCGGCACCCTTATTAAGGGCGAATCATTCACCACAGTTTATTACTTTGGTGCAGATGGAAAACGCTATGTTTTTCCAAATTCTAAAACATACTTTACCTGGTTTGATGATTTTAACACGGTAATTACGATTACTGATTCCGAACTCGGCGCCATTTTAATCGGCGGCAATGTCATTTACAAACCAAACAGCCGTTTGGTAAAAATTACCACTGACCCAAAAACATATTGGGTTGGTAACTATGGTAAACTTCACCATGTAACAACCGAGACCATTGCTAAAAATCTTTTTGGCACTGAGTGGAATAAACGAATTGACGATGTGCCGGATGCATTCTTTACTAATTACTCCTTGGGTGAACCGATTGACTCAGAATCCCTACCTTCTTATACCGCCACGACCACGATTAATAAAAATCTCGGCCTTTCTGACGAACCCGATCCGATTCCGGCAGGTGACGGCACAATTACCCTGGGCGCGACTGCTAACGCTAGTACGGTTGATCTTAGCTGGTCATTGTCAGGTATGACTTCAGCAAAGGGCTTTAAAGTAATAAAGAACACCACAGGCAATCCGGTCTACCCAGGTGATGCTTACCATTATCTATCAGACCCAAACGCACGTGAAGATACCTGGACTGGTCTCGCAAACGGCACGTATTATTTCCGCGTTTGTGAATACTTGGGCGGTTCATGCGGCGTGTATTCAAACCAGGTTGCGGTTACTGTAGAAGGAGGCTCAACTGGTGACGGTGAAATCGCTCTTACAGCTTCAACCAGCGGCGACACAGTTAATTTGTCATGGAGCGTAACCGGTATTGACACCACTAACGGATTTAAAATCGTAAAGAACACCACCGGCAGTCCGGTTTATCCTGGCGACTCATACGTATATAAATCAAGCCCAACAGTTCGCTCATATTCATGGAGCGGCCTCTCGGCTGGCACATATTACTTCCGTGTTTGTGAGTACTTAGGCGGTTCATGCGGCGTGTATTCAAACCAGGTAGAGGTTGCAGTTGAGGGAGTTACCAGCTCAGGCGGCACAATTGATTTAGATGGTACAGTTGACGGCACCACTATTAACCTTTCTTGGACTTTAACTGACATGACTTCAGACGGCGGCTTTAAGATTGTAAAGAACACCACCGGCAGTCCTGTTTATCCTGGCGACACCTATCATTATGAAGGTGATCCGGATTCTCGCACCGACATATGGAAGTACATGGATCCAGGAACTTACTACTTTAGAGTCTGCGAATACCTTGGCGGTTCATGCGGCGTGTATTCAAACCAAGTCGAACTCACAGTTGAATAAACCAAACAAAAAAACTCCTGCCGATACGGTGGGAGTTTTTGATTTGGATTATTTATTGATGATTGCCATCAACTCATCATAGATTGGCTCAGATTCTGTTACACCGTGCTCTCCACTAAAATGACCCTTGCTTTCAAATGTCAACGTCTTTGCATTAAGCCGCTCTTTAAACAAATCGACGTTCTCAAGCCCAACAAACGGATCGTCGTCAGAGAAAAATGCGGTTATAGCAGTAGTATTTTCCTTGACTTTTTCAGTATCAATCGGGGTTTCAAGCCACGGTTTGGCAATCTGTTTCTCATCTTCATCGAGGGAACTTGGGATCAAAGTAAAGAAACCGGCCACGCCAAGCGCGCCACCGACTTTTGTATCAATGCTTGCGATATATCTTAAAAACGTTTGAACGCCCATACTGTGGCCGATAAAATATGTGTCTTCATCGGGTACGCCTACCTGTTCTTTGATAAATGGCACCCATTCATCAATTTTGGGTGTTTCAGAATTTGGCATTTTGGGAATATGCGCTTCAATCCCCTGCTTTTCTAATTTATTCTTCAACCACGGAAACCACCCTTCCTGAGGGTGCCCTCCCCAGCCGTGAATTATAAATACTCGTTTTGGCATATATTAATCATAAATTATCTTTTTAAAACTTTCAAATAAGTCTCTGTCGGAATGTCCACGCTGCCTTTGGACAACATCTTCTTCTTGCCTTTTTTCTGTTTTTCCAAAAGCTTGCGTTTGCGGGTGACATCGCCGCCGTATAGCCCGGCAGTTACATCTTTTCTAAATGCAGATAATCTTTCAGCCGCAATAATCTTGCCGCCAATTGCGGCCTGAAGTTTTATCACAAATTGTTTGCGCGGCAGACTCTCTTTTAAGAGTTTGACTACTCGTCTCCCCTCTTTATATGCTTCACTTTCTGGCAAGAGCATTGCCAAAGCTTCGGCCGGCTCTTCGGCAACCAAGATGTCAAGCTTTACGATCTTGGCAGTACGGTATTCTGATAATTCATAGTTGAGCGAGGCATAACCAGAACTTACGCTCTTTAATTTGTCATAAAAATCAACAATCACTGATGAGAGGGGCATATCATAATGCAAGATGGCGCGCTCTTTATCAAGATATTCTGTGTTTTTATATTCACCACGGCGGTCACTAACCAAAGACATGATGTTGCCCACATAATCAGTTGGCGTAATAATATCCACTTTAACCCATGGCTCATCAATATGATCAATTTGCGACGGGTCAGGCATTTCTTGAGCTGATTTGATCGTCATCTCTTCACCATTTGAAAGATATAGA
>Ga0180438_10007608_pt1 | contig 14059 bp, 6 predicted proteins | sample SS_ome_12_FD_132455 | JGI IMG/M metagenome (GOLD analysis project Ga0180438, IMG submission 132455) | Hypersaline lake sediment archaeal communities from the Salton Sea, California, USA - SS_3_D_2 metaG | ecosystem: Environmental > Aquatic > Non-marine Saline and Alkaline > Hypersaline >... | reverse complement strand
CCCACGCAGGGCACGCTACATCCTTCACAAACGCAGCAACCGGCTGTGGCCGCTGAGAGAACGCGCCACCCCCCGAAAAACCAGGAAAACCGACCTCTTGACAACCAGGCCTCTTTCAGGGATTCACGACCTCCGCAACTTACGCCGTGAGGGATGCACCCGTCCGAAGTGGGGCATAAATGCCATCTCACAGCGGGGTCGCACCGATCGTCCGCCCGTGACCGTAACGCGCGTCGGCGGGGGCATCCTGTCGCCCAAGCGTCTTGATCCGCTCGAGGATCTCGACCGCGCGCTTGGCCTCCTCGGTGCGGCGGTACTCGCAGCGCTCGATTGCTTCTTCCTTCATCTCCCTTTCCAATCCCCTGTCAACGGCCCTGCCCTCGAGATCTTCGCTCGCGGGCCAGTGCCAGTCGTCGGTGCGGAAACTCGGGAGCGGCGCCGCCGGATGGCCATTCACCTTGAGATTGCCCATTGGGCTGGTCGCCCAGCCGTAGCGGACCGCGACCGGCTTCTCGACCAGCGGACTCCAGACGTGGATGATGTTCCTCTCGTAGGCCCGAGCATTGTTCCAGTTGCGCTGGTCCTTCTTGGCCCGGTAGCGGGCATGCGCCATGTAGAACTTGCCATCCTCGCCGGCGACCGAGAAGCCGCGCGGGATGCTCTCTAAGTCGCCCGACGTCACGGCCCAGTCGAAGGTGAGGATCATCTCATCGCCTAGGGGCTCCGCCGAGACCAAGGATGCGGTCTCCCAAAACATGCCTATGCCGTAAATCTTGGAAAGGGCCCAGCGAGCGGCACGCAGCCCGTGCTCCCGCTTCTTTCTGGATTGAATTCCCCCCGCCAGCCTTCGACCATGAGCTTCATCAGCACCCGGTACCGCTTAGGGCGGCAATTGGAAAACATGGCGTTGTTGTAGCCTTGGTGGAAGAGGACACCCTTGATATTGAACCCTTTGAACACCCCGAACATGCCGTTGTAGCAACTCGCGGCGTCGGACGGGCTCTTGCCGGGGATGTCCCACGAAGCCAGGTTTTCGGCGTCAAGCGGTTTCGGCGGCCACTTGTCCTCGGGCAAGCCCTTGCTCTTCGCGCGGTTTACTTGGTTCTGCCACTTTTCGAGCGCCTTCGCGCGGGGATCGAAGGCGGCGATGCGCTGGTCGACGTGCGCCTTGTAGGCCGCGGCCAGCGGGTGCTCTGCAAACTTGTGGGCCGGGACCATACTCTCGATCGAGGCGCCGTCGCGGGCGTTGCTGATTACTCCGATCGGAATCTGGAGGGCCCGCTGCACGCGCGAGCCGAAGTAATAGCCGATGGCGGAGAAACCGAGCGCCGTTTCCGGAGTCGAGACCTCCCAGCCTCCGTTGATCACCGCCTCAGCGGGAATGTCGGTCTGCAGGGCCGCTTGTTCGTTGGTCTTGATGCGGAAATGGCGCAGCAGCGGCAGATTCGCCTGAGTGCGCTCAAAGTCCGAGTTCGTGGTCTTGTCCAGGCTAAACGCCATGTTGCTCTGCCCGTTCGCCACCCACACGTCGCCGATGAGGATGTTGTCCATCTCGACGGTTTCATCGGCGGACTTGACGATCAGTTTCTGGCCAGTGGCATTTGCCTCCTGTGCGGGAAAGGTGACCTCCCAGCGGCCCACTTCGCCCTCGGCGGTCGCTTGGGCCTTTTGGTCGCCGAACTGTACGTCGATCTTCGCTCCCTTGTCGGCCCAGCCCCAAATCATGATCGGCTTGTCGCGTTGGATGACCATGTTGCTGGTAAAGATAGCGTGTGTCTTCAGCGCGCCGGCGGCTTCACCGGCAAGAAGGGCACAGGCCAAAAGAAGTGACAGAGACGCAATCAACTGTCTGCAGCGCATCGGGAGTTCCTTCTCGTCTGGTTAGATTGATGTTTCCCATTTCTTGGCTTCAGCCTGGAACATTTCCAAGCTCCACTGCTGTCCTGACGTTCTGCTACGCAGTGTTCTACTTCACTGGCATGAGCGTGAAGTCTTTGATGGCCATCCCGTACTGCGGCGGCTGGTCGCGCCAGAAACGCAGAGTGTTCTCGCCCTCCTCGAGGGTGAGCGTGACCGGCTTGGAGTCCTGCCAATTCCCGACGGTGAAGGGCATCTCCATGGCAATTTCGGAATCGGCGTCATTCACAGAGACGTTGAGTCGCTGATCGTAATTGGCGGTGACCACCTGCGCCGTAAACGTGTACTTGCCCGATCGTGGGACGGTGACCTTGTACTCGAAGCGCGATTTCGTGCCCTGGCTGGGGCCGGTCGGGTCCTTCTTTGGACTTTGTGCGTAGTAGTTTCGGGCATACTTGTCCGATATTCGCTCGCAGACGTTGCCGTAGATGTCGTAGAGACCCCACGGATTGGGCTTCTTCTGACCGATTGGATGCGATCTGCCGCCCGCGTTGTCCTTGAACCAGGCATATTCCCCGAGCCGCGAGGGATCGTTGCCGAAGAACCATTTCGTGTCACGGCCTGCGCGACTGGCATACTCCCACTCGGCCTCGGTAGGTAGCCGCACCTCATGTCCGGTCTTTTCGGCGAGCTTCGCGCAGAATTCCAACGCGTCAGCCTCGCCGACATTGTCGACCGGGCAGTGCGGCCCCTTGGTCGACCGGCTGGGGTTTGAGCCCATGATGGCCTGGTACTGCGCCTGCGTCACCTCGCACGTGCCCAGATAGAAACCTCGGGTAAGTGTGACCTCGTGCTTCGGCACCTCGACGCACTGGAACCTGCCATCGGTAGTGCTTTCGCCGCCCATCACGAACGTTCCGGGCTTGATGTAGACTAGGTCCATGACTACGTCGTCACCCAGGTCGAGTGTCAGTCCGCGCGGGGTATCGTTGCCGGTAGGCGTCACTGCTGCCCGGAGACCCCAGTTTTCGTATCTGCCGTAGCCGCCGCTGAGGAGGCGTTTCCCGGATGTGCATGCGTCGGCGTCGCCCTTCCACGTGCCGCCGCGCAGAACCGTCTGGCCCTGAGGGAAGAAACGCGGCAGGAAGATCTGCAAACCGCCGCCGAAGCTCTTCATCGCAATGACATCCTGAGTGTTGCCCGACGGCTTGCTGTACGCGGCGGCCGGTATCGATATGACGCCGTCCTCGCCGTAGGTGATCTTCTTGTCCTCGGGCGTGACTGGCGAGGCCATGACCTTCTGCGCTACCGTGGGCTCGTTGGCCTCGCCGAGGTCCTCGCCGAGTGCGTCGAGCGTCACGGCCTTTGCCTCCGCGATGATGGCTCGCTGCGTTCTGAGCGCCACGCCGTTCCAAAAGGCGGGGTCTCCGTCGTGTTCCCCGTAGGTCCGCTTTTCTCCCAGGACGTCGCCGGCCCACTGGGCACGCTTGACCTTCAGAAACGCCTCCCGGTTGGCGCGCGCCTGAGTAATCGCCAGGAAATCGAGGTCTGCGTTGCGCCCGCCTGCACGATTGTTGGGCCCACTTGCCCAGCCCGCACCCCAGCCTCCGCCTAGACAGACGACCCACCCCTTGGGCGTCCAGTGCGCCAGCGAGGCGTGGCCACGCTGGGGGCGGGCCGTGGTCGGGATCCCGAAGGCGCGCAAAATGAAGCGCCCGAAGAATGCACGCCGGCCACACACGCCGCCGTTCATGAGGATGTTCTGATATCTCTGCAACTCGGGCCTGTCGTACTTGACGTCGCCTGACCCGTACTTGACATCGGTACTGACGATACTCACGTAGCGCCAGCCCTCGTTCGTGTTCAGGATGTGGTCGGGCCGGTAGTTCCGCAGCATCTCGCGCCCCCAGGCGAGGGCCTCGTCCGGCTCGTCCCCGTTAACGACCATGCGTAGCTCCCAGGTGCTCAGGCGCTCGAACGCCGGATCCAGTTCACCGTCCAGGTATGCCTTCTCGTAGTGAAGGTAGCGCTTCACCGGGTCTATTGTGTCAGGGGCGTTGGTCTGGGCTGTGGGGTTTGCCTGGGCAATTGGCACCGCGTGTTCAAGTGCGATGGCGAGCGCCAGCCGCTGCAGGACAGCGGTGGCGGCTTTGTTGCTCGCCTGCTGGATGTCGGTATAGATCTTCATTGCCGGGCCGTACTGTGCCGGGCCATAGCTGCGCCCCTCTCGTTTGGCGTTGGCGCCGTCCGCCACCAACATCTGCTTCATGAGATCGGCGTCGGAGAGCATGTTCTCGACCAGCGCGGCCTGCTCTTTTCCCTGCTGGGCGAACTCCGCCAGGCCCCCAGGCGTGGCTTCGAGCAGGACGACGTATTCTGCGAACTTCGCGTCCAGCGCGTCGCTGGCGAGGAACTTGTTCAGCGTGTCGGCCTTTGCCTGGTTGTTCTGCGGTATCTTGGCGGTGAGTTCGTTACGCAGTTGGTTGAACTGATCGGCATACCGCGTTTCGAGTTTCTGACCAGCCTCGGTGAGCGGCGTTTGCGGCGTCGCCTCTTGCCCGCCTGCCCAATCGCTTGAGGTCCCCATCGCCAGGGCGGTCAGTGCCCAGCAGATTACTCTCATCGAATTCGTTCTCATCGCTTCGTGTCCTTTCACTCTGTTGCTGAAGTTCCAGAAGTTCCTTATGGGTGTTTGCCGCGGCCCGAACGTCGGGAGAATCAAAGACACTTCTCACGCCGCGCGCCGCCGGATTCTACTCTTCCAGCAGTTCCACCATCGCCTTGCCCATCGCCTCGCCGACGTCCATGTAGGTCTCGGCGTTGCCGCCGTAGTGGCTGTTGGAAGCGCCTCCATGGCACAGCGGATTGCTGTAAATGGTGGCAACGTCGCCCTTGAACTCGGGGTACTTCCCAGACGTACCGTCAACCGCAAACATGGCCTCGATGATTTTACCTTCGTTGCCTCCGGCCCCCTTCTTGGTCTGGCCGAGAGTGGCACAGACGAACTTCGCGTTCGGAGCGTCGAACTCTTCGCGCAACGCCTTGATCAACTGGACGAGATTCGTCTCGTACCGCTCGGCCCAGTAGGATCGGTAACGATCCTTGTCACCCTGCCACCAGAAGAAGCCGGCGACCTCGTATTCCTTAGCGCCGGGGTAGTACTTGTCGAGTTGCTTGAGGACTCGCTTCGCAGCGGCGACATCGGCGTCGTACTGCGTGCCGGCGTACCATCCGCTCTTCGGCGGCTCCGTCCCTTTTTCCCAGATGCCGAATTCCTTGTAGCCGGCGTGGACCATCGTCTTGCCTTCTTCCCCGAACTCGAATTGCTCGCTACCGGGCGGCAGCAGGTCGAAGCCGAGACAGCGATTGCCGATGCAACTCTTGAGAATCAACACCGGCGCATCGACGGCGTGCCCCACGTAATGCCCGATGCCGAACTCGGGGCCGATGGTCCTGCCGGTAATCGTCATCCACTCGTTGTTGAATCCTCTATTATTCATGACACGCACGTTGCGGACATCCTTGCGGATCGTCCATTTGCCGGCGTCATCCACAAGGTAGGGGTATTTCTGCTTGGTTTTCACCGCATGTTCGAGACTTCCCTCCTTGTCTCCGGCAATCCTCCCGGCGCCTAGCATGTTCGACTGGCCCATGAGGATGTAAACCTGCACGGGCTTGGTCATGTCGGCCGGTTTGCCGTCGGGGTCGGGCAGTGGATTGGGAACGTCGGCGGCAAAGGCAGGCAAGGCGAGGAGCGTAATTGCGGCGGCGGCGATGGGCAAGAACGAACGAATTCCGCGGCGGAAAATCATGAAAGTCTCCTGTGGGGGGTCGCGATTCAGTCTGGCGGCATGCCGCCAGACTCTGAAACACAAACCGTTTGGTGGCAGGACCTTCCGATTGTATCAGATGGCAACAACGTTTGCCGGACACGCTTCATGGTTTCTCAGAACGTCCGTTTTTCGGCAAATTCCTCGGCGTCGGAGCGTTCTCTCTGCTACAGGACGGTTCGACACGTCGAGTTTGACTGCACCGGCCGCCTCACTCGCTTCGGTCCCGACACGCCCACCGCAATCGTCCGAGCAGCATAACCCCGCCGCACTATCAGACCTGGCGCTCAGTGCGGTCGGTTGGCGAAGACCGCTGCTCCTTTGAGGCCAAACGGCAATCCCCTCCATGGATCTATTTAAGACCACCCATTCGTTGAGCGGATCGTCAGGTGCCCGTTCCGCGCGTCGGCGGGGGCGACCTCGGCAGGTTAGCGAGCAGGCAAGGCGCGCCGTCCATGGCCCCAACCCCTCGGTTGGGTATTCCTTGGGCCTGTGTTGTTGAGACGCGGAGCCCCCGAATGGAACTATAATGGGGCTGGGGGCGTCCAAGACCCGCCGGTCAATGCTGTTTCTTCTGGACATACAAAGGACCAAAACGATGCGAGACATTTCCCATCTTGGCAAACGTGTACGCTTTTCGGTCGGCCTTCTCTGTGTCGCACTTGCCGTGGCGGCCGCGAATCAAGCTGCTGCCAACGACGCGATCGGCTTCGTTGAGACGTTCGCGCTGGCCGAGGATCGCTCCGAAGTTCTTCAGCAACTCATTCCCGGCACGGAGGAGTACTACTTCTATCACGCGCTGCACTACCAAAACACAGGCCAGAAGGACAAGCTCCGCGATGTGCTCGACCGTTGGACCAAGCGGACGAAGTCTTCCGGGCTGCGCGACCTGATCCAGCGTCGCGAGCGGCTGTTCGCCTACGATCGCGACCCGCAGGGCACGCTCGCCTGGCTCCGCAGCGAACTGGGGATCCATTTCAGCCACCAGCGCGAAAAGGCGCCCGGTCTGAAGCCGGATCTGCCGACCAGCCTTGATCCGGCGAGCGTGTCGCGCGAGGCCTTCATTCGTCGCGCGACGGCGCATCAGGATAATCTGTCCGGGTTCCAAGACTCGGCCCTCGACTGGATTCTTCGCGAAGGCGGCGTCGATCTGACCTCCGGCCGCCGTCGCGCCCTGCTCTCGCGGCTCGACCGGCCCGACTACGAAGGGCTCGTCGATTTGATCCTGGCCGACTTCCGCACGAAGGAGAGTCGCCAGTTCGGAGAGTTCAACATCCACCGCGCCCTGCTGCTCGCGCAGATGGACGAGTTGCTCGAGAAGAAGCCCGACCTGCGCACGAACACGAACTTCATCCACGCCTACCTGACCAAGCTCGCCCCCGATGCCGACGCCGACGTGAATGATCCGGCGGTCCGCGGAGCCCATCTCGAGCGGATGTGGGCGTTCGTCAAGGATCTGGCGCCGGCGCACAACTCGCTGAAGGCCAACGTCCTCTATGCCATGCTCGACCACCAGCGCAAGACGGGCCGCTACGACCGCGGCCTGTTTCTGACATACGTCAAGCTGCCTCGCCCGGCGCCGTACATGGAACCGCGTTATCTCGAGCTTGACGACGTCCGACGCTGGCCAGTCAATCTTCGCCAGGACTTCACCGGAATCACGCGGTGCCGCCCGGTCGGCGACGACACGCCGCTGGTTCGCGACTTCCTGCTGCACTTCCTGGCCGACGAAGACGATTACCAGCTGTGGACCGAGTGGATCCGCGACACGTTCGTTAAGCCCCTGATGGCCGAAGCCAAGATCGTCTCCGGCGCCGGCGACCCCGAGCGGTGGGCTTCGATGCTTTCGCCAACCGCTTACCAGGCGCTGAGGGATCGTGTCGACATCGATCTGGCGGCAACCAACCCGCAGCAGTTTGCCCCGGACGACGAGGTCGCCCTGACGGCCTACGTGAAGAACGTCAAGAAGCTGCGAGTGAAGATCTACCAGATCAACGCCCTGAACGTCTATCTGGCCACCGGCCGAGAGATCGGCACGGGCTTGGAACTCGACGGCTTGGTCGCCGGCGACGAGCAGGACTTCGTCTACGAAGAGTTGCCCTTTCGACGGGTGCGGCGGGAGTTCACGTTTCCCGAACTGACCGGCAAACGGGGCGTCTGGGTGATCGAACTGATCGGCGGCGGACGCAGCTCTCGGGCGTTGATCCGCAAAGGCGGATTGCACTATCTCTCGCGGCAAGGCGTGGGCGGCACGGTCCTGTCGATCCTCGACGAAGCGGACCAGCCGGTCCGCGGCGCGTCGGCCTGGCTGGCCGGACGTGAGTACAAGGCCGACAAGCGCGGCGGGATCACGATTCCCTACGCGACCAGCCCCGGCAGGCGGGCGATGATCCTGCAATCGCCGGACGGACTGGCGTCGCTGGCCCAGTTCCAGCACGCGGCGGAGCAGTACACGCTGGCGGCCGGGTTCTTCGTCGATCGCGAATCGCTGCGCGTCGGCGGCGAGGCGTCGTTGCTCGTGCGGCCGGACTTCCGAGTCAACGGCGTCGCAGCTCCGCTCAAGGTGCTTGAAGAGATTAAGTTGACGATCACCTCGACCAATCTCGAAGGCGTCGGCACGACGCAGGAGATCCCGGGCTTCGAACTGCATGCGGACAAGGAGAGGGAGCACCGGTTCGCCGTGCCGCCGCGTCTGGCGACGCTCAGTTTTCAACTGGAAGCCAAGGTCGAGCAGATCAGCACGGGCAAGAAGCTGACGCTCACCGCGGCCGGTTCCCGAGCGGTCAACGCGGTCGACAAATCGGAAGCGACGTTCGACCTGCACTTGAGCCACATGGACGGACACGGGGTGCTTGAGGTCCTCGGCAAGACGGGCGAACGGATCGCCGATCGCGCGGTCCGCTTTTCGATCGAACATCGCGACTTCAAGTCGGCCCACGGCGTGACGCTGAAATCGGACGAGGCCGGCAGGATCGACCTGGGCGAGTTGTCGGACATCCGCAAGATCACCGCCTCCAGCGACGGTGTGCCCGACGTCGTGTGGAACGTCGGCGCCGGCGAGGACGCCCACAGTCGGCCGGCCGTCTTGCACGCCGCCGAGGGCGAAACGATCCACGTGCCGCACCTCGGCGCGGAAAAGGTCTCGCGGGCCGACTACTCGTTGCTGGAACGACGCGGCGACACGTTCACGAGAGACTGCTTCAACGCGTTGTCGGTCAAAGGCGGGTTCCTGGCGATCAAGGGCCTCGAACCGGGCGACTACAGTCTGAAAATCAAACGGGAAGGCCGCGAGATTCCGGTCCGCGTCACCGCCGGCGAGATGATCGGCCGTTTCGCAGCCGGCAAGCATCGCATCCTGGAAACCGCGAACCGCCTGCCGATGCACGTCATCGACATCGCTCGGGACAAGCAGGGCGACCTGGTGCTGCAATTGGTTAACGCCGACGCAGCGACCCGGGTCCACGTGCTCGTCGCGCGGTTCGATCCGGTCTTCCCGCTACACGGTGCTCTGGGCCCGGCCTATCAACCGCCGCTCGTCATGCTCACGCGGCCCACGTCGCAAAACGTCTACCTCAGCGGCCGCGACATCGGGGACGAACACCGCTACATCCTCGAACGCCGCGAGCAGACGCCGTTTCCGGGAAACATGCTCGCCCGGCCGGGGCTGCTATTAAATCCGTGGGCCATTCGCGAGACCGACACCGGCAAGCAACAAGCCGCGACCGGCGGCGAATACGCCGATCGCATCAGCGCCCACGGCGGTAAGGCGGCGGCGGCACGCGCGGGCGGCGGGAGCGGTCTCGCAGCGATCGCCGATCCGTCGAACCTCGACTTCCTCATGCAGCCAGGCGTCCTGCTGGCGAACCTCGTGCCGGACAAGAACGGCGTGGTGCGGATTCCGAAAGAGAAACTGGGGGACCGGCAGGACGTCCACGTGGTGGCGATCGGCCGGACCGACGCCGTCTTCCGCCGCGTTTCGCTCGCCGACGCCGGTGCCAAGTTCCGCGACATGCGGCTGGCCGGGACGCTCGATCTGGACGGCCGTTTCACCGAACGAAAGACCGTCTCACTGCTCGAAAAGGACGATCGCCTGCATATCGACGACGTCCGCGCCGCCGAGATGCAGTCGTACGACACGCTCGCCTCGGTCTACTCGCTCTACATGACGCGCAGCAACAATCCCACGTTGGCCGAGTTCGGCTTCGTGCTGAATTGGGCGACGCTCACCGACCAGCAGAAGCAGGCGGAGTACTCGAAGTACGCGTCGCACGAGCTGAGTTTCTTCCTCAGCCGGAAGGACCCGGAGTTCTTCAAGACGACGATTCTGCCTTACCTGAAGAACAAGAAGGACAAAACGTTCCTCGACCATTACTTGCTCGGGGGCGATCTGAGCCGCTTCCTCGATCCGTGGCGGTACGGCCGGTTGAACACGGCCGAGCGTGTGTTGCTGGCCCATCGGCTCGGAGAAGAGGAGCGGGAGGCGGCCCGGCGCCACCTGGCCGATCTGTACGCCCTGCTGCCGCCGAACCCGAGTCAGCGCGAGCTGCTGTTCGCCACCGCACTGCGAGGTCGTTCTCTGTCGGTCGGCGGTGGAGAAGGACTCCGCTTGGATGCTATCGTCGACGAAGTTGCAGCGTTGGAGCCCAGCGACGCACCCGTCGCCGCTTTCTCCGCTCCACGTGCGCCGGCCGCGCCTCCACAAGGTCCTCCGACCAAGCCTGGAGCCGCGGCGCCGTCGCTGCGTATGGCCCGGGAGAGTCTGGCAAAGGAGAGCGAGAAGAAGGTTGCGGAGGCCGCTGGAGAGATGGCTGACAAGAAGGCGAATATGGCAGAGTCGCGACGCAGCCGAGAGTCCCTGCTCGCCGCCGGCCTGGGCGATCTCGACGGGGAAAAGGCCGTGGCGCGTGATTTGGCCGATCGTCAGGCGGCTCGCGGGTTCTATCGCAAGATGCCTAAGGTGAAGGAGTGGGCCGAAAACGATTACTATCAGGTGCTCATCCAGGACCAACTGGCCGATCTGGTAAAGATCAACGCCTTCTGGCGCGACTACGCCGCTTACCTGGCCGACGGCGGCGAGGGGCCGTTTCTATCGGAGCACGTGGCCGAGCCGACGTCGAATTTCAGCGAAATGATGTTGGCCCTCGCCGTGCTCGATCTGCCCGTCGAGGCGGGCGAGCACGCCACGAAGCAGGACGCGGCGGCCTTCGAAATGACGGCCGCCTCGCCGACGATCGTCTTCCACAAGCAAATCCAGCCGGCCCCGGTCAGCGACGACAAGACGCCGGTGCTGGTTGGGCAGAACTTCTTCCGCCATGGCGACCGATACATCCAGGTCGACGGCGAGCAGCGCGACAAGTACGTGACCGAGGAGTTCCTGCGCGGGGTCGTCTACGGCTGCCAGGTCGTCGTGACCAATCCGACCTCGGCCACGCAGGGGCTCGACGTTCTGCTGCAGATTCCCGAGAAGGCGATGCCGGTACTCGGCAGCAAGCGGACGCGGAGCCAGTCGCTGCGACTGGGCCCGTACGCGACGCAGAAGATCGAGTACTACTTCTACTTCCCCATGACGGGCGACTTCAAGCACTACCCGGTGCACGTCGCCCGCGACGAGGCGGTCGCCGCCTGGGCCGATCCGTTCACCTTCCATGTCGTCGAACGGCTCAGCAAGATCGACAAGGCCTCCTGGGCCTACGTCTCGCAGTGGGGGACCGAGGCCGAGGTGCTCTCCTACCTCGAGCAGAACAACGTCCACCGAATCGATCTCGGCAAGATCGCCTGGCGGATGCGCGATCTGGACTTCTTCGACAAGACGCTCGACCTGCTTGCGAAACGTCACGCGTTTCATCCGGTGCTTTGGAGCTACGGCATCCATCACAACCGACTGGAGCGGATCCAGGAGTATCTCCGCAGCAACGACGGGTTCCTGCGTCGCTTCGGCGACTACGTCGACTGCACGCTGGCCGTGGTCGACCCGGTCGAGCGGCACTGGCGACAGCATCTGGAGTACAGCCCGCTGGTCAACGCCCGGGCGCATCGGCTCGGACGCGATCGGAAGATCGTCAACAGCGCCTTTCGTAACCAGTACGTGGGGCTGATGAACGTCTTACGGTACAAGGCCGAACCGACTGACGAGGACTTGCTCGACGTGGCCTACTACCTGTTCCTGCAGGATCGGGTTGCGGAGGCGCTGGCCCGGTTCGACGCGGTCGACGCGAAGAATCTGCCCAGTCAGCTGCAGATCGACTACATGCGCTGTTACGTCGCCTTCTATCGCGAGCGACCCGAGGAGGCCGCGAAGATCGCCGCTCGCTACGCCGACCACCCGGTCGACAAGTGGGAAGAACGCTTCGCCGCGGTGACGGCTCAGGTCGCCGAGATCGACGGGGCCCAGGTCGCCCAGAGCGATCGCGAAGAAGATGATCGCGAGTCGCTGCAGGACCAGTTGGCGTCGACCGAGCCGGCTCTGCAGTTGAAGGTCGAGAATCGCGAGGCCCTGCTCACGTTCCAGAACCTCGAAGAGGTGAAGGTGAACCTCTACCAGATGGACCTCGAGTTCCTCTTCAGCGCCAACCCGTTCGTCGAGAGCAGTGCCGAGCGATTCAGCGTCATCCGGCCGAACTACTCGACCTTGGTTCGCCTGCCTGACAAGGGCGACGTCCATCGCTTCGAGCTACCCGCCGAATTCGCCGGGAAGAACGTGCTCGTCGAGGCGGTCGGCGCCGGACGTCGGGTCGCGCAGGCCTACTACGCCAACGACCTGAAGGTCCAGTTGGTCGAGCAGTACGGCCGCCTGCAGGTCCTCCACGCAAAGACCGGTCAACCGCTGTCGAAGGTCTACGTCAAGGTTTACGCGAAGACCCCGCAGGGCGCCAAGTTCTTCAAGGACGGCTATACCGATCTGCGAGGTAAGTTCGACTACACCAGCCTGAACACCGACGACATCGGGGCCGTTTCCGAGTTCGCGGTCCTCGTCATGAGCCAACAGCACGGCGCCGTGGTGAAGACGGCCAAACCGCCGCAGCAATAGAGCAACCTGTTCGGGTTGAGGCGGTCCTGGGCGAGTGGGAGCACCCGGCGCAGCTCGATCTAGCTTTCCCTGTCCCGCCGGCCGGAGCGACAGTACTTGCTCTTGCTCGATATGGTCGCCGCGCCCTTTCAAGTCGCGTTTCGTGCGGTCGGTGGGGGCGACCTCGGCACTTTCGGAGGAAACGCTTCGGTACCAAAGACGATGCCGCCGGAGCATTCTTACAAGCAAGGTGGAACGGTTCGGGCGATGGCGCTTCCCCGCGCTCGTTGGACTGTCCTCGCTCCGAAAAATGGTGATTCGGGTGGAGGCCCACGCCGAGGCTCATAGACGACTTGGTCAAAAGGGTCGGCCGTGGCCCCTGCCGGGTGGCGGACCGCCACCTTGCTTGCCGCGGCCCCCGCCGCGGTGAGGCCCACCGCGCTTCATGCCCTTGCCTTTCTCCTCCGGCGGTCCGCCGTGTTGATGAGCGTGCCCCTTGCCGGGCGGCGCGCCGCCGGCTTTCCAACCAGGTCCCTTCGGCGCGGGCGGGCCAACGCCCAATTGGCCTCCTCCTACTGGCGCTGGCGGAACGCCGCCTTGCGCGCCGGGCCTGTTTTGCCCAGCCCCTCCGGCGCCCTGTGCGCCAGGACCGTGTTGCTTCGCACCTGCGCCGCCACGATTTGGGTTGAATTGGCCGATGCCCATCATTTGCTGTAGGTGCCGAATCCAAGCAACCAGATCGTGGCCGTGCAATCCGTGCTTGCCTCTGGCTGCCCGGCTCACCTCTTTGCCAATTCCCTTTCCAGCACCGTTTCCCCTTCCTCGGCCGTGGCCTTGGCCAAAAGCAGTTTCCGTAGCCCCAATACCCCAGAGAAAGGCGGCCAACAGCCCTGTGGCAAGGACAGGCAGTATCTTCATGGCGGCTACTCCGGTGAGTCACGGGACGCGAGTAAAGTCTAAAAGTATTCTCCCAGCTTTGTGGGGGTTTGGCAAGTGACAGAATACTCTCGGATGTTCGGCGGCTGCAGAAGAAGATATCCGCGGATTCCCGATACCGAGGCGCCGGGGTCGCGTAAGCCCCCGCCAGGCTGGCAAATCTGAGGGCCCGTGGCCGCCCGTTCAGTCCTCTGCCGGGGGCGGTCAATCACCGACCGCAGCGATGGACCGGGCGTAGACTGCGGTGGCGCATCCCTGAAAGAGGTCCTGTTGTCAAGGGGCTTATCCCGTTGTTTTTTTGCTCGTATGGCACACTACGCCGGTAACTGGAGGAGGGAGCGGCAGCGAAGTAAGTCTTGATGCGACAAGCACTTATGTGCTAAATGCGGTTGGATCGAGTCTGCAAGGGGTTGCAGGCTGCTGGCCACAT
>Ga0180438_10007607_pt1 | contig 14059 bp, 13 predicted proteins | sample SS_ome_12_FD_132455 | JGI IMG/M metagenome (GOLD analysis project Ga0180438, IMG submission 132455) | Hypersaline lake sediment archaeal communities from the Salton Sea, California, USA - SS_3_D_2 metaG | ecosystem: Environmental > Aquatic > Non-marine Saline and Alkaline > Hypersaline >... | reverse complement strand
TACGGGAGAACGATACTTGAGCACGGGGCTGTTCAACGGCGAATGAGTGAATTGGATCGCTACTCGCGGCAGATTCTTCTCCCCGAAATCGGGGACACCGGGCAGAAGCAGCTCCTGGCCTCGGGTGATCGCTTTCACTGTCGAGCGAAACGACGCCCACATGGTGGCACAGTTGCTCAACGACGAGGGAGTAGCCGTGCGCTCCGGCAATCACTGCGGCTTTCCACTGGCCGACCGGCTGGTGGTGGAGGGCACGGTACGGGCCAGCTTCTACATCTACAACACGATGAGCGAGGTGGCGTGCTTCTTGGAGATACTCGAAGACACCGTGCGCCACAAGTTGTGGTGATGAGAGATCAAAAGATGTTTGACAGGATTCGAGAAGATATCCAAACCATCTTCGCCGAGGATCCGGCTGCCAGGACGGTGTGGGAGGTCGTGACGTGCTACCCCGGCCTGCATGCCTTATGGCTGCACCGGGTGGCTCACTTCCTCTGGAAACACAAGCTGCTCTTTTGGGACCGGCTCGTCTCGCACGTCAACCGCGCGTTGACCGGGATCGAGTTCCATCCAGGGGCTACCATCGGGCGGCGTTTTTTCGTCGACCATGGGATGGGCGTGGTCATCGGCGAGACGGCCGAGATCGGCGACGACGTGCTGATGTACACAGGCGTCGTGCTGGGTGGCACGAGCCTGGAGAAAAAGAAGCGCCATCCAACCATCGGCGACAACGTTGTCATCGGTACCGGGGCAACGGTGATGGGACCGATCACCGTGGGGGATGGCGCCAAAATCGGCGCCGGCTCGGTGGTGGTCAAGTCAGTGCCACCGGGGGCGACCATCGTGGGTGTGCCGGGCCACGTCGCGGGAGCGAAGCCAGCAGTGGAAACCAGGACGGACCTAGAACACGGCAGACTGCCCGATCCGGTATTGCGCACGTTGAGTGAGACGCTGGATCGCCAGAGTCGTTTAGAGGAGCGAGTGCAAACTTTGGAGCGTGCATTGGCCCGCGCCGCGCTCTCGCTGCCTCCTGTCCAAGCGGATGAGCCTTCGCAGGTCAGCGCGGACGATATCCGTATCGCCCTGAGGGACGTGATGGATCCCGAGGTCGGCGTTAACGTCGTGGACCTGGGACTGGTCCGAGAGGTCGCCGCGAACGGGCAAGGGGTAGAAGTGCGCATGGTCGTGCGCCCTGATTGTTCACTGGTTGGCTACCTGATCGAACAGGTACGTCGCAGGGTGCGAAGCGTGGTAGGCGACAGCCCGGTCGAAGTGACACTCCTGGACGAGACCTGGAGCTGGAGCGACGCGGCCCCGCAACTGATCTGGGGAGACGGGATATAGAACTACGAGAACGAGGTGCTCAGATGAGACGCATCTATATGGATCACAACGCGACGACGCCGCTGCGGGAGGATGTGTTGGAGGCGACGTTGCCGTACCTCCAGGAAGAGTTCGGCAATGCATCCAGCTTGCATCACTTTGGCATTCAGGCCCGGAGGGCGGTCGAGCGAGCACGGGAGCAGGTGGCGGCGGCGCTGGGTGCTCATCCCCGCGAGATCATCTTCACCGGTTGCGGGACGGAATCGGATAACCAGGCCATCAAGGGAGTAGCACTCGCTAACCGGCAAAAGGGCGACCACGTCATCACCTCGCGCGTCGAGCACAAGGCAGTGCTGCAAACCTGCCAGTACCTGGAAATGCAGGGCTTTCGCGTCACCTACCTGCCGGTGGATGAGTACGGCGTGGGGAGTCCACAAGCAGTGGCGCAGGCCATCACCGACGAGACGATCCTGGTGAGCGTGATGTTCGCCAACAACGAGGTAGGTACGATCCAGCCCATCGCCGAGATTGTTCAAGTCTGTCAGGAGCAGGGCGTCCTCTTCCACACCGACGCCGTCCAGGCGGTGGGCAAGCTGCCGGTAGACGTGAAAGAACTGGGCGTGGATCTGCTCTCGCTATCCGCGCACAAGTTCTACGGCCCCAAGGGAGTCGGTGCGCTGTATGTGCGCCAGGGTGTACAGATTGACCCGCTGCTTCATGGCGGGCACCAGGAGTGGGGCCGCCGGGCGGCTACAGAGAACGTCGCCGGAATCGTAGGCCTGGGCCAGGCATTGGAGATGCGATTGGGCGAAATGGCAGCGGAGGCAGAACGGCTGACAGCGCTGCGTGAGAGGCTGTACGAAGGCATCATCAAGCGGATCGACCACGTCTACCTGAACGGCCATCCTACGCAGCGGTTGCCGGGCACGTTGAGCATGTGTTTCGACTACATCGAGGGCGAGGCGATCATCATGGGGCTGGATTTGGCAGGCGTGGCCGTCTCCAGCGGCTCAGCGTGCACCTCGACCTCGCTGGAGCCCTCACACGTGCTGTTGGCGATGGGTGTGCATCCCGCCGTAGCGCAGGGCTCGATCCGCTTCAGTCTGGGGCGGGGGAGCACGGAAGAAGGCGTGGAATATGTGCTGGAGGTGCTTCCGCCCATCGTTGAGCGGCTGCGCGCGATGTCCATGTTCTCTGAGCAAGAGCCTTTTCCCGAAGAGGCTGGCCCGAGCCGGTGGCGCTGACGCAGCAAGGAGGACAGGAAATGTCAGAATTCGGCTGGTACACTGAGAAAGTGCTGGAGCACTATCAAAACCCACGCAACGTAGGAAAGATCGAGGACGCCGACGGCGTGGGCGTAGTGGGGAACCCGGTCTGCGGGGACATGATGATGATCACGATCAAGATTCGGGATGACCGGATCGAAGATATCAAGTTCAAAACCTTTGGCTGCGGCGCGGCCATCGCCACCACGTCTATGGTGACCGAGCTGGTCAAAGGGAAGACGATCGAGGAGGCGCTGCAGGTCACGAACCGGGACGTAGCCGAGGCGCTGGATGGCCTGCCACCGATCAAGATGCACTGCTCGCTGCTGGCCGAGGAGGCGATCAAGGCGGCAGTAGAAGACTACCGGGAGAGATTGGAAGCGACGGACGCTGCCTGCCGCCCATGAGGAGGCCCCTCATCAGGTAGCAGACAAGCCCGTGATGGCGCTGATCTTCTCGGCCGTGAGCGAGACGGCCTGGTCCACCGGCCGCCGCCCGGTCAGGCAATCTTCGATCAACACCTGGAATTGCTCCGACACGCGGGCGTACTCCGGTATGGACGGACGTGCCCGGGCTCGTTTCAATAGGGGAATCGTCCGCGCCAGGAAGCCATCTTCATCGGGGTTGAGCGCTCTTGCCACCGGGATGCGCGGTGGGACGTGGCCGGTGCGAACGCAGAACGGCTTGAGTACCTCGGGGTGGCCTGTCAGCTCCAACAGGGATGCGGCTTTCTCCGGCATGCGCGACTGCCGGTACACGACGTAGCTCATCCCGCCAACCAGGGCGGCCGGTTGACCGCCCGGGCCGGCAGGGATCGGAGCGAAGCCGACCCGCTCCAGGAGCTCGGCCTCATCCCAACCGGCCATCCGCCGGATGAAGAACCCCTCGTAGGTACCTCCCAGGGCCAGAACCGCCTCCCCGGCCGCGAACGTGTGGGCCGCCTGGTCCCAGGCGTAATCCGTCACCTGGGGTGAGGCCAGGTGATGCTCGTGAACCAGCGACCGCAAGAACGTGATCGCCCGGTGGCTTTGCGGACTATCTAACACGACCCGCCCTTTAGCGATCAGATCTGCCCCGACGGCCCAGAGAAAGGGCAAAAGCTGGTAGGTCGTCGTCTCGCCTCCCCGCCGGCCACCGACGAAAACCAGCGGATGCGGACCCAGGCCATAGCGGGCGCGCACGTCGGGTTGCCGGAAGTGAACGCCGACGGCCACCAGTTCGTCCCACGTGGTCGGTGGGGCCAACCCTTCGGCCGCCAGCCAGTCCTGCCGGTACCACAGGACCCGGACGTCGGCGCCGATCGGCACACCGTATGGTTGTCCCTGATAACAGTTAGCCGCCAGCACAGCGGGGAAGAACGTCTCCCCGTTGTTCCGCAGCCAGGCAGGATCCACCTCGTCCAGTGGATACAGGTATTGTTGATGGGCGAACTCGGCCCCCCAGACGGAATCCAACACCGAGATGTCGGGAGCCTCGCCCCGGCCTACGGCAGCGATCAGGGTAGAGCGCAGGTCGGAAAGGGGCACGACTTGGAAATCCAACCCCAGCGGATCGTCGGGGTGGTCGGCGTTCCACAGGGCAGCCGCGCCTTCCAACGGCTCTTGCCAGCGCTCGTCGGAGACCACGACGCGCAGCACCGTTTCGCCCGCGGCCTCCTGCATCGGCGTGGGTTCCGCCACGAAGGTACCCCGGCCGTGGGTTCGCACCAGCAGCCCCTCGTGGACCAGTTCCGTGAGCGCCTGCCGCACGGGCGTGCGACTGATACCGTAGCGCTCGCATAACTTATCCTCACTGGGTAGCTGATCGCCCGGCTTCCACGTGCCCTGGGCGACCTTCTCCTTGATGAGTTGTTTGAGCTGATAATAGATGGGAATTGGGGTGTCACGTTTAATGGTTGGCATAGTTGGCTAGTCTCTTCAACACTACGTCATTACTTCATGATATTATAGCGCAGAAGAGCAGCGGAGGCAATCAGTGACGTCAGAGGAGATTCAAGTCACCTCAAAGATCATTCGACGCCTGGCCAACCAGGCCCTGGCGGTATTGGGAGGCGTATGCGGCCTGCTCCCTCGTGCTCTGCTCCGCATCCTCAAAACTGCGGGCTTCGTTGAGGCAGAAAGCGAGGGTACGCAGCTTCCAGATGGCGAAGAGCAGGTCGTGGTAGCGACCGCTGAAACAGCGGGCGATGTACCCCCGAGCCAGGCTGTCCAGGACGTGCACCCAGGCCTCGATGCCCAGCGACTTGCTTCGCCCCTTGAAATCAGCCTGCGCGTGAAATAGCTCCAGCAGCAGGTCAACGTTCGGGGCCGACAGCCCGAGCTCGTTCAGCAGTTCGGCGCTGTTCCCTAGCCCTCCGGCGAAGGCGAGAAAGGATCCAATCTGCTCGTCCAGATCCACGTAGACCTGCGTCCGCACGTCCTCACCCACCCGCTCGATCTGCGTGGCGGCGGGGGGCAAGACACGCACCAGGGACGCCCCGTCCGCCGGCACGGCCTGATCCCGCTTGTGGAAATGCACTTGCTTGACCATCTCGTCGAAGCATTCGACGAACATCGCCTTCAGTTCGTCCATGCTCTTCTTGTTGTGGGTCTTCTGAGTCAGGTACAGTTCCGCCACCCGGTATCCGCCGACCAGGGTATTGATGATGAAGAACGTGTCGATTCCCCAGGTATGGGGTGGCGCGATGCCGCAGTCCAGCAGATAGCGAGCCAATTCAGCGGTCAGGCACAGCTCGCCCCCCAACGGCTGGTTGATCCCCTGTCCTTCGGGGAAAAAGAGGCCGATCAGTGGGCGCGTCACGTGGCGGGTGATCTGGGCATCGAAGGGGCTGCGGTCGAAATAGCCGCGGGTCATGGCGACACCGTACTTGTCGATTCCCCCAACCAGGACGTCACACCACGCACTGGTCATGGAGGTGATGTCCGCGTCCAGGAAGAGGATACGGTCGTGACCGGTGGCCAGACTGTGCTCAATGCCGGTGACCATCGCCCCACCCTTGCCGGTGTTGCGCAGTCCGGAGCGGATCAGGTCGACCCGTTTGCCGTACTGCTCCGCGAGGCCGGGCAGCCGCTCGCCCAGCAGCTCGACGCTGTCGTCGGTGGACCAGCCATCGACGACCAGGATTGCATCTATACTCCCAGCCTTCAGCCCTTCCTCCACGACACACAAGGGGCGCCGCCCCTCGTTCCGTTCCGGTACCACGAGCACGTTGGACATTCACATTTCTCCTCTGATAGGTTCGTAGTGCGTGCTTCAGCGCGCCGTCCGGCGCTGTCCTCATGGTGAGAACTGGTACAACCCCGGCCGAAAGCCCCGGAAAACGGGCTCCTGCAGCCGCTGGTCGCGGATGAGGGAGAAGTCCAGTTCGGCCACCACGGCCTCGGCGGTATCGCCGGAGGCCAGGGCCACCAGCTCCCCACGGGGGTCGGCCACCTGGCTGCGGCCGCAGTAGACCACGCCCCCCTCGTCGCCCACGTGGTTGACGGCGACGACGAAGAACTGGTTGTCCTGCGCGCGCGCGCGGGTGCGCAGGTCCTGCAGATAACAGAACCCGGCCGGCACCGCCGACGGATTGAAGACGACTTGCGCGCCCTGTAGGGCCAGTGTGCTGAAGACGGGCGGGAAGGCAGCCTCGAAGCAGATCGCCACGCCGACGCGCAGTCCGTCCAGGTCGAACACCCCCAGTTGATCCCCTGGGCAGAAAAAGCGGTTCTCAGTGGGGTAGAGGTGGGATTTGCGGTAGCGGCCCACGAATTCCCCCCGCCGGTTGATCAGCACGACGGTATCGTAGAGCAATCCGGTGACGTGGGGTGGACGCTCGACCAGGCCGGCCACGACGGCCAGATCAGAACGGCGGGCCACGTCGGCCAGCCAGCGCGTGGTCGCGCCATCCGGGACAGGCTCCGCCATGTCGAACAGCGCGTCCCCCAGGACGTCCAGGTTGTACCCGGTGGTAAACAATTCAGGAAAGCAGACCACATCAGCCTTCCCATCGATATGATCCAACAGGTCAAGAGCGATCGACATATTCTTTTCTTTGTCACCGATCACACACCCCATCTGGATCAATGCCAGCCTCAACGTTTTGTTGGCCAAACTTCAGCCTCCTGTATCGTTCTGCAAAACCAAGACCTCAAACCCGTGTCACTCTCGCCTCAGAAAACCATCGATCATAACATAAGTAGCGAGGAACATAAGGCCGGATAGCGCGATCCGCCACCGAATCGACGTTTCAGATAAATAGTAGAAAAGGGTACTGGACGCCCCTATGCTGATCGCCAAGCTCAATATCCTTCTCAAAGTCCCTCTCGAACTCCTTCTCGAAACCCTCACAGGCCCCTCCTCCGATCAGAGCAACGCCTTCCCCGATTTCCGATCAAAAACGTGGATCTTCTCATCATCAAAGGAGAGCCAAACCGTATCCCCGGCCCTCAGATCCTGGGTGGACGTTCGTATCGCGATGAGCGGGAATTCCCCTGCCTCCAGGTGAACGTTGGATTCTTTCCCTGTCAGCTCTACGTGGATAACGGTTGCCTCAAGGGCGTTCCGTTTGCCCTCCTTCGTAACCACGACGTTTTCTGGACGTATCCCCAGGGTTATTTCCGATACGGTCGTTTCTTGCATCGGTCCTCTCGCCTTTCTCGGAAGCTCATAGATGCCAAGTCCTAGATCAATGACGGGCACCCCATCCTTCTTCTCCAGCCTCCCGTCCAACATGTTCATAGGCGGGCTCCCGATAAATCCGGCGACGAATCTGTTCCGGGGTTTATGATATAACTCCGCCGGCGTGCCCATTTGTTCCAGGTGTCCGTCGTTCATGACTGCGATCCGATCGCCGATCGTCATTGCCTCGATCTGGTCATGCGTGACGAATATGGCGGTTACCCCCAGCTCCCGTTGCAGTTTCTTCAGTTCTACCCGTGCGCGGACCCTTAGCTTGGCATCGAGATTAGCCAGGGGCTCGTCCAGCAAGAAGACCTTAGGGTTCCTGACCATCGCTCTCCCCAGGGCTATTCTCTGCCTCTGGCCGCCGCTGAGCGCCCTTGGTTTCCTGTGCAGAAGCCCCTCGATTTCCAGCAGTTGAGCGGCTTTCCTGACCCGCGCCTCGACCTCACGCTTGTTGATCTTCCTGATCTCCAAGGGAAACGCCATATTGCCAAATACGGTCATATGCGGGTAAATGGCATAGTCCTGGAATACCATCGCCACTTCCCGCTTCTGCGGTATCTTGGATATGCCCTGCTCCGGAGAAGTCACCAACTCATCTCCAAACCATATCTCTCCCGCGTCTATTTCGACCAGGCCAGCGATGCTATTCAGAGTCGTCGTCTTGCCGCACCCAGAGGGACCGACCAACACGACGAACTCTTGATCTCTGACCTCTAAACTTAGATTTTCGACGGCTGCTGTCTCTCCGTATTTTTTGGTCAAACCTTTGATGGTCAAACTAGCCATTGTGCATCTCCTACACTCCAGCATATCCACGCATTACGTATTTGCCCAAGAATATGAAAATGATCAACGTGGGCAATGCCACCCACAAGGCGCCCGCCATCTGAAGGTTCCACTCGGCCACAAAGGATCCCTTCAGGTTCGCCATCGCCACCGTGACGGGCAAATTTGCCTCTCCAACCGTCAGCACCAACCCCCAGATGTAATCATTCCAAATCACAGTGACCTGAAGCAGCGCTGCAACCACAAAAGGGATCACGGAGAGGGGCAGCATGATACGCCGATAGATCATCCACGTCCCAGCCCCATCCACCTTGGCTGCATTGATAAAGCTGTCGGGAATTTCATCGTATAGCGTCTTGAAGATGAAAGCGCACATAGGCGTGCCAAATATCATATACAACAGAACCAACGCACCCAAATTGCCGTGCAATCCCACCTTAGACATCGTCTGGACCATCGGTATAAGTTGCACCTGGGGTGGAATATACAGGCACAGGATAACCAGGACGAGTAAGATCGTAGATCCACGGAACCTACGCTTGGAGAAAACGTATCCCAGGATGGAACCGAAAAAACAAGAGACCATGATGCCTGATCCCACGAGCACCAGACTGTTCATCAGCGGTCTTCTCAGGTAGTCAAGGGATTCCATCAAGGGGACCAGGGTCGGCTGGTGGGGAGGCGTCACAGGGGTTGTGAGGATCACCTCCTTTGACGTCTTTAACGCAGTCACAACACAACTCCAGAGGGGGAGCAGACTGAAAACTGCGAAGAGCCCAAGCAAGACATAGAGTACGATCCGGCTGAGTTTGGGAGTTTTCACTTCATTCCCTCCGATATACCCGGCTCAAGAATGGTACAACGACGACGAGGCTCAGTACGAGTATGATCATAGAATAGGCAGCTCCGTAGGCAAATCTGTCCAAACCAAAGGTCTCCTTGTACATCGACACGCCCAAGATATGTGAGGAATATCCCGGCCCGCCTCTGTTCAACACCCAAATGAAGTCAAATGCCTTCAGAGCGAAACACATGAAGATAATAAACGCGGTCGTGAACGAGGGTTTCAATTGGGGAAGAACGATACGCCGGTATATGGTGAAGCTGGAAGCCCCGTCCACCTTCGCCGCTGCGATATGGGATCCAGGGATAGATCGGATCCCGGCCAAGAAGATGATCCCGGAGTACCCGGCGAATTGCCATATGAGGGCCACGATAATACAGTACATCACGATATGTGGATCGGTGATCCACTCACTTTTCAGGAGCCCAAGCCCAAGTCTCTCCAATAGAACGTTCAAGGTTCCCACCCGCGGACTGTACATCCACGCCCACAGAGCCGCGGTCACCACAAACGAGAGGGCAAAGGGCAACAAATAGATCGTTCGAAAAACGCCCTCCCCCCTCACTCTCTGGTCCAGCAATATGGCCAGGATCAGACCAACGAGCATAACGCCGGGCACAAAGATCAGGATCAACAACAAGTTGTTCTTGAAAGAGATCCAGAACAACGGATCTTGGAACAAGACGGCGTAATTCTTGAATCCAACCAGGTTATAACTGGGAACAAACCCCTCCCAATCGGTAAGGGATATGAAGAAATTCCACCCGCTGAAACAGTAGAAAAAGAAAAATATGCTCGCGAAAGCTGGCAGGGTGATGAGTGCAGTACTTATCCTTTCCTTCTTTTTCGGATCCAACGGTACCTCCTCAATTTGATCAAAGGTAACTACGGTGCCAGGCACTGGCGCCGGTGGCCGCCGCTTGGGCGAGCGTCTGAAGGCAGAATCTGCTCGTGTTCACCCAGGCCTTCAAGAAAAGAGCACCCATAAGTGCCTGGCACCTCTCCGATCACTCTCTCCGATTCGTCAAGGCGTGAGACCCCATTCCATTGGCCATTCGGTTTCCTCTTCCAGGCCTGCTATCGCACTTGCTGCTCCGCTTACGTCTCTGTCCACCCCGATCTTGTCGGATATGGTGTCCGTCAACTGGCCCATGAACGCCGGAGGCGTACCGCTCCACATCCCGGGCCGGTAATACGTCGCGGTTTGGAAGTGTACCGACGACTCATCCCTTTGATAGTCGGAGAAACCTTCCCCCATGGCAGCATCGGTCCGCGCTGGTATGAAGCCCTTTGGGCCGGCGAACGCACTTTGCGCTTCGGCAGTGACGATGGTCTTGAACCAGTTCATTGCGTTCGTCGGGTGTTTTGCGCCCTTGGGGAGACTGAACACATCCAGGCTAACTCCGAATATGTCCGCAGCTCCCGGGAGGTAGAATGCGTCGAAGTCTCCGGGATACGCTTGCTCTGCAGCGATGAACTCCCCGGCCCCGCAGTCTCCCATGACGCTCATCGCCGCTTCCCCTTTGGCAACACGCGCCATTGCCTCATCCCACGTCAGGGCAGCGTGATCCGAGTTGACGTAGTCCAGGAATTTGTTGAGATTTTCCAGTGCATCGACGAGCTTGGGATCGCTGGGATCGGTGACCTTTCCGTTGATGAAGTCTTCGTAGAAATCGATCCCCTCGGCAGCCGTGAGCGCGCGGAAGATGTACGTCAGCGGCCACGCGTTCTTATCTCCCAAGGCGACGGGATCCACTCCCCCAGCCTTCAAGGCGTCACACGCCGCCCAGAACTCGTCCCAGCTTGTGGGTTCGGCAAGACCGTATTGCTCGAAGAGCTTTGCGTTGTAGAAAACGACGCCTGCCTGTTGCACACCCAACGGAACGGCATAATAGTGCCCATCAGGCATCTTGCACATGTCCTCTACGACGTCCGGGACGGCGGCCTTCACCTCGTCGGTCCAGACCTCATCGATCGGCTCAAGCATATCAGCTTCCCAGTAGGGCACCAGGCCGAATGGATAGCTCTGGAACGAATCCGGGGCTTCTCCAGCGAGCATCAACGTATGGATGACCTCTCTCATCGCTATCCCGCCACCGCCAGCCACTGGACTCTCCAGTACTGTGACGTCGGGATACTCTTCCATGTGGACAGCGACGAGCGCATCCATCGCCGCACGTTCCGACCCTGAGGTCCACCAGTGATAGATTTCAAGCACGGGCGCCTCTTCCTGCTCGACCGGCACCTCGACCGTGACCTCGACCGGCACTTCCACCTCGACCGGCACCTCGACCTCTTCCTTCTCGGTCACGACGCGGGTGACCTCGACGATCTCCGGCTCAGGCGCCGCGCAGGCCACCAACAGGCCCACCAGAATAGCACAGAGCATCAACAGATATGTGTACTTCCTCATCTCCAAATCCCTCCTTGATTTGAACAGTGGATCCAGCCAATAGAATCATCCGCAGTCTCGTCTGGCGCTGTGCCATCACCTCCCTTCCTGGTCTCGAAATCCATCGTCGCAAACGGTGGACTGCCGGGAACCAATAGATGGTTTTGCGGTCTGGTCTGGCGCTTACCATCACCTCCCTCACGTGGATCGATGACTCGCGATCAGCGGTGGACTCTGTCGGTGTGATCAAGAGATTGTGGGCTCGAAGTCGTGGAACGGGCGTTCGCCCGGTATTCGGATGGACAAATCAAAAACAAGGTCGATCTTGCGGTTCCAAAAGGGGAAGAGGATGCAGCGTGGGCACTGCTCTCCCTCTTCTTGTGCGTGGTGCATTGGCTGAGAACTCTGGAGACGCGAAAGAGCTTTCACCGGTTCTCAATTGGATATGGTGATGTAATTACGTAATGTTGTAATTACATCTATTATATCCGAAATCGGGGAGTTTGTCAAGTAGGTGCTCGCTCTCGTAGGCTTGTTCCCGCATAACCGGACCGCGAGCATCCTGCTCGCCCAACTCGTGGCCTGGGTTCGTAGCGACGACTCCAATCGTTCCAGGTGCGACAACTTGACTTCTATGCAAATTTGCACTACACTAAGCACAGAACTACCGGCACCGTCGACGATGCGCTCTTCGCCCAGGGGCAGCCCACCGGCGTCTTCGGGGTCAATAGAGCTGAATGAAAGTTCCGGCGATGGGGTTCGTCGCCGGCGATCGAGGTGGTAGGCCATATGCCCAAAGGTCGGGTCATCAAGGTGGAATGCCAGTGCGGGCAGCTCTTGTTCCGGTACTACAAGGGCGGTAGAGGGCGGCTGATCAAGTGCTTCCTGGACGAAATCCGCAGGGACTACGTGAACGTGACGGACGCACCGACCGGCGCCCGGCCCACGTGTCCAAACTGCGGCAAGGAACTGGGCATCGTCCGGTTGGTGCACGGGCGCCCTGCCCTGAAGATCAACCAGGGTACAGTGAAGGAGACGAGAACGTGAAGAGGCAGAAGGTAGAAGGTAAACGGTAGACGGTAGACAGGGGTGCCCTCTCCTCCCCCGTCTACGGTCTACTGACTACCGTCTACCTGACAAAGATTTCGGAGGTATCTGTTGAACAAGGAATTTGTGGACGTACGGATTCTGGACAATTTCTATCAGACGTCGAGTTTTTTCCCTATGCCGGTGGTCCTGGTGAGCACGGTGGCCGAGACGGGACAGACGAACCTGGGGCCATATTCGCTGTGCTTCCCCTACGTCGTCGCCGGGCAGCATTCGATGATCCTGGGCAGCCGGGAGGACAGCAACACCAGCCTGAACATCCAACGCACGGGGGTGTGCGCCATCAACTTCATCCCGGATGACAAGCGGTACATGCGAAACTGCGTGATGCTGGGATTCCCAGGCGAGACGACGGCGGAGAAGATGGCAAACTCCATCTTCACGCTGGCGCCCTCGACCCGCCTTGACGGTGAGCAAGAGCCGCAGGTGCAGTACCCGGAGATCGTGCAGGAGGCGATCCAGGTGTTCGAGTGCACGTGGGACCGACGATTCCCGTTGAAGCCCGATCCAGAGAGCCCGGAGTGCCACTTCGTGCTGCGTATCGACAAGATCGTGATGCAGAAGAAGTGGCGCGACCGCCTGTACGAGGGGAAGGGATTCCCGCGGTTGCCGATCGACTACGGATACCGGAACAACACGCACTTCTGGTTCACGAAAGGGGCGCGGCCGTACAAAGTGCCGATCCCCGAGGGAAAGGGCGTGGAAGTGAACACGGTCCAGTACGCGGCCGACCGGTTCGACCCGGACGTCAAATGGCAGGCGGAGGCGTGCGCCAAGTTGGTCAAGGTGCCGCGGGTGTTCCTGAACAAGGCCATCGCGGCCTGCGTGGAAGCGGCGCGGGAGGAGGGCATCACGGAGATCACGCCGGAGTTCGTGGAGCAGGTGCGGGACAAGCGGAACAAGGATAAAGAGAGGTAGTATGGGCAAGTGTACAGAAATCCACAGGTTTGCCCAGACCCCGTCAGCAATTGACAGCTAATCCATAGAACGGCACAGGTGAATGGAGGGTAAAATAGGGAAAGACGTACTCGGAACGGGATCGTGAATTCTATCTGTATGTTTGGGGAGGATAGCGACCACTATGGCTCAGACCCAACCGTTAGTGACGAGCACCGTCCATTCATTGCCCTTCGATGAACTCTCTCCTCAAGACTTCGAGCGTCTCTGCCTGTGGCTCGTCCAGCGCGAGGGATACGAACACGCCGAGCACCTGGGCGCGGCCGGCAGCGAACAAGGCCGCGACATCACCGCCCGGCGCGGCAGCCAGTTGTGGGTCTTCCAATGCAAACGTGTACGGCGCTTCGGTCCCAGGAATGCACTGCAAGAAGTGGAAAAAGTTTTGTCGCTGCCGGAGGACCAACGCCCCGCCGGTCTGATATTCCTCGTCACGTGCAACGTCTCGGCCAACACCCGCCAGCGGGTGCGCGAACACTGCAACGACGACTTCGTCTGTGACTTCTGGGCCGGCACCGAGCTCGATGAGAAAGTGAAGCAACACCCGGACGTTGTGGAGGAGTTTTTCCATGTCGACCAGGGCAGCACGATCTTCATCGGTGATGGTAATAGTGTCATCACGGCTGAAAGAGATGTCTACATTAGCAAACAACTGGTCAGTGCTCCATTTCAGGCGCCCCGTATGCCTTGTCATAGGCCAGATTGTCTGAGGGGCGGTTG
>Ga0180438_10007606_pt1 | contig 14062 bp, 14 predicted proteins | sample SS_ome_12_FD_132455 | JGI IMG/M metagenome (GOLD analysis project Ga0180438, IMG submission 132455) | Hypersaline lake sediment archaeal communities from the Salton Sea, California, USA - SS_3_D_2 metaG | ecosystem: Environmental > Aquatic > Non-marine Saline and Alkaline > Hypersaline >... | reverse complement strand
ATAGACAAAGGGAGGAAGTATCATGAGAACAAGAATGTTTGGTTTGTTGATCCTTTTATCCTTCATGGTGGCTCTCTCGGGCCTCACGGGGTGTGCTAAGAACGCGTACTTCGGTGTACGCAACAAGGCCATCGGGGTTCCCGGTGAGTTTGCTCAGACTGAGGCGGCCATCGAGAAGGCAGAGAGTTCTCCTGGAGCTCAATATGCTCCCGAGAAGATTACCAAGGCTCGGGAGTTGGGCACGAAGGCGGTTGAGACCTACTGGGGTTGTCGGACCGAGGAGGCGATGGCCATGTTAGCCGAGGCTCGTGGGCTGGCTCGGCAGGCGGAGTTGGCTCAAGCGCCTGCCAAGCCTAAGCCCGCACCGGTAGCTGTTGCTCCTGCCAAGCCGAAGCCGGAACCCGCTCCTGCAAAGGTAGCTCCTGCTCCGACGCCGGTGGCAGTTCCTCCGAAGCCCAAGAGGATCATCGTTTTGCAGGGGACGCAATTTGCCTTTGATTCGGCCGAGCTTACTCCTGAAGCTCGGGGTATCCTGGACGCGAACGCGGCAGTCCTAGAGCGGCAATCCGATATCAGGGTGAGAATTGAGGGTCATACGGATAGTACTGGTCTGGAAGCGTATAATCAGGGGCTTTCGGAACGGAGGGCCAAAGCAGTTGAGGATTTTCTCATTTCCAAGGGCGTCTCGGCGGATCGTTTGGAGACGGAAGGTTATGGTCCGTCGAGTCCCATCGCTCCGAACGATACGAGGGAAGGCCGGGCCATGAATCGGAGGGTTGAGCTGAAGGTTCTGGAGCAGTAAGAAAGGTTCATCAAATCACGGATGGAATGTGCGGTTGGGGCGAGGATTCCTGAAATAAGGAAACTTGCCCCAGTTTTTTCGTGGCGGTCAGAGAAAGAGAAAGGATTGCATCTCACTAAGGCAAATATCGCGCTGCATGGGTATGCCGAATCTTACCTTGATCGGTTGCATTGGATGTATTTGTCCGTTTACTCAACAATTTAACAACGTCCCCTCATACTCATATCGGGCAAGGGCCGACCGGAGGCAGGGATCCGTTGGTTTGGTGGTCCGATTGAGGAAGGCGAACTATTGCTTGTCCCCTTTCCGTGAGATGGCCTTGATTGCGTCAGCGATTTCCCGGCTGAGTTGTCCGAGCGCCCGGCTCTGAGCTGCGACTATTGCTTCGTAACCCTGGGCACGTGATGCTTCGTTAATACGAGACCTTTCCATAAAGAGCACCTTCTTGTCACTACCCCTGAACACGGTCCACCGAGCGATCAACAACGTATTCCCGCCGAGCTCAGCGTCAAAACGGCTCACATCCACCATCACCTGGTAATCGATGGGCACCGATCTTCGCCATGGATAGAGGGAGACTCGATCTGTTGAGAGGAGGATCGACAGGTTTTCCGCGAGAATCCTGGAGAAATCGTCCTGGAGAGGCCCCGCCCATCGATCGAACTCGGCAAGCTGAAGCTGATTGTTGCTCGAGCGGGTGACGATCTGCGGCCGGTCCAGATGTTCGGGAAGTTTGATCGGCCCGACTCCAATGGCCACGCCGTGACCATGCATTTCGGCCTCGGTTTCAATCCCCGAAGTCGCCACGGAACTCAAGGCATAAAACCTCGAGGGCTTAGTGGTGGCAGTGCATCCTCCCGAAACCATGAACGATAGAGCCAATGCCAGGAACACGAGTCGAGAAAAAGACGAGTTGACCATGTTACTCTCCTCCGGATTTGCCCTTACCCTTGATCAAAGCCTCAGGGTGCCGTTTGAGATAATCAGCCAACAAGCGAATGGAACGCGCCGCAGCCCCCACCTCCTTCAGGGTATTGTCGAACTCATAGACCAGGGGCGAATCCTCGGCGAGAACGTCTTCCGCTAAAGCCAATGCCTTCCGTCCCTGTTCCAAAGCGGCACGAGCCTCTTCCAGGGCTTCGGCAAGGCCATAAGCCAGGGGTGCGATCTGGCCATCCACGTTCCGGGCGAGCTTCCCGTAGTCTTCCACGGCTTCCTCGATGGTGGACGCCAGCGGCGTGACCCGTGAGTTGATATTCCCTACGAGCTTCCGCGTGTCCTTCAGCGTTTTCTCGAGGCTCGATGCCAACGGTGAGATCTGGGCATCGATATTCCGCACGAGGCTTCCCAGGTCCTCCACCGCGAGGTTCAGGGAGGTAATAATCCCCTTTACTTCGGGGGAATTCACGATCTTCTCGATTCCCTCAACAGCCGCCAACAACTTTTTGAAGATTTCCTCGATGGGGACCTCCTCGATTCTCTTGGATAACTCCTCCAGCGGGGATGGAATCGTCGGAATCTCTGGATACCCCGTTTCACCACCCACCAGTCTGATTGGTTTTTCGGGATGGAAATCGAGCTCCACCGTAAGCTGGCCTGTTACTAAACTCGGCATCAGTAGCTGGGCTCTCAGGCCACGTTCCACCAGTTGTCCAATGGCTGCTTTTGTATCCGGTTCAGCGGGGATCCCTCCAACGACCTCAACCGTGTCCGGCTCGATCTCTATGATCACCGGAATTTGAACGGACATGTCGGCCGGATTGTAACGCAGCAGGATGTCGGTGACCGAACCGATCCTGACGCCTCTGAACACGACACTCGAACCAACCTTCAGTCCCTTCACGGAACCCTCGAAGTACATCACGAATTTGAAGGTTTGTTTCAGGAATCTTCCCGAACCAAAAACCAGCACTCCTGCGACAGCCAGAGCCACTGCACCCACGACAAAGCCACCGATCAGCGTCTTGCTTGCCTTCTTACTCATGATTTACGTGTCTCCCCTCGGGTGAGAAACTTCCGAACCTTGGGATCCCGCGACTCGGCGAGCAGTTTATGGGGGTCCCCACTCGCGATCATTGTCTTCGTCTCTGAATCGAGGAAAATCGAGTTGTTGCCGACTGCGAAGATGCTCGCCAGCTCGTGTGTCACTACTACCACGGTTGCTCCAAGGCTTTCCCGGAGTTCAAGGATCAGTTCATCCAGGAGGTGGCCGCTGACCGGATCGAGTCCTGCAGAGGGCTCATCGAAAAAAAGGATTTCGGGGTCAAGTGCCATAGCCCGGGCCAAGCCGGCTCGCTTCCGCATGCCCCCGCTTATCTCCGATGGATAGAAGTCCTCAAAGCCTGCCAGACCAACTAAAGAAAGCTTCAGGGAGACCACCTCCCGTATCTGGCGGGGAGTTAGGTTCGTGTATTGCTCGAGCGGGAGGGCCACATTCTCCGCCAGGGTCATTGAACTCCACAGGGCGCCATTCTGGTAGAGAATGCCAACGCTCCTCATGATGCACTCGCGTTCCATGGGATCCGTCTCCCAGAAACTTATATCGTCGTAAAAAATCCGTCCCTTGGCGGGTTCCTTAAGGCCCACCATAGCCCTCATGATCGTGCTCTTGCCACAGCCGCTTCCACCCATGATAACAAAGATATCGCCGCGGTTGATGGTGAAGCTGAGGTCTCGCATGACCACAAAGCTCCCGTAAGCCACGGTAAGATCGGTTACCGTAATGCGGGGCTCAGCGCTTCCTCTTTCTTTTTGCACCATCGTACTCCTGAACCTTAGTCGGCAGAAATAATTTATGACTCTGTTTTTGCTAGCTTCCTGTATGAAAGAAAGAGAATATCACCTCAAGAGCTGACCCATCAGATTCCCAATATATTGCAGATGAACGTTATTATTGCGGTTGCCACGATGATGCTGACGATTCCCGTCACCACGGCCGACGTAGCCGCCTGACCTACGGCGGAAGCGCTGCGCCCACATTGCATTCCCCTCAGGCATCCCGCCAGCGCCACGAGTACTCCGAAGATGACGCTGTGGAAGAGCCCGATCCAGAAGTGTTTCAGGCTAACCGCTTCCCGGGTTTGGTTGAAGTACACCACCGGGTCCAGATCGAGCATGCCCACGCCGACGAAGAGACCCCCCAGTATGCCGATCAAGTCCGCATAGAGGCAGAGCAGGGGCATCATGAGGGCGAGGGCGAGCATCCGCGGTAATACGAGGAATTCCATGGGAGAGATTCCCAGGGTGCGAAGGGCATCGACCTCCTCGTTTACCTGCATTGTTCCCAGCTCCGCGGCGAAAGCTGCGCCAGTACGGCCCGCCATGATGATTCCCGTCATGATGGGACCCATGACGCGGACGATGGCTATGCCCACGAGATTGGCGACGTATATCTGTGCCCCAAACATCAGGAGCTGGACAGCGCCTACAAAAGCGAGAATCAGGCCCACCAGTGCACTGATAAGCGAGACGATGGGGAGGGCCTGCGCGCCACACTCCTGGATGATTAAGACCAGGTCGGAGCGCCGGAAGCGTGCCCTTCCTCGTAGCAATTGGATGATGGCCAGAAATGCCTCGCCGAGAAAGGCGAGCATCTCGCCCGTCGACCGACCAAGGGCGAGGGCGTTTTCCCCGATCCCGGATAAAAACGGCTCCCGTATGGCTTTCCCCCGTGCATCTTTCACCTCCGGCACGGCCGAAGCAAGTACAAGGAGCCGCTTTGCACCACTTGGAAGGCCTTCGCTGTCTAAATGGATCTTTCGCTGAAGGCAGAGATCCCTCGTGTTGATCAGAAACGTCAGGAGCCCACTATCCCAGCCGGTGAGCTGTTTGGAATCGAAGGCGAGACGCTTGACCTGAGGGCCGGATTCAAGCTCTTTCCCAACCTCGTCCGTCGCGGGAAGCTTCTCTCCAATTCTCCAGTTCCCCCCCAACCGGAGAAGCAGGGTATCTTCGGTAGGCCGGCTGAAGTTCAGCTCGCATCGAGCGGTCGTTGTTTCCACCTCGGCCTCCATCTGGCTTCCTTTTTCCGTGGGGGAGCCTTATACTATTCCTGAAAACGGGAAAATAGCGGGCGCGCCCGCATAGTCACCGAAATACGAGAATTACTCGAAGGTAGCAAAAGAGCGGTGTGTAGTCAATAAATTATCTATGCTTCCTTTATCCTTTGGTGGAAAATATTCCTTGACATTATTTCATCATGGGGTAGTTTCGAGTGAAGGTTGAGTCACAGGTCACAAGGAGGAGCGAGGAACGGCCATGGGGACAAATGAACGGGAAGAGAGCTTGAAGGAGAGGGTAGGGTTGGAGGCCGCAAAGATGGTCAACGACGGGGCCATCGTTGGATTGGGGACCGGCTCTACAGTTGCACCGGCTATTGCGGAACTTGGAAGGAGAGTGCGCGAGGAGGGCCTCGAGATCATCGGCATTCCAACCTCATATCACGCGGCCATGCTTGCCCGGGCAAGCGGCATCGCTACCCGCACCTTGGATGATGTGTCAAGGATTGATATCGCCATAGATGGGGCCGATGAAGTCGACCCTCACAAGAACCTCATCAAGGGGAGGGGGGCGGCTCACACCCGGGAGAAGATTGTTGACAGCTGGTCCGAGCTGTTTGTCGTCGTTGTGGATGATTCGAAGCTGGTGAAGCATCTGGGCGAGAAGTTTCCCGTGCCGGTGGAAGTTCTCCCGTTCGCCCTCCATCCCGTCATGAAAAAATTGCAGGCGATGGGAGGGAATCCGGAATTACGGATGGGGGTGAGGAAGGATGGCCCGTTGATCACGGATCAGGGCAATATGATCATTGATGTCCGGTTCCCCGCGATAAAGGACCCGAAGGGTCTGGAACGGGAACTGAACGATATCCCCGGAGCCGTTGAGAACGGGATATTTGCCGGCCTGGCCCATCTGGTGCTGGTCGGTACCGCGGAAGAAGGGGAGAAGCTCACCGTAAGGCGAATCGAATAGCTCTCTGGGGATCATCCGATTTGAATGACGCAGGTGGATGCGATCTTATCGTGCCAGGTCTGCTTCTTGTTATCCCAAAGCATCCAGAGAAACCCAAGGCTGAACGGGATGCTTGAAATGATGGTCCCGATGTAACGGAGAAACGCGGTTCCATAGGAGATATCGGACCCATTGGTGCTCACGATCTTGATCTTCATGGCCATCTTTCCCAGGGTCGCTCCCTTATATCCCCACATGAGGATGAAGTAGAGAGCCTGAAGTGATGCGCCGACGAGCAGGGACGTTCCAATGACCATCATTAAGGAGGGGGCGATGAGGCTCAAGTCCTGGGGATTTTCGACCATACGGATGTTAGAAAAATAGTGGGACATCGGAACCATCATCACGGACATGGAGATTTTCATGATGATCCCAACAGCAATCCCATCGATGAAGTAGGCGACGAACCGGCGCCAGAATCCCGCATATGTCATCGAGTGTACTTCGGCTTGATCATCGATGAAATTTTCGTCCAGCCCAAATCCCGCTGCACTGTAAGGAGAGGGGGGAGGCATCATTTCAGCCCTCGGCTTATACTTGCTGAAGATGATGCCACACTTAATGCACTCTTGGGAATATGGCTGCTCGAATCCGCAATTGGGGCATTGGAATAAGGGTTGGGTTGGTTGCTCGCGTCCCTCTTTGAGTGCAACCTCAATGGGTGGTGCTTCCGGTTGGGTAAGACTTTCTTTGGAGACGAGGAACATGTGTTGACATCTCGAACATCTGACTGTAGCCTTCTCCCCGGGGATCCTGGAATCGTCGAGCCTGTATTTCGCCATGCACTGTTCACATTGGACGATCATGACGTGATCCTCCCCTCTCAGGTCCTCGAAATTGACTAATTCTCCCAGACCCATCGGGGGATGCCGGCCAATTTAGCCTCGCCCATTAAGGTCCGGAGCTGTCCCTCTAATTCCCTGAGTTCCTCGGTCTGCCGGGTCCATTCCTCGATGAATTGGGCCCTTGTATTCAAAAGCCTTCCATCGACCCTCAGCTCCCGGGGAAAGATGATCATTCCGCTCTTTTTCTCGGGCTGGTACATATCCGTTTTGTCGATGGCGCTTTTCAATAACCGAATATCCTTTTGTTTCATGGCGATCTTCGAGTTGAGCGTCTCGAACTGATCCCGCCAGAAGTAGAGGGGTTTTCCCGAATAGAGTGCTGAACTGGAAGAGGGGAAGCGAATCTTCTCGGAACGATTTGTCGAATCTTTTCTGGATGATGCGGGTACCTCCTCTAAGGTCTCATACACCACCTCGCCATATAGGGGCGGGGTATCGGAAAAGTGAAGGTTTCCCTCCTTATCCAGCCATTTGTAGGTCTCCCCATCTGCCCCTATGGGCAGCACTATCGGTGTGAGGAGAATGATTGCTATGGCGAAGTATTTCATCCCTCGTTCCAGTGGATGTCGAGCCGGTATTTGTAGCTAGCATATATTGTGCCAAAGTGCATATTATTTATAAGTATTCGATATTTTGATAATTTCTGTTCATGATCGAACATTTCTGTTCTTTACATTACAACCAATGTGCCATTTTTTGTCATTCCTTTCCTTAAAAAGATTAAACCTCATCTCTTCAGCGGCCTCGAAGTCCATTACCTGCGGTGGGCCCCTGAATGATTGTCATCCCGTTACCCACTCTTCCCTTTAGAAATGTTGGAAAAACAAGGGCTTAGGTTCTTAAAGGCATAAATTGTGATTAATATCGAAAATTGGCATTAAAAATGCAAAATTGTTTGGAAACCCCAGAGGTCGATGGATGATGCGCGGTAGAGACATTGAGATGATTTTGTTTTATACTACAACAGAGGCGGCAAAGATTCTCAGGGTTTCCACCCAAACCGTCAGAAACTATATCTATTCCGGAAAGATAAGATCCTATAGGACACCAGGGGGTCATCACAGGGTGAGCAAGGAAGACCTGCAGAGGTTGGGCTTCTTAAAGAAGCCGGAGAGAGCCCGTGGTTAGGGGTCAAAAAGAGGGATTGCTCCATTGAGAGGAGAGAAGTTAATTCAACTCGGGCGTCGCTTGAAAAATGAGCAGGGGGAAGGGAGGAGTATCCCCATCGACTACGTCAGCCGTTTTGGCGATTTGGTCTATATTGAGCAGAATATCAAGTCCATGCTCAAAAAGGGGCTCGCCCTGGTTTTGGACTTGACGGGGTTTCGTATAGGATACATCCATCTCAAGGACGAAAGAACTGAACGGCTCAGGCTCTATGGTCATCAAGGCCTATCCAAGGAATACCAGGAGGAGATAGAGAATATCCATGTCTCCGAGAGCATTCCGGGCAAAGCGGTGAAAGGGAAGAGACCGCTCATCGTCAAGACTCTAACGGAGGTCGCAGACCTCTCGGGAACCATAACCCAGCAGGGGAGGATGATGTACCATGCTAGTTTTCCCCTGGAGTTTAATGACAAGATCCTCGGAACCCTGACCGTGGCGACGGATAAGAGGGAAACACTGACCAGGCATAAGATGGATTTTCTGGTGGCCTTAACGCGGCAAATCTCGGTGGCCGTGGGAAATAGACAGCTCTTCGATAAGATCTGCCAGGCCAAGAGCGAGTGGGAGAATGCCATCGATTCCATCTCCGATCTCATTCTCATCTGTGACGATGAATTTCGTATCCTCAAGTCCAACAAGGAATTATTCGACCGGTACGGTTACCTCCTGGAGGATGTGGTCGGTCGGGGTTGCGATGAAATATTCTATAATGAAGAGGCCTTTCGCATTTCGCTGTACGACTACAAGAGAATGGTACGGGGAGGGATGTCTTTTGTCGAGGAAGTTGAGAGCCCTCGGTATGACGGGATCTTTAATATTACCATTTCGCCCCTTCTTAACATGGAGAAGCAGTTAATTGGTTCCATCCATGTCATAAAAGAGGTTACAGAGACACGGCAATTGGAGAGGGAGAAGAAGGATCTGTGGGATCGGATGAGGTGTATTGCTGATGGGCTCGTGGAGCTTGACGAAAGGGGATCGATCCGAACATGGGATCAAGGTGCGGAATCCCTTTTGGGCTATGCCGAAAAGGAAGTTACGGGAAAGTTCCTCGATAAGGCTGTCCTTTCCGGGGAACTCAGGGAAACCTATGAGCAGGCCGTTGCCCGCGTTTGCGCCGATGGACATGTGGAAGAGCTTGAAATTGAGGGCTTTGCAAAGGATGGAAGCATCATCCCGTTGAGCCTCACCCTTGGAGCCAAACACAATCATCGTGGTAAGATACTCGGCGTAATGGGATTTATGCGCGACATCCGAAAGAGAAAGGAGAATGAGGAGAGTAAGATCCAGACCGCTAAAGACATGGCTATGGAAGGAGTGGTGAGAAAGGTAGGCGATTTTTTCGAAAATATCCTCGATGATATCCTGGATCGGCTCGATCTTGAGACCGAGGATTCGGGCAAAGATGTCCGGGCCGAGGGCCTCAAGGGGGTTGAAGACGCCGCCCTCAAGGGCCTGAACATGGTGAAGAAGCTGCGGAAGTTCTTCAAGGAGGGGGCTGAAGAGGCATTTGGTCGTGTAAACACCCAGCATCTCTTCGGGGAATTGATCGACCTTGCAAAGGGAAAATGGGCAGACGATATCGAGGCAAAGGGCATCAAGATTGAAGTCAGCGAGGATCAGCGAAAACTGCCTTCAATCCATGGGAACAGAGCCGAGTTGAGGGAGGCATTTCTCCATATCATTTCCAATGCCATGGAATCCATGGGTCCGAACGGGACGCTAACGCTGAAATCCCGAACTGATCGCCAGTGGATCACCATCGCTATCAAGGATACGGGGATCGGGATGGGGTCGAAGGAGAAGATGAGGGCTTTTGACCCCTTCTATTCCGGCAAGGGGCCGGAGAGGGAGGGATTGGGTTTGACCTTGTCGCAGTGGATCGTAAGGAGGCACGGTGGTGATATTTCCATCAAGAGTAAAACGCATCACGGTACAACGGTCATGGTAAGGCTCCCCACTTCAGGGGAAGAGGGGGTGGAAGCTCGGTGAGGGCCTCTTCTTTCTCATTACCTCTTCCTTCCTGGTCAAGTTGGAAATGGGAATGGATCGTGGGATCTATGGACTGACTGTCGCTCCTTCACACAGAGAAGTGCATCATGATGGCTTTTAAGACACTACCAGCGATGGTCCTTGCCTTGTCGGAAATGGAATAACAGTGGGTCCTCTTGCCCCTTGGATCTATATCTCCAGCCTTCATCATTTCCCTGACTCGGGTTCCATCCCGTAATATTCCCCTCAGTACACCGCCGATTCGTGCCTTCACCGGGAAGTCCCCCACAGTGGCAACGACTTCCCCCTCTTTCACCCGTTCCCCGATCTTCTTATGAGGCCTGAATACGCCCTCAGCCGGAGCTCGAAGGACCCGTTCCTCCGAAAAGCCCGATATCTCCCCGGGTATCCCCGTATTGGGCTCGGTTTCCCCATCAAAGATGAGACGGCCCAAATCGTGGCCTCGTTGGGTCTCGATGACCACGTGAACATCGCGCCCCGCGACAAAACCTGGGCCCAAGGCGATCACCAGAGGGGCATCGGTTATCCTCGTACCGAGGTTTTTCTTGGCCACGATGGCATCCACCAGGACATGGGGCTTCAAGAAATCCCTTGATTTCGCCTCGGGATCGATCAACAAGGGGATCACTCCCTCCTTCCACGTGGGATGGATTTCATCTGCCGTTTGCACGTATTTGGCCACCACTCCCTCGACGTGCCTCTGTCCTTCATAGATGGCCTCGCAGAATGAGACCTCCCGCCTCACCGCCAGGGGGTGGGAGATCTCAGTCATCCAGACCTTTAAATGGGCCTGCCAGAGGGTGTGGGCTACCCCCGTCGCCATTTCGCCCGCACCTCTAACCAATACGAGGAGGTCTTTCACCGGATGATCACGGGGCGTTGTCATCTTGAAATCCCTTTGCGAGGATGCCTGCAGATCTATATTCCTCCCAGGAATCGATGTCGGTAACGACGGCTTCCGATTCGACCTCGACCTCGAGGGTGTCCTCCGGGTGAAGATTGAGGATGGGCTTGCACCCTACATCCCCGGTGAGACTCTCCATCTCCCCCTGGTAGCGGAGACGATTCAGTATTACGGGATGGCCTCTCTCCCCCTTGTAGGAGGGGAGAACGATTCCGTGGGGATTCTTGCGATAGGTGTTGATGATATGATCGATCAAATCCCTTTCGATGAAGGGTTGGTCGGCCAGTGCGATTAAGATGGCTTCGCACTTTGGGCTTACGAGCCCAAGACCTCGCCGAATGGAGGTGCTCATGCCCATTCGATATTGAGAATTGGTGACGGCCTTCAGCTTTCTCGCCCCAAGCTTCTTCAGAATCGTCCGGGCCTGATAACCGAGGACCACGATCAGCTCATCGATTTTCGATGTCAGAAGGGTATCCACGGATTTCTCGATGATGGTATATGAACCCCATTTCAAGAGGAGTTTCGGCCTGCCCATCCTCTTGGACTCGCCTGCGGCCAGAAGAATCGCTGAAATCATGGGGGAGCCCTCGCCTCATTCTCATCCCTGGTGTCGTGTTTGTCAAGGCCCCGAGAGTATTGAAAAGGGATCTCGCGGTGCTGCAATCGAAAAGGGGAGATGCTTGAGGGGAGAGGATCGAGGTTGGATGCGGAAGGCAAAATTTCAAATGTCAAAGCTCAAATAACAAAGTTTAAATGGAGAGATCTCTGGGAGGGCGGAAAGACGAGTTCTGAGCGCGAATTATATTTTTTCGACAACCACTCCCAGGCCACGGGCGGGGAAAAACCAAGTTCTGGGTTAAAGGTGGCCTAAACGCTTGAATCGTCGAAAAAATATGTTTGAGTGGCGAGGAGCGAGTCTTTCCGAAACCTCATTAATTTGTTGTTGACAAGAAAAGGATAGGGATGGTAGGAAAAACCCTTGGCCTTGATTCCCTTATCATGCCATGGTCCGGACGATGGGGAAAAAATCCAAAATGCCGAGTGTTCCAAAGGAAAAGACGAAGAAACGGGGCGAGACAGCTGTGGGGAGACACTTCATCGTTGCCGTTGGAGCGGTCATCCGGGATGAAAGGGGAAGGATACTGCTCGTGATGCACCGCCAGGAGAGGGGCGGGTTCTGGCAGGGTAAATGGATCTGCCCAGGGGGGGAGCTGGAATTCGGGGAGATGATACAGGAGGGGATCATGAGGGAAGTGAGGGAGGAGACGAATTTGGAGATCAAGCTGATCCAATCCCTGCCGCCCTTTCAGAGGATTGCACGGTCGGAGGGAAAGCCATCCCTTCATGTCATTTACATCGACTACTTGGCGGAGCTCAAAGGAGGGATCCTAGAACCCGGGGGAGATGTAGGTGAGGCCCTATGGTTTACCCCGGAAGAGATCTATCAAAGATGGGAAGACCTGCACGATGATACCAAACGACTCCTTTCCCTGGCCAGGGTCGTATAGGGAAATGCGGTCATCCGGTGTTGCAATGCTCCTGTGCTGCGGCCAGATGGAAACTCAAGGGCCCCTAGTCAATTTTGATCTCTATCCTCTGGGGATTCTCGCCGCCCTTGAGGGAGGAGATCATGCCCTTGATGGTGCGGACCAAGAATCTCTCAACGAAGGGGGAAAGGGGGATGCGTCTTCCGTTTATCCTTAGGGAGACTCCTTCCCTCCGGCCCCCCGTCAAGAACGTGGATTCAATGAGGTCAACGATTCCCTTGACATCATCGATGTCCAGGCATGGGACTCCGATATCAAAAGGCCGGTCGCTGGCAATAGCAATGAGGTTATCCTTCGGGGTGCAGAGGAGTTCCGCGTGCTTTTCCTTCCTGAAGACCTCAATCTTCGGCTGGACGTCCTTCTTAAACCCCTCCGACAGGATGAGATCCGCATCTCGACCGAAGGCGTCGCTCAATTCCTCAAGGGACATGTCCCTATCCACGTCCCGGATCAGAGCGACCTTTTGGGGAGACGAAATAATAACTCCCTGAGCTCCGGCCTGTTTATGCCGCCAGCTGTCCTTGCCCTCCCTGTCGATCTCAAAGCCATGGAGGTCATGCTTGACCGTGATTACGCGATATCCCCTTCGGATGAGCTCGGGAACGATCTTTTCGATAAGGGTGGTCTTGCCGCTGTCGGATTTCCCCACCACGGAGACAATGGGAATCATGTGATCTCAATCCCCCGGGCGTTCCCCAATTCTGCAGATTCGAAGCTTCGATCCAAAATCTGGACCTGAACCGTCTCCCCCGCTTTGATGTCCGTCACCTCCTCGGGGACGATGAGGAGGGCGTTAGCCTCAACCATGGAGTCGAGGATGCCTGACCCCTGGGGGCCAGTCGTCGTCACCATATAGCGGCCCTCCTCCAATGAAACCCGAGCCCTCATGAAATGCCGTCTGCCCGCCTTCTTATTGATGTCCTCCTTGAGGACCGCTTCCACTGCTGGCCTGAAGAGGTTCTTGTGTCCCATCATCTTCAAGAGCGAGGGTCGTACAAACTGTTCGAAGGAAACCATGGAGGAGACGGGATTGCCGGGGAGGCCAAAAGTGGGCCTCCCCGCTATGGTCCCAAATACAAGGGGTTGCCCCGGCCTCATGGCGACACCCCAAAACTCGATCTGAAAGCCGATCCCCCCAAGGACGTCTTTGACCAGGTCGTAGTCACCGACGGAAACCCCGGCGGAGGAGAGGATAACATCCGCCCGCAAACCCTGCTGAAGCTTCGCCTCGATTTCGTCCGGCTTATCCTTGGCGATCCCCAGTTGCAGGGGAAGGGCCCCACACTCCAGGGCTTGAGCGGAAAGGGTGTAGGAGTTGCTGCTGACGATCTTATGATCGGCAATCTCTTCATCAACGTCGACCAGTTCGTCGCCGGTGCAGAGGATGGCGACTACAGGCCTTTGATGGACATATATGGAGGCCCTGCCGACCGAGGCCAGCATTCCTACCTCCGCGGCTCGGATGACCGAGCCTTTTGGGATGACCCGATCCCCCTTTTGTACGTCCTCCCCAGCCCTCCTGATGTTCTCTCCAGCCGGAACCCCTTGAAAGATGCTCACCTCGTCGCCTGCTCTTTCCGTATTCTCCACCATAACTACGGCGTCGGCCCCTCCGGGTATGGGGGCCCCCGTCATAATCCGAACGGCTTGTCCAGCGCGTACATTGCTTTTGGGTAAAGCTCCTGCCGGCAGATCTTCGATGACCTTGAGGGAAATAGGGTTATCCCGCGAAGCCCGCTTGATATCAGCGGCGCGAACGGCGTATCCATCCATT
>Ga0180438_10007604_pt1 | contig 14065 bp, 17 predicted proteins | sample SS_ome_12_FD_132455 | JGI IMG/M metagenome (GOLD analysis project Ga0180438, IMG submission 132455) | Hypersaline lake sediment archaeal communities from the Salton Sea, California, USA - SS_3_D_2 metaG | ecosystem: Environmental > Aquatic > Non-marine Saline and Alkaline > Hypersaline >... | reverse complement strand
GCCCGCTGGCCAGGAGGGAACCATCTCCATATCGTTGCAGAATTTCCCTTGGAGTCAAGACGTTGACCATTGGTGCTTGGGGATAATCCAGATCACCGGAAGCAGGAAGCAAACTAATGCCAGCAAAGCTAGCACGATTTCTGTAAATGTAGTCCCCGACCTTTTTCCATTCGTCAGGATTCACTTGAATTGTGTTAGAGACATTGTGCCTCAACCAGGGTTGAACGCATCTCTCTTCCCTTCTGCCAGCGGCAACCCAATTGTTTTGTGTTGTCTTAACATGTTCCAGGAACTCAATGGCCGACAAATCGTTCTTCGTCTTGGCTCCTGCGGGAACTTCGATAGGAAACGTAATGACTTCATCTGTTTTGTTGGCACTCCAGATACCCTTTTCAACAGCAAAAGAATTGAATTGCTTGAAGTAATTGAACACCGGCTCCATAGTATTGGCTTGAACTCGTCGGAAGTACCTCTTAGCATGATGGGGATGGATGCCACTAGCACTTCCCAGAACACAACTAGATGTTCCAGCGGGCTTAACACATGTGGCACGGGCACAAGGATTGATGCCAATCTTCTTAGCCATCCACTCGTTGACCTTCAAGACAAGCCTTGCCATTTCTTTTTGAGCCCTCTTATTGAAGAGAACATCAGGATTGTCCATCATGCCGGTAATACTGACACCCAACAAAGCTTCTTTTTCAACGATGTCCTTCGTGACTTGACCCAAATAGCCGAAGTCCGTATAACCCGCTTGGAGCGTACCGATAATCGCGGCTGCCCGTGCGGCCAAGGCGAAATCTTCTTTGCACTTGACCTTGCGACCATTGATCTCGCAGAGATTGCAGAAGCACCAGCCCGAATTGCCATTGTCATCGTAGGCAGTAAAGGAAATTTCTCCGCAAGGATTAAAAAGGGCTTCCCGATCATCACTCCAGAGGAAGCCCGGTTCACCATACTCCTTCACACATTCCAGAAGCTCCAAGAATTCTTCCTTCGTCGTTTCTTCTCTCAGGAGGAGGGCCGAGTTGTTAGATCTAGCTCGCTGGGGATTGATTTCTCGCCAATTGCCAATTTTGGCCGTTCTCATTTCTTCGTCATCGGGCGAGAAGATACAAATCGTAGCACTGCGTCGGACACCGCCCGAAAGAACCGCATCAGAAGTATGCATGACAAGATCATAGGCATCGATAGGTCGCAACCGACTCTGCCCGCTCTCCCAACAGCGATTCAGCAATCCTCGGATTTGATCCAAGGCCGTTCTCAGCGGTTCGGGGCCAGGAGCCTTACCAGCCCCAGAAGACAAAAACGACCCAGCGGGTCGAATCTGGCTATAATCGAAAATGACATCGTAGCCTTTCCAATCTTTAAAATCGGGATGGGGGAGGTAGGTAGCCAACAAGACCCCCAACGAATCCGCCCATCCCTCAATGGTATCTGGAATCACAAAAACCTTCTGCTTTGCTTCTCTCTTTTTGAAGAACCGAGGCAACTTGGCAATGTGATGTTTTTGAACGCTAAAACCCGTACCGCAACCGCAAAGCAATAACCAAAAGCACTCTTGAAAAAACCGCATGCGGTCGCAATACGATGACGTGCAGTTGTACATTCTAGCGTGTTTCTTTTCGATGGGCTGGCCGCCGAACTGAAGGGCTCTTTGCGACCCAAGAACTCGTTTTTGTTTCACCAAATCGAATGCCCACTCAATATCTTCGGCTACGTCAGGATACCTCCGAAGATGCATTTCTTTCACTCTGTCTACCGCTTCATTCCACGTTTCTCTTCTCCCTTGATCCTGGTTGTATCGTGCATACTTGGAAGAGTAGGTATAGTCTTGCAATGCCTTAATTGTCATTTCTTTCCTTTCCCGATTTCACTATATTTTGCTCATCAACTGAAGCGTATTTAAGTGTTATCATTTCCATTTTTGAAGCGATTTTGCTATTATCCAGATAATAATTTTCAGGGGCTTACAAGCCTTGTGAAACCATCCTTTTTTTCAAGCAAAATCTTTTCGCAACCGTTCAACATGTCAAGAAGATCGCGATCATGAGTCGTTACAAAGACCTGTTTTTCTTTCGACAATTCCATAATCATGTTATAGATTGCAACGACTCCTCGCTGATCTATGTTGGTAGCCACTTCGTCAAGAAAGACGAGTGAAGGACTAGAGCCACTACTGAGAATCATGACGTGAGCGAAGCCCTGAGCAACGGACAAATTGAGTTGTTGTTTTTCTCCTCCCGACATTTGGGGGTAAACATACGGCTCACCGTCAGCAGGATTCCGTTCAATGGTTTCATCAAGTTCATCATCGAACATCAGTTTGACTTTTCCATCGATCAGAATTTCCATCCAGTCAGCGACCTTGCTGTTAAGGGCGGGCACGATACCGTTGATAACGAATCGCCTGATGCCCTTTTCTCCGAACGCATAGACGTAGAATTCGTAATAGGGAAGATCCTTCTCCGCTAGGTTCAACTCCTCCTTTTTATTATCACACTCCTTGTTCTTTTCGGTTGTCTCGATCTTGGCCGATTCCATTATTTGAACGTAGGGAGAATCTCCTTCTATTTCTTTTTCCTTGGCCCTGATCTTCTCGGAGACACTATCAATTTGCTTCCTTAATACCGCGTGATGAACTTCGACTTCGGGCTTTTCAACACTCTTCCACTTGTTGAGTTGGCTGTGGTGTGAAGAAATCTTCTTCGACAACGTCGCCAGCTTGTCCTTGGCGATTTTCAAAACCTCATCAAGCCTCTTAATGCCCGAATCAAAGGAATCTAGCTTCTCTCGGATCTGCTTTTGCTGCTTCTCCAAGCCCTCCATTACTCCCTCAAAATGAACGATTTCGTTCTTCAAGATCTGGACGAAGGAACCATAGTTTTCTTCGGAAACCATCGCGTAACATTTGTCGCATCGGGTGCCATCGCCCGACTCGATATCTTCTATTTTGTTGCGTCTGTTTTGGATCTCCATCAGGGTCCGCTTCTTAGAGTTATCATTTTCCTGCAATTCCAAGGACTTCTTGTGTCTACTTTTCTTGCTGGCTTCCAGTTTCTCTTGAGCCATCCCGCTGGCTTCTTCTAGTTGGGCCTTCTTTTGCTCCAAATCTGGGATTTCTTCGGTGAGCTTGGCAATCCTGTCCTGAGCTTCGTGATATTGCAAAATCAGATCACCCTCATCGGAATCTTCAAGTTGCTCCTTTGCCTCTCTAAGTTCCACCAACAGGTTTTTAAGTTCCTCTCTTTTCGTCTTAGCCCATTCTTCTTCCTGTTCCGTGACCTCTTTCTCGCGGGACTTACATCTCTCAACTTGATTCAAGAGACTCTCGTATTCTTGTTTAAGAAGCTTGATTCGAGCCTTGCAAGCGTTTTTGGCCTTGTTCGCGGTTTCAGCGAATCCGCGATATTTGTCAACCGAAAAGAGGTTGTCCACAATTTCTCTTTTTTCGGCGGCTTCACATTCCAAATAACAACCCAATTTGTTGTCCGTAAAGACAACAACGTTCACAAATGCCGTATAGGTCAGACCCAGAAGATCCACTATCATCTTCTCGGTTTCTTTCATTCCCTTTCCTCGGGAGATCTGATGTTCCTTTTCCCACTTCTTGTTTCCCAGTTGGGACCAGTCACCGCCAGGGCTCTCCCAAACCTTCACGCTGTTAGGCTCTCTGGTACGAACGACCCGGTAATCTCCCCAGCGTACTTCGGTACGCAATCCTTTACCGACCTTGTTGTTGATGAGATTATTATGGGTCAGTTTCTTGGGCTGTCGGATCGTTCGACCATAGAGCGTATAGACTAGAATTTCAGCTATGCTACTTTTCCCGCTGCCGTTGGAAGATACCCGCTCCTGTTCTACCTCTAGATTGTCCAGGTTGTTCCCCAGAACAACGACAACATTGCCAAAGGTTTTCAGATATAATTCAACGCCATCAGGTCCGTAACATAGAAAGTTTTGGGCCGCTAAATATGTGAAGTCTTGTGTTTTCACTTGCTGTCCTCGGTACTTGCCTCGCAGATTTCCTTCCCAATTTTGAGCAACTTGTCCTTGTCTAATCCTTCCACTAGAGGATGCTTCTCTTTGAGCATTTCTTCAATGAAACTCTCCAACATTTCATCCTCTTTCAAGAGAATCGTTGCAGCATCCTTCACTTTATCATCGTGCTTTTGGGGCACAGGCTTGATCTCTAAGCTACCAACTTGGTGATCTTCCACCAACGATTTCCTTAATTGGACGACATCACCAGCGGTGATGTCGTCCACCATCACCCTGATGAAGTTCTTTTCAAGTTCGTATTTATCCAGATCAGATTCGGGGATGATGAAATGCTGTGGGCTGAACGTGTTTTTCACGTATTCTCTCTCGCCCGTCACGGTGTCATAGATCAAAAGTTGTTTTTCTTGAAATGCCTCCCCAAAACTAAGCTGAAGGGGAGAACCAATGTATTCGACGTTATAAGAGAGTTCCTGGGCTGCATGATAGTGCCCGAGAAAGACTCTGTCCCAACCCGAGAACATACTGGGACTGACGACCTTCATTTCCCCGTCATGCTCAACAGTCACTTCAGAGAAGGTCTGATGCATTGTGTTCCAAAGAGCCCCATCGACCGCGACGTGACCGCCCAAAATCTTTCGAAGAGGCTTGTGACCATATTCCTTAGTCCACTTATCAAAAGATTCCTCGACTATTTTAATGTCCTCCATGGGATCATCGGTATAGGGGAGGAAGCTGATGGGGAAACCGCCAAGATCCACGGTACAAGGTTTGTCAATAACCGTAACTCCAGGCATAGAGCGAAGCGGATTAACACTACTAACATCCCACTTCTCCAGATGCCACATATCGTGGTTTCCCAATAGCAGGAAGATCCTAAAATGGGGAGACTCTGCCCGTTTGTCATTGGCCTGATACTCTTCAAAAACTTCAAAAGTCTTTTGATAGGTCAGGACATCGATTTTCGCTCGGTCATGGAAGAGATCACCTAAAAAGACAATGTCTTGTACATGTCTTTTTGAAGCTTCCGAGAAAACCCAGCGAAGAGCATCAACACAATGTTGTAGACGTTCCTGTGAACGTTTATGCGGATGGATATGCAAATCCGCGAAGAATAGAATTTTCATCAACCAACCCCAGACCTAAATTACATAGTAGGTCCACCTAGTAACGGCTGGGGTGCTGTACCAGCTACGCCAGGAATGCCCGCTGGTGGTGCTGCGGGCGGCATACCGGTTGGAGAAAGTTCAGGAGAAGGTGCTGGAGGTTGTGAAAGTTGAGTAGAGTCTACACTATCTCCAGGTTTTTGTCCAGATGGCTTTTCAACTGGCTTACCACTTAAAATTCTTTCAAGTACGTCCCAAACGTCTGCGGGTTGAAGTTCTTGTACTGGAACCGCCGTTGGGCCACCCATTGGACCGCCCATCGGTCCTCCCATCGGCCCACCCATTGGTCCACCAGGAGGCATTCCTCCGCCCATCGGAGGAGGCATCGCTCCTCCCATATCCCCCATAGGGGCACCGCCAGGGGCTCCCCCTACTGGAGGGGCACCCATGTCTTGTTCCAGGAATTGATGAAAAGTTCGCATACTGTATGTAGCCAGATTTTTTCGAAAATCCGCTTGACATTCAGAGTCAAAAACACTACATTAGGGTAACCGCCGTGGCAGAGCGGTGCCAAAGTAGGCAAATCTGCCGTGATTCTGTCGCCACTGGCGACTGGCCTGTGACCCACTGGGTTGCAAAACAAATTGGAGGACACTATGAGTGTTCAATCTTTGAGTGTTCAATCTTTCTTTGACGCTGCTCGGATTGTCTTGGAGCAGCATAACGAAGCTATCGGTGAAGGCAATTCCGGCTTCGTTGATATCGACCAGTTCGAATCTTGTATCAAAGCGACTGGTGGATCTAGTCCCTCTGTTCTGGCAAACTTCTCTAATGAGAACATCGTAAACTGTTTGCCAAACTATGATGGTCCGCACGGGACGATCAAACCCTGGCCTCTCGCGAAAGCTATCAACAAGGCTTTTAAGGAAGTCGCGAAAGAACAAAGGTTGGGCGGTGAAGTTGAAAAGAAGCCCCGCCCCGTTAGTTCTAAAAAAGCGGAAAGGATGACGCTTGAAGAACTTGTCAATGCCTTCGATCCTGAAGATCCTGGCCCTGTCGGGAAAGTCTTGAAAGAGAAGGCGAAGAAGAAGGCTTTCATTGTCTATTCGTCTGGGCGGCTTGTCGATGTGGACGCAACCCTCCTTCTGCTCAACGAAGTTAAGCAGGGATACGAAGCCAGAACCCATTACGAAGGTAAAAGGGTTTATTGTGTTGGTGAAGTTCCTGAAAACTACGCTGACGAAAACCCGCTCTATCGAGGACGGCCTTTGCGACCGGATGGCACCTGTGACCAAACTAATCGGTCCTGGGAAGGTGTGTCGCATGAAGTTCGACAATTCATTGCCTTCAGCACCGAATACCATGACGGAATCGATGTGACAGGACAGGGTGGGCTTGATCGTGCCCATTCCGCAATGAATATGGCTTTGGCTGCGGATGCCATGGACCAACTCAGAAAACGCTATCCTGAAATCGCCATTGAGTTCGATGAACACAAGAAGCTTGGCAAACTGCCTACGCTTCAGATCATTCTCGGACAACCCATTGCCGCCCAGGAGGTCGGTGGTGGCCCTTTTCCGGTGGGCGTCAGGTAGTTTGGGATGACCCGCAGAATATGCCCGCTGGGACCTTTACGTTTACCGACTTCCAAGGCAACAAGCACAAGGTTGGCGGTATGCGACTACAGGGCACTAGTGGCTATAAAGCTCGTCATATAGATAAGTGTCCTATCTGCGGTCACGAAAAAGGCTCGCCCTCTGGCTGCCGACATTGTCGGGATAACAAATAACCAACAAGACCCGCTCCCGCGTGAGCGGGAGCGGGTCCTTTTCTAGGAGAACAATATGTCAAAAAAGAAGAAACCTAAAACCAAAGCAATCCTCATCCTCGACCGTAGCGGTTCTATGTGGAACTGCCGGGATGAAACGGTGATTGGTTATAACGAACACGTTCAGCAATTTCAGGAAGATTGCAAAGAACAAGACCTTGAAGTCTGCCTGTTGTCGTTCAACGGGAATGTTTTCGAACATCACTGGAACGTCCCGGCTGAAAAGTTGCAAGAGGCCACCATCGAATCGTTTGTGCCGGGCGGTGCGACCGCTCTTCGCGATGCTGTCGGCTACGCAATCGACAAGGTTTTGATGGAGCTTGATCCTGATACCGCCTACTTGTTCATTGTCATCTCGGATGGTGCCGACACCAAATCGCAGCAATACAGTGAAAAGGCCATGGCCGAACTTCTGGAAGGCTGTGAAAAGAGCGACAATATGACGCTCACTTTCATGGGCTGCAAAAAAGAAGACCTTACTGGTGCTGGACTTGACAACCTGAACGTGAAAAACATGGCTGTTTGGGACAACACTAGCAAAAAGGCAGCCAAAAGAGGCATGCATGCTGGCAAGAAAGCCGCTGCTAAGTTTATGCGAGCCCGTGCTAGTAGTGCGGGAAGCTACAAGAGTGAGGACTACTACGACCTCAGCGAAGAAGTCGCAGAAGCGGCAGCGGACCACCCTGAACTGGAGAATCCTTGGTACAGTCCAGCGGGAGCCGGTCGTGGAGCCAAGGGTCCTGAAGGCCCGATGGGAGCTTTCGATTTGACCGGTGAAACTTCGGTTCTTGACGTGGATGTTGAAAACTACACCCCCAAGGGCACGCTCTGTTCCAGCGTTTTTGAGACTAGCAACCGTGTGATCGGGACTGGCGTGGCCTACTCCCGACCCAAACATTCCTAAGGAGAAAAATATGACAGACAAATTAAATATCAAAGACAAAATTGGTGATGCGACTGAAGTCGGAATCGTATTCGACACTACGGGTAGCATGCAACCCTGTATCGCCCAAGTTCGCAGCGAAATCGAAAAGGTTTGCGAACAAATGTTTGAGGACATCGAGGGCCTGAAGGTCGGCTTGATTGCCCACGGCGACTACTGCGATGGTGACAACGTCATCACTGTCCTGCCGCTGACCGACGATCAGGAGCAAATCTTCAAGTTCATCCGCGAAGCCCCCAACACACAAGGCGGCGATGCTCCTGAGTGCTATGAGCTTGCCCTGCACGTCGCCCAGACGTTGGGATGGGGCGATGCTCCCGGCAAGATTCTCATCATGTTCGGAGATGCCGAACCGCATCCGCCGACCTATGCCGAGAATACTCAGAACTTGGATTGGGAAATAGAGGCTCAAAAGCTGGCCGAGATGGACGTTCAGGTCTTCGCGATCCAGTGCCTTAGCGGTTCACCGTTCTGGCCGAAGTTGGCTCAGAAGTTCGACACTCCTCTGATGAACTTGTCCAACTTCAAGGAAACCTCCGAGGCCGTGCTGGGTGCGGCTTATGCTGCCTCGGGTGATTTCGATGCTTATGAGGCCCGACTTGACGAGAAAATCGCCAAGGGAGTTGTTGCCTGTTCTGCGTCGATGAATACGCGAAACAGTTCGCTGCGGTCGGCAGCCAAAATGTATGCTGCCAAACGGGGCAAGACTACCGATGAACCTGAGAAGGAGTGCTAGAATCTAGAGCTAGACAGCACGATAGAGCCCCTTTCGCCCGTGGGCGAAAGGGGCTTTTTTAGTCTTTCTGCAAGATAGTCCAAATGCAGTAGCCAATCATTAGCAATACTGCAATTCCGAATATAAATCCAATCATGGATTTTTCCGCTTCCAATCAGCTATCTCTTTGAGCATATGAGCGGCACCCTCCAGATAGCCAATGTCTTCTGTCCAACCGTCATCTACACCACCTGTAGGTCCCGAAGGACCGCAGGGGCCTTGTGACCAATACAAGGGGGTATCACGATACAAATTGTTGACTTCATCGTAGATCTCTTTAGGAGTCATCAGTTTCCTCTGTGGTCACGGGACAGACATCGTCGCAGTCGTCGCATCCGCCCGAAACATACAGTCCAATCACTAGCCCTAACAGCAACCAAAACAAAAGTCTCATAGTTCCTCCTCTGGTAATCTCTCCGCAACTGGAAGGTTCTCTTCTACCAGTTCTAGTCCTGGGAATCCTCCTCGCACTTCGCCCTTGCCGTAGCCTTGTGGTGGCGGATCGTACTTGGGATTCAGGGGATCTCGAATGAATGCCCCAACCTCATATAGTTCCTTGAAGCTTTCTAGTTCTCGATCCTTAGGGAAAAGCCCTCCAACAGCGATGCTTAAAACGATGGTGTTGCAATCATTCGTATGACCCTCTACAATTTTCGCATCCGATGGCAAGTCCATCAGTTGGCTTAGATACTCAACGCTCATCTGCAACTTGACAATTTCCATTATTTCGCTCTCATTTTGAGTGGTTTTGTAACTTCATCTATGTGCTTTGCCCGGTCGAACAACTTGAATTCGATTTTGGATGGGCCCATCTCGTAAATGAATTCAATAATGTCCCAGGTTTCAAATTCTGCACACGAATATACGTCTAGTTGAACCAGTGGAGGATCTCCCTTGTCCCAGATGTGCATTGCACAATGACTAGTTTCAATCATAGCCATCACTGTGATGCCCTGGTTTCCTGGCTTATCGACGTAATCGCAATGTGGGCCTCCATGCTCCGTAATCGTCATTCCTATTTTCTCTACAAGTCGAATCATCCAATTTTTGGCTGAATCGACATCTATAATGGGCTCCGTGACTTCGGCACGGACAATCATGTGTTTATGTTCTGGCATTATTCCTCCGATACTGCTCTTCCTTTTAACTCTTCCCAATCCCTCTCGGGACGAACTTCTAAATTCTTGGCCCAGACAGCGTCTAGAATTTTGGTGTCTAGCCCCAGTCCAACACTAGCTAAGGCCTTTAAGGCATTTAGATCTTTGGGGAAGCAACTGCCACCAAAACCATAGTGCCCATCATGCCCAGGCACCGCCCAGTGGGACAACCCAAGTCTCTTGTCTTTGGTCGCGTACTCAATCACCTTGTCGTAATCGATGTTTAAGCCGTCACAAATCTGCCTGATTTCATTAGCAAAGGAAACCTTTGTAGCCAAAAAACAGTTGGTGACATATTTAATCATCTCCGCAATAGTCGAACTGGTCTTTGTGGTAGGGACATCAGGATAGGTCTTTTGATATAGCTGTTTGAGAACCGCCGTTCCTTCATGTGGACCCCCCAAAATGATGCGATCCTGATTTTTGAAATCATCAATGGCTGTTCTCTCTGTCAAAAATTCAGGGTTAAAACAAACGATGACGTTCTCATATTTGGCATTAAATCGCTCTGTTGTTCCAGGCGGGACTGTCGATTTTATAACTAGGACTCTTTGTGCCCATGGGCCACATGAAGCACCAGTTTGTTCTTCATGCCACTTTTGATGTTCTAAGACTGCGTCATTTGCCTCCGCAATGACGGATTCAACAATACTCAAGTCGCAAAGACCGTCCCCCTTCATGGGTGTGGGCACACAAACGAATACGGGGCCCGTAGTGTTTTTCATCAGATAGTAGATGTCACTTCTACCGGGATCTCTACGCTCTTTCTCGTCTTTTATATGGTCAAGAGGACCACAATAGTACATGCTATTTTGCCATTTAGCAGGATCTAAGCCGCTGAAAGCTCCTTGATCGGCCTTGGGACGTTCCCAAGAAGAAAACCAGCCTTTGGCTTTATCGTAGGCCAAAACCTCAACAGCGTGTTTCATGCCCTCGAAAACCGCTGTACCGACAAAACCCTTTCCAATTATGCCAATATTCATGTTGAATCCTCCTAGATAAAGAAGTATTAACTAGCGAATTTTTGGCATGCTTAGATTACAACGCAAACCCGACATTTCCTTCTTGACTCCCACCCATAAATTCCAACATCGGAAAAAGGCTTTGAGTCAATGCATCGAAAGCGTTCGCCAACAAAATGCCCTTACTTGGGAGCATTTGATCTGCACACAATACTACGACGAAGAAACAGAGAAATTCGTGGAGGGCCGCAGAGATCCGAGGATCAAGTACGTCTTTACAACCCGAAAAGGCAGATCTGGTAACAACCAAAGAGCCCATATGGTTCAACACGCAAAAGGGCTGTGGCTGCACTTTTTAGATGATGATAATCTCATCTACAAAAACTTCTCGGAAGTGTTGGGGAAGGAGATTGAAAACACAGATAAGGCCCTAGTTATCATCCGAATTCTTCACTCATATTTTCGGATGCGTCCGTTCCCTTCAGATCGGACTTGGGGACGGCCCCAAACTCTTCGATATAATGGGGTCGATGCTCTCAACATCGTGGTGAGAGGAGATGTCGCTAAAATGGTTGGGTGGAGAGATACCGGAAGTGTCGGAGGAGATGGCGATTTTGCGAAAAGAGTTGTCAAGAAAATCGGCGGCGAAAAGGTGAAATACATCAAAAAGGTCTTGGCCGAGCATCGGAACCTTTACGGCAAACGCGGAGCCAAACACAATCGTAAGAAAAAAAGCCCGCCTTCGCGGTAGCGAAGGCGGGCTAGCTTGCAAGAGCCCCGGCTGCTATACCTTCTTGTTTACTTCTCTTTCGACCTCTCTCTTGGTGTCCTTGAGGTCTTTCTTGACTTCATCAAGTGGCTCTTCGATCTCTTTGATCCCCTTCTTAAACTCGGTGATCGACTGACCGAAGCTCTTGGCAATACCGGGAAGTCTTTTGCCAAAGAGTAGGACTGCAATGATTAAGATGATACACATCTCCATTGGTCCTGGCATTCCGATAAACGCTAACATGCTAGTTCTCCTAGAACGCGGCGGCCTGTTCGACAGGGGCCATCCCAATCGCCAGCAGTTTGTAATCTTTGATGACGTGGTTTCCCTGCTTGTGTTCGATCTTACCAATTCCTGCGGTACGGAAAGCGTATTGGTCCAATCCACCCGATTGACGAAGAACGTCTTTCATCAGTCGGCCCTGAGGAGTGTTGAGGATTTGCACGTCACCCCACAACCACTGTCCTTTATGGATATCGTTATCTTCCGCAAACCTCAAGTGTTCGACGGTGAAGGCAATATCCTTCATTTGAATACCGGGTCTGTGAATGTCCAATGTGAAGTCCATGCCTCCGTATAGCTTCTCGTCTTCGAATTCCTTGATGGCCTGTTCGACTACCTCTTGAGGATAGATGTTCCCGTTGGTGTTGGGTACATCACAAGCCAGGAGAGCAACACTAAAAGGCCCTCCTCGATCAATAGCATCTTCAATGGGTTCTGTTACCCCGAACACATCACGGGGCAGGAAAAACAACGATAGCGGAAGGCCAATGGCCCCTTCTAAAAATTCTCTTCTGGATGGCATGGTATACTCCTAGACTGTGAGGGGGTCGAAATCCTCTTCGACCGGATCAGGATCGGGATCGGGAAGGCTAAGGACCCAGGCTCTAAAGTCTGAGGCATTGCTTATGGTGGGATCTCTTCGTTTGGCGAACCTAATGGATTCCTTGAAAAAAAGCAAACGTTCGCGGGACATCTCAACACCCAATTCCTTTAGGTATTCTCTCGCGATTTTATCATCCGTTTTGCTCATGTTGAGGTACTCTTTTGATTCGGCTGGTACTGACACTGATTTTGTGGCCAAAATCCAAAACGGGTTTCGGCAAAGTAATCGATGCAACCATATTTGCTTCGCCGGAATATTCTACTTGCAGCCAAGCACGTTGCGGGTTAGTGTTCTCGATGGGAGTGACCAAGTGTTTGGGCACTTCAACTTCGAATACTGTTTCGTCTTGCAGTTCGCCTTTCAGCGTGTAACCGGTTCTGGTCTTCTCTTTGATCTCACATAGAAAAAGGACTTGTTCGTTCATGTTGCTCCATTGTAAGTATTTCGTGGCCGTCTTCGGTTACAAGAATGGTATGTTCTGCTTGAGCGGAAAGTTCTCCGTCAATCGTGGTGGCCGTCCACCTGTCTGTTTCTGATATAACCGCCTCTGGCCTCCCGATATTTATCATTGGTTCGATAGTGAAAATCATTCCAGGAATCATCTTCACTCCCGAATTAGGATTACATTTGTGTGGAATTTGAGGTGGCTCATGAAACTTCAAGCCAACCCCGTGTCCACAAAATTGATGCACTACACCATAGCCTTTGGTTTCCGCGTATTCGGAAATCGCACTACCAATCAAACCAGTCTTGTTTCCAGGCTTGACTTGTTCAATCCCTACGTTTAAGGATTGCTCGGTAACCTCCAAAAGCTTTTTCGCTCTTTCAGAGATTTTCCCAACAGTGTACATTCGACTCGTATCGCCGTAGTATCCGTTGAGGATGGTAGTTACATCAATGTTGAGGATATCTCCTTCTTTCAAAACTCTACCGTCTGGAATTCCGTGACAAACGACATCGTTAACGGAAATGCAAGTTTCCTTTGGGTAGCCCATGTAATTCAACGGTGCCGGTATCGCATCGTGCTTCGAAATATGATCGGCCATTCGGGTGTTGAGTTCGTCAGTAGTGACGCCCGCAACCACGAAGGGCTCGATCATAGTGAGAGTCTGGGCTGCTAATTGGCAGCTTTCCCGTATGCCATCTATCTGTTCTGGACTCTTGATCGGTATCATAATTCATCGCATCCGTGCTATATTCCTCCCCGATTATAGTATAGTATCAGGTTTTGTAAAGCTGAATCACATTCGACTCCACCGAATTTCTTGCGTCCAATCCCTGGAAATCGGCTCTTTGACGTATTCTGGGCCTTCCCCACACGTTGGTCGGGCACAAACATGGCAGTAGAATTCATTATTCTGAATCCGTTGGGCTGGGCCCCCGCACTTTTGGCATTTTTCGCTCCCAAATGTATTCTTGATTAGTTCCTCTGTTTTCGGAGAAAGACCTAGACTGTACTCTTTCTCCTTCTTTCCTTTCGCTTCCATGACCGTCCCCTTGAAGAAGAGTTACCCCTCGATTCCCTGACGAATATCACAACGGGAAAGATAAGTCAATGGGTTTCTGTTTTCCTGAATTTCTGATATTCCAGTTTGGGAAAAATAGGAGAATTAGGAAACATTCTGTCGGTTCAGCTTTTC
>Ga0180438_10007603_pt1 | contig 14065 bp, 12 predicted proteins | sample SS_ome_12_FD_132455 | JGI IMG/M metagenome (GOLD analysis project Ga0180438, IMG submission 132455) | Hypersaline lake sediment archaeal communities from the Salton Sea, California, USA - SS_3_D_2 metaG | ecosystem: Environmental > Aquatic > Non-marine Saline and Alkaline > Hypersaline >... | reverse complement strand
GGATTGGGGCTGCCTATTGCGAAGGCGCTGGTCGAAGCCCAGAATGGCACGCTTACCATCGAGAGCCAGGTCGGTCAGGGCAGCATTGCTACTATAACCTTACCTCAGGTAGCCACCCCTCGGAAGCAATCCGACATAGCGCCAGCCTAGCACCTGTTTCATATCCTCACCTCCCGTGTTTCCAGCCCCTCCGACCGCCGGAACAGGTTGCGCACCGATCCATGGTGGCGATGGAACAACCCAACGACAATCCAACCGAACAGAAAGTTTGAGGATGATACTTCCACAAAGTGAGCACGTCGTATCGCATCAGGCATAAACTCATTCGGTATCAGAAGAAGGAACCCCATCAGCACCGAGAACAGCAGGCCTACCGCCAATCCGGCCTCCCACCACTTTCCCTTCATCATCCGGATCACCGGCAATGCCAGGGCTGTCCATATTATCCCTCTCACCATTTGAAGCGGAAGTATCCACGCAGGCCCCTGGAGTTCGCCGTAGTAGCTCTGAAACGCCTCGCCCGCGAGCGGCATAAACACAAGCCAGCCAAAGGAGAAGTAGATGACCACATAGACAACCGCAATCAACACCAGCTTCCAGACCCACTCCGTCCATGGCATAACGAGTCGCTGGTTGGTCTCCTGTGGTTCCTCACTTCCTTTCATCTTCCCGTGAATCAGGACAGCCAACGGTGAGAACAGCGCGGCAACGATAGCCCCCTCCAAGAACAACGCGGGGATCATCTCCACCGGCACGACATCTACAAGATAGTTGAGAAACAGGACCGTCTCGATTTGGGACAAGAACGTCATCACGCCGTAGTGCACGAAGAAGATTGTGATGACCAGCCGCCAACCGGTCCACCGGGAGCGCATGATCGGATAACTCAGCACGACGGCTTGAAATGCGCATACCACCAGCAATGCTACTGCTGCGCTCTCCGGTTCGACCGCCTGTGCAGCACCGGTTTGCGTCCCACTATCGACCGGAGGTATAAATATGCCCGAGATAGTGGGAGCCACTGCGAAACAGACGAACAGAACGATAGTCAGTGCGATCATCTTCAAACCAAAGGTGATCATCATTTTGGTGTTCATTTGGAACCTCCCTCCTACAGTTATCGTGTCTAACACTTATTCTACATTCGCCTTCTGAAGGGCAGCCAGTGCAAGGGTGAAGAGCCCGATCCCAAGCAGGGTCACGCGGGTTTCAAGCGAGGCCGCATCCAGAAAGCCGAGCACGACGGTGGCGATGGACATCGCCAGAGCCACTGCCCTCAAGACCAGATCCACGATCGAACCAATATCGACTTGTCCTTTCTCCATCCCAACCTCCTTCAAGCGATGTGTCCCGAATTCTGAGGCTCATTATACGTTCACACGCCCGTCCGCGCATCGTCTGACAGAACATTCTTGTACCTGTACCTTTGGACACTGTACCAAAGGACAATTGTGCCCCGATATCCTTTTGTGGTACAATGGATTGGAGGTTCACCTATGGCACAGCAATCTTCTTCCACCACAGAGCGCTCAACTCGCGAAGAAATGGCGCAGGCGTGGCCCTTTTACATCATCGTGTCGCTGGTGATGATCGGAGGCTATGTGAACGCCATAACCTCCGACCCGTCCCTGCGACAACCGGCACGCCTCGCGCTGCTCACCGTACTGCTGCTGGCGCACGGCGGCCTGTATTGGACCAGCCCGTATCTACTCCTGAACAGACGCCGATTGGTGGTCTTTTGCGTGGTGCAGGGGACGCTGGCCTTCGCCATCGGCATGATAGCACAGGGCCACTGGCTCGTCATGGGGCTCTATCCAGCCCTAATTGGCCTTGTCACGGCGGCATTCTGGCCCAACGTGCGTGTGAGTATCCTGGCCGGGTCCCTTTGCTTCAGCCTTATGGCGCTCAACCTGATCATAACGTGGGGGTTCCAAGAGTTCTTACAGCTCCTACCCTTCGTTGGGCTCATGTTGGCGTTTGTGGTGATCTATGTGTTGCTGTTTGTCCGCCAGGTAGAGGCTCGCGAACGGGCGCAAGCATTGCTACACGAACTCGAGACCGCTCACCGTCAGTTGCAGGCGTATGCGGATCAGGTTGAGGAGCTGACGCTCGGTCGGGAACGGGAGCGCATGGCCCGCGAATTCCATGATACCCTGGCCCAGGGGCTGGCGGGACTGATCCTGCAACTAGAGGCAGCTGACAGCTACCTGGAGAAGGACAACCCAGTTCGAGCGCAGGAGATCGTACAGCAAGCGATGCAACGGGCCAGGACAACGCTGGATGAGGCCCGCCGGGCTATCCAGGCGCTGCGTCCGTCGGCGCTGGAGCGGGGCAGCCTGATAGATGCCCTAGGTCAGGCGATAGACCAATTTGGAGCCACGACCAGCGTCCGTACCACGTTCGAAGTGGACACGAGACCGCCAGGCGTGTCACAGGAGGCGGCCCAGGACATCCTGCGCATAGTCCAGGAGAGCCTGAGCAACGTAGCTCACCACGCCCACGCCGATCACGTTCTGGTCCAGCTGGCGGAGCGCGACGGCGGGCTCCACTTAGTCGTGCAGGACGACGGCGTGGGGTTTGATCTGGCTGAGGGGCTGGAGCGACCAAGCTGTTTCGGGCTGGCGGGGATGCAGGAGCGAGCGTCGCGCCTGGGTGGGACACTGCGGGTAGAGAGTGCACCTGAAGAGGGGACAAAGGTCACACTGGAAATCGGGAAAGGCGAACGATGATTCGTATCCTCATCGCTGACGACCACCTCGTGGTGCGCGAGGGATTGCGCACCATTCTGGAAGCAGCTCCAGACCTGACCCTGGTGGGCGAGGCGTCCGACGGCGCCGAGGCGGTGCAACTAGCGGGGGAACTCTCACCCGACGTGGTGCTGATGGACCTGCGCATGCCCAGGGTCGACGGCATCGAAGCCATCCAGCAGATCAAGGACCATTACCCGGCGGTGGAGATCGTCATTCTGACGACCTACGATGACGACGAGTACATCGTGCGAGGACTGCGGGCCGGTGCGCGTGGTTACCTGCTCAAGGACGCCGGGCGCCGGGCGCTGTTTGAGGCCATCCGGGCCGCCGCGCGAGGCGAATCGCTGCTGCCTCCGTCGGTGATCGAAAAAGTCATAGCGCACCTGGCGGAGCCCAAGCCGGTAGAGGCCGAGGGTCTCTCGGAGCGCGAGCGAGAGGTGCTGGCCCAGCTGGCTGAGGGGGCGGCCAACAAGGAAATCGCAGCACGCCTGCACATTACCGAACGCACCGTCAAGGCCCACGTGACGAACATCTTTAACAAACTGGGCGTCAACTCCCGCGCTGAGGCTGTGGCCGTCGCCCTGCGCAGCGGCCTCCTGCCTAGCACAAGGGATGCTCAAGCACGCCAAGTTTATGCAAAGTGATCGTTTGCCCCCTAGCAGCTAAATGGCTCACAAGTCTCTATTGACCAGCGGCAGGTACATGGAGTAATAGGGAACGGTAAAATACCGGACCGTCTCGTTCCCTGAATCATCGGTGATGTGAACGTAGCCACCCATGCCAGACCAAGGTGACAGGTCGCTCCAGTCCATCGCGTAGGTCCCGTCGGGGCTGACCTGCACCTGGCGAGAATTACTTTCCAGGCCGACTCGGAGCCACGCCCTGGCCGGTGCAATGCCGGTCAGGATCCCTGTCCGCTGATCGAAGGAAGCCGTCAGCACAGGTGCTGTCATAGTCATCATGCTTCCCGCTGCTTCGACGATGAGCAGGTCGCCACTGGATACTGGCACGGGCTCCTGCTGGGCATCGGTCAGGCGGACAGAGAACCATTCGGAGTTCCACCAGTGTGTGTCAACGCCGCTGCCCTTGAGGTCGCCACCCGCATCGCGCAGCGTGGCGGTCACCACGCCAGGCCCTGGCGGCACGCCGCGAACGTAAGGTCTCTCCAGCGCCACCTCGATATGAGGCACATAGAAGTCCAGCGTGACACGGTGGCCATCCGGATGGAGGTAAACGACCCTACCGCTGGTGGCACCGCCGTCGAAATCCACGCTGTAGGTGCCGGTGATCGTTGCAGTGACTGGCCCATAGTCCCAAGGATAGCGATGGAAAGAGACCATCAGCCGAGCCCCAGGCGGCGCCTCTCCCGACACGATATTGGCCTGTGGGTCGGCCAGCGCCGTCAGGTGGGGCATAGTGACCGTCATCACTTCCTCGGTTGTGCGGGCGACCAGCGTCTGACCAGCCTCCAGCCAGAGCGGATCATCACTGCGCTGATCGTACAAGAAAAACCAGGCTTGACCAGAGTGATCGAAAGTGTCAGTACCCGTATAGATCGTCGCACCGCTGGAGCTCAGCAGTGTGAAGGTCAAAGGACGATAAACAGGACCGGACACCCGGACTGAGTTGTTCTCCAACGATACGTCTTGGCGCGGAAGACGGTAGGCTATCCACACTTCGTTGCCACTATCGTCGGTCCAAGCAACTTCTATCAGGTCCCCCCGTTCCAGGTCCGCCTGGTCCCTCAGATCGAGGCTGAAGCTGCCCGCCACCGTGGACGTGACGATCCAGGTACGGCTCTCCCCATCCCAGGGGTCACCACCGTGCCAGGTGACTTCCAGAACCGCGTTGGGCGGTGCCTGACCGGAGAGACTGTCAGCGACACGATCACACTGGACAGTCAGCGTGGGCACAGTAACGATGATGAATATATGGTCGGCGGCAGCTCGTCCAGCATTTGATGTGGGCCACGGAGTGGGCGTGGGGGTCTGGATGGCAAGCGGGTCCTCAGCGGCAACCTCGACAGTGTCGCCAGCCTCGATGATAGCAGGCTGCCCGTCCTCGTACAAGTGAACGGCGAAAGAGCCCAGATAGTAAGGCCAGGTGTTGGCCATTGCCTTGACCTGCCCCAACGCGTCACGCAAGGTGACGATAATCTGCCCCCGCTCAATCGGGAGCGTACCAGCAACATAGTTGCTGCCGCTCTGCACGCGCACAGTCGGCACGACCGGCACGCGGAATTCCACGTACGCTTCGTGGCCTCCTGAACCAATGTAGAAGACGGCCCCTTCGTCTCTGGGGTTCATCGCCGTCAGGCTACTGAAATCGGCGGTATAGACCCCACTAGCGGTGCTGGTCACCCAGAGTGTGTAGTCGTAGTCAGGAGGATATGATGGCCCGCCTCCGGCTGGATACCATTTGGCATGCGACAAGCCAACTCGCAGCAGGCTGTCGGGCGGCGCCTGACCGTAGACGATCGAGTCCGCTGCATCGGCATTGGCTGTGAGCATGGGCATTGTCATTCCCATCTCCTGACCATCATGGGCGGTCACGGTCACCTGGTCGCCCACCATCAGCCGCAGCTCACTGTCCCGAGCATAGTCGTCGAAATAGCCATTGTCGGAAGCCCACACAAAGCGCACATCCCGGGGGAACCCACTGCTACTCCATATGGTGACTGTGACTGGGCCGCCACCATTAACCTGGCCGGTCAACTGGTAGTCCCCGAGACGAAGCTGCAGAAAAGGAGCAGCCCAGCAGCGATATGCCTGATAGCCAGAAGTGTCAGTCGCATAGACGACGCCGTAGTCTCCAGCCAACACATCGGTCAGGCCGGTGAAGTCGGCGACGTAGCCGCCCGCCAACGTACCCGTCAACGTGGCGATGACCGAGAGGCTGTAGTCGGGGTCATCATACGGTGGACAGTAGGACCAACCATATGGTAGCGGCCCCCGATACAGGCCCACCTCGACCGCCGCCCCGGGCAGGGCCACGCCGGCAATGATCTCACTGGCCGGGTCCGGGCGAGCAGTGAGCATCGGGACAGTCATACTCACGACCTGCCCTGCTGCCGTCACGACGAGGGTGTCACCAAGTTGTGCGGCTGAATCAAGATAGACTTCGAACGTGCCGTTCGACGAGGAGAAGCCATAATAGAGGTCACGGTAAGCACCGCTATCATCATAGAGCGTGATGGTGACGGTTGTGCAGGGCACAACAGTGCCACCGGCATACTGGCCCTCGACCATAACCCTCAGGAAAGGCACATTGTAGCGAGCATAGACGTGATTGCCTGCACTGTCGGCATACAAGACGTGACCGTAGTCGCGGGGTGCGACCGGGGTCAGACCACCAAAATCGACCTCGTAGTCGCCGTCGGCCGAGGCGGTGACGACCCGCTGATAAGCGACACTGGGATCGTCATAGCGGTAGAGGTATACCTCCAGCGTCGTGGATGGCGGGGACTGACCATAGACCGTCGCCGTGTCCTGGTCGGCCAGCGCGGTGAGAAAGGGGACCGTCAGCGAGACGGCCTTGCCGGCCTGAACGGCCAACAGAACATCGTCAGGCTCGATAGCGGGGTAGCAGTAGTCGCCCCCGCCGCCACCCCCGCCACAAAGGTGGTAGGCCGCATCGAGGGTGGTGACGTACAGGTAGCCACCGCTGCCATCGGGAAAAGGCGTCGCCGTGCCGCTCGCGATCACCTCGCCGTCACGGGTCAGGTTCAGTGCGATGGATCCCGGCCAGGGGGTGGCACCGCTAACCAAGTGGCTATGCAGCCCCAGGTTAAGCGTGAGCGTCGTCACCTGCTGCGTGTCCAGCGGGCCTGACCGCACTGCATCGGCGATATCCAATCCCCGCCGCCACCAGACATCAAGTACCTCTTGCGTCGTCTCACCAAGCGAAGTGACACGGGCCACCTCGCGCCAATGGTCCACCTCCTGAGGCAGACCGTGCGGGGCAGTAACGGTGAAGCCGACGCTGCCTTGCAGAGGTCCAAAGGCACCGATGCGCCTCTGATCTCTCAAAGTCGCCAACTGCTCCTCGACAACCGTGCTCCGCGCCTTCCAGTCTGCCTGGTGCGCCTCGGCGAGCAACGCCCAGGGGCGAGGCCCAGGCGGCATCTCAGGGGGCACGAGCCACAGGACGACAATGTCAGTTGGCTGTTCCGTCGGGGGAGAGGCAACGGCGATCAGATGAAGAAGAATAAGCAGCCCGCACAGGGCCGCCAATCCGAAGACAAGGGAGAGCCAGAGACGAGGGACGAGAGAAATCGGTCGAGCCATCGTGCACCTCCTATCGAGCAGGCTCACAGATTGTCAATCTCACATCAATTATAACACGCGCCGCCCGACGACACCAGACGTCACCTGGGCGTATGCCCCACGCTCTCCCGCTGCCTTCTCGACGCAGCGTCAGTGCTTCGCCTCTGCTATTGGGAGTAGCGCCAGCGATTCTGGGTCCAGAGAGAGGGTCGCCGGTTCGCCAGGAGCAGGCAGAGCAGCACCGGCAAGGAAGCTGAAAGTCACTTCAAACCCGCTGGCGTGGCGCACAATCAGCCTGTAGTGTCCACCACGGAAAGAGCGCTCCACGACAAGCCCGTGCAGGACATTGGGGCCAATCTCACCCACGCCCAGCCGCGCTGCCTCTGGACGAATCAACAACTTGACAACCGTTTCCGGCTCCCGAGTCGCGCGCACCGAATCCTGAATCTGAAGGGTGCCCAACGGTGTCTCAACCTGCCCAGGGCCAACGACACGGGCATCGAACAGGTTGGTCAGCCCCAGAAAGCGAGCAACCCAAGCCGAAGCTGGCTGGTGATAGACGTCCTCCGGCGTTCCCATCTGTATAACTCGTCCAGCCCGCATCAGCACCACCTGATCAGCCAGGGCGAACGCCTCCTCCTGGTCATGGGTGACGGTGATGGCTGTCACACCGGCTCGACGGAGGATGCCGGGCAATTCCCCCATCAACCGCTCGCGCAATGCTCGATCCAGTGCGCCCAGTGGCTCGTCGAGCATCAACAGACGCGGCTGCGGGGCCAAACTGCGAGCCAAGGCCACCCGCTGCCGCTCCCCACCCGAAAGCTGGTTCACGTCACGGTGCTCAAAGCCCACCAGCCCAACGATGTCCAGTACCTCGGCTACCCGCGCCGCTACGACCTCACGGCACAGCCCCTGCATCCGCAGTCCGAAAGCGACGTTGCCAAAAACGTCCTTGTGCGGGAAAAGGGCATATTCCTGAAACATCAACCCAAAGCCGCGCAGATGAGGGGGGACGTGGGTCAGATTCTTCCCATCCACCAATACCTGACCAGCATCGGGTGTCTCCAGGCCAGCGATGAGCCGCAGCAGTGTGGTCTTGCCACAACCCGAGGGACCAAGCAGGCAGAGCAGCTCCCCCTCCTCGACGTTGAAACTAACCTCGTGCAACGTCCATCCGTCGGGGTAGGATTTATGGAGGCGTCGGACCTCTAAAAGGGACATGCTGAAAAAACGCGCACTGCGTCACACATCAAGCGTGACGATCACACCCCACGCACCACACCTCACTGTATGGCGATGATTTGAAAGATGATCTCCCCTACAGGGGCCTCGACAGCGACGGCGTCCCCCACCCGACGCCCCATCAGCGCCTGGCCCAGCGGCGACTCATTGGATACGTTGCCTTTGATAGGATCTGCTTCAACAGGACCGACGATGCGGAAGGTCTCTTCCTCCTCCACACCCTGTTCCACAACGGTGACGTGACAACCAAAGGTAACCTTATCGGTGGGACCATCTCTCTCGATGACCACCGCGTTGCGCAGCGTCGCCTCGATCTGCTGGATGCGTCCTTCCAGGAAGCCCTGTTCCTCCTTAGCGGCTATGTAGTCGGCGTTCTCCGAGAGGTCTCCCTGCTGAATCGCCCTGTGCAACCGGTCGGCCAGCGCAGGCCGCTTCACATCGACCAGATGATCAAGTTCCTGGCGCAGGTCTTTCGCGCCCTCAGCGGTCAGGTAAATGGGTTGACGAGTGTTCATCCGATCTATGTCCCTTCTCACAATCTGATCGTGACTCAAGAAAGGCCAAAGCGCTCAAGGACACCTCGCCTGTGTGCAGCACATCACAGCGAGGTGTCTTCGGGTAGGTGTACCTTGACTCCCAGACCTTGTAGGATCTCAGCTTGAGCAGTCCACATCCGTGCCCGCTGCTTATCTGCTACGTCGTCATATCCCAGCAGATGCAGCACCCCGTGGACGACCAACAACTGCAGCTCCGCCTGTACACTGTGACCAACCTCGGCAGCTTGAACCTCAGCGCGGCGAAAGGAAATGATAACGTCGCCCAGATAGCGCGGCGTGCCTGGTGCGCTGACAAAGGTCTCGTGGGTCTCGCCCTCCCCCCCATAGGGAAAGGCCAGCACATCTGTTGGCGCATCCACGCCCCGATAATGCAGGTTGAGTTCGTGTAATTCTGTATCGTCGGACAGCACCACGACCAACTCGCACGGCCCCTCCATCCGCTGATGAATCAGAGTCGCCAGTGCAGCCCGGCGCAGGAGATCCGGCTCAGCCTGCGCCTTGAACTGCTCGCCAACCTGCACCTCTACTGTATAGCTCTTCTCCAACTCGGAATCCGCCCTCACGTGCCGGTCGCCTTTTCCGACGACGGATATTGGATACGCGGATGAAAGACGCCCTTCAAGACCGAGACGAAGGTCTCGCGGATCACGTCGAGATCGCGCAAAGTCAGATCGCACTCACTCAACTGACCATCAGCCACACGCTGGTCTATGATCTTGTTGACGATTTCTGCCACTTCCTCCGCACTGCCGGGACGCGCAGAACGCACTACCGCCTCAGAGGCATCAGCCAGCAGGACCAGAGCGGTCTCCTTACTCTGGGGTTTGGGACCCGAATGATGAAAGTCGCTCGGGTCAACCAGCGCGGGATCGCCTGCCTGTTGCACCGCCTTATTGTAAAGAAAGCTAACCCAATTCGTGCCGTGGTGCTCAGGGATGAAGGCACGCACGCGACGAGGTAGTCGATAACGCCTCGCCAACTCTATGCCATCCTTCACGTGGCTGATGATGATCTCGGCGCTCGTCTGTGGGTCCAGTCGATCATGAGGGTTCATGCCCTCGACCTGGTTCTCGGTAAAGAAATACGGACGAGCGATCTTCCCCACGTCGTGGTAATAGGCACCCACACGGGTAAGCATAGCGTCGGCGCCGATACGCTCGGCCGCCTGCTCGGCCAGATTAGCCACCATCAGGCTATGATGATACGTGGCAGGCGCTTCACGCAGCAGGCGCCTCAGGAGCGGATGGTCAGGACGGCTAATCTCAACGAGCCGCATTGTGGTAGTTATGTCGAACAGCGGTCCGATGAGAAACAATCCACCCAGCGCTAGGCTAGCCGAGATGCCTCCGTTGGCCACGCCACTCAACGCCGTGACCAGTAGATCCCCTGGCAGGACAACGCCCTGAAGCAAATAGATGACCGTGACAAAGACCCCGTGCGTCAGAGCGACGAACCCGCCAGAGCGAAAGAGCGCACTGATGCGCTCGACTCGTCCCAGGGTGAGTGCTGCGATCACTCCCCCAGAGGTGGCGTAGGCGGCCATCTCCATGGAGTTGTCGGCAATAATGCCAACAGTAGTACCCAGAAACACGGCTGTTGCTACACCCGCGTGGGGTCCTAATGTAGCTGCAGCCAACATAGCCAGCGTTGGCGCTGGAGCAATATAGCGTAGGACTACACCTCCCGGCACCATAAGCCCGGCTGCCATCACCGATAACGATGTCAACAACACCAAGAGAAAGCATTGCTGCCCATTCCACAGCACGTCAGACTGAAAGCGTGCCAGGTACAAGCCAAGCAGCAACGTCAATAGCACGGCGAGCAGACCGGCGGCAGCCCAATCAGTCCACTTCACTTGCAGCTGCCGCAATCCAAGCTGCTCCAACGCCTCGATATCCTGTGCTGAGACGCGTGCGCCCTCCCGCACGATGACCTGGTCGGCCTCGAAGGTACGCAGCACAGGCGGCACCTCATCCCGAGCCTGAGCCCGAGCCTCGGCTGTGGCTTCGGCGTGAAGAAAGGAATTGGGAACCAGAAAGTGCTGCACAAGCGCAACGGTAACGGCAGTCTCCTTATCCGAAAGATCAAGACTGACCAGAGCAGGCACTCCTGCCAGAGCATCCTCCAGGTATCCATCGCGAATCTCACGGCGCATTGCCTGGTCAATCACATCCCGGACCTCCATTTGGACCCGGTCCCAACTCGCATCAGACAAAACAAGGAGATCATCGAGTCTCTCCAGGGAAAGATCGGCCAGTTCGGGCACCGCAAGAATCCAGCCACGCTGTTGAGCCGGGGAAGCCAACGTATCGGCACGTACCGAACCCAGATAGTCAAGCACCTTTCGGACGCGGTCGAGCTGTTGCCGGGCTTGTACAGGATTGGGAAGGGTATAGACCGGCTCAACTGCAGCAGCAGCCCGTTCCTGGGCCTCTGCGCGCAGGATGGCACTCTCGTAGGTCGCACGGCGGGGGGCCCGGATGTCCTGAGGAGCAACATCACCCTCCTCCAATGCCACGCGACCAGTGGGCAACAGTGAATCGGGCAGCCGCGGCAGGACCATCACCACGCCGGTAACTCCAGCCAGCAGCACGCCCAACAAGATCACCCGTAGCCAGGCCCACCAATCACGGTCGTCCTGACGGATGTAGGATCTGTCCCCCTTGGCTCTGATACCCGTGGCGTTCGTATTCATCGGTCGGTCAGGATTAAAAGAGGGAGCACATACAGCGCTCCCTCTTGTCTGTCAGTGGACAATGCTCCTGTGAGTGCAGCTAGCCAGCCAGCAACTCACGCACGACTTTGTTCACGAGGCGACCATCAGCACGGCCTTTGAGTTTGGGCATCAGTTGGCCCATCACTGGCCCCATCTGCCCCATACCAGTCGCTCCGATCTCCGCAATGACCCGACGTGCTTCCTCAGTAATCTCCTCACGCGAGAGGAACTTGGGTAGATATCCCTTCAGAATCTCTAGCTCGGTTTCCTCCTTGGCGAGCTTGTCAGGTCTATCGGCCTGTCGCAATTCAGCAATCGTGTCCTGGCGACGGCGGACCTCCTTCTGCAAAACCGCGACAAGGTTGACATCGTCAAGTTCGCTACCGTGCTCTATCTCGGCATTGACAATCTCGGCCAAGGCCATGCGGATGACAGACTTGCGGCGCCCATCGCGAGCACGAAGCGCCTCCCTAAGATCCTCCTGTAATTGTTGTTTCAGGCCCATGCGTCTGCTCATCCTCGCAGCCAGCTACTCTACCTGTAACTCTGCTGCTCTTTTATTGTCTGCCGGCGGCTCTTGCGCAACTTGGCGGCCTTCCTACGCTTGCGAACCACGCTCGGCTTCTCAAAGAAGCGACGACGGCGTACCTCCGACATCACGCGATCAGATTGTACCTTCTTGTTGAAACGCCTCAACAAAGAATCAAAGGACTCGCCATTCTCAATCACGACTCTGGTCACTGACTTTCTCACCCCCTTCTATATCGGCCCTGAATCGGTTTCTCAAATACCTGATTGATTATAATCGCGCATTTTCGACTTGTCAAGCACACCCGGCGAGGAAGTGACAGCAAGCCTGCATCTGCCAAGGCTGCCATGCCTCTGAAAAACTGACACGCCAATGCCTGATCAGCGGCTACCAGCGCACCTGTCTACAGATCCTACTAGCATTGCTACCTGGTAAGCGACTCTGGCTCCCACACGCCCACGACCTGGATACCGTCGGCCTCCAATGCCTCCAAGGCCGTCTCCCGATCCACTCCCTCGAGGCGAAACGCGATGACCCGATCTTCGGCCCGTTTGCCCCAGAACGTTCCCAGTGAGTGAATGTTGCCGCCCAGGGACGCAAGGCAGCTTGTGATCTGCGCCAGACTGCCCACTTCCTCTGGAATCACAACGGTGATACGCAGCGAGGGATGCCCGCCTCCTAACCCTTCAACGAACACACGAAAGATATCCGTGTCGCTGATGATGCCAACCAGCTCATCGTCCTCGACGACTGGAAGGCAACCGATCCGATGATCTATCATCATACGCGCTGCCTCCTCAATCGGCAGATCAGGCCTCACAACGACGACCTCGCCCTGTATAACCTGTCCGATCTTTGTGCGCGAGAGGATATAGTCTACCTCAAAGACACTAAGAGTAGTGTTCGAGGTAGGGGAGGCATAGACCAGGCTTTTCTCAGTCACAATGCCGACCAGTTGGCCGTTCTCGTCCAAAACTGGTAGGTGGCGAAACGGACTGCTGCGCACCAGATCCAAAGCCTTCTTGAGACTGGTATCGGTTGTGACCGTGACAGGATTAGGGCTCATTCGATCCTTAACCAACATAGCTTCCCTCCTTAAATACAGATTACCCGGGCGGCCAGCCGAATGACCGCCCGCCCAGTAGGTGAATGTGCAAGTGAAACACTGACTGACCAGCCTGCGGGCCGTTGTTGACTACCAGGCGGTAGCCATTGACGATGTTTTCCTGCTCCGCCAGGTTTCGAGCGACGACAAAAAGCCTTCCCAGCACCTCTGCATCCTCCGGCTTGACCTGGGCCACGCCGGCGATGTGATCGTTGGGAACGACGAGAATATGGACAGGCGCGCGAGGATTGAGATCGTGGAAAGCGGTCACATCCTCATCCTAATAAACTATACGAGCCGGAGCCTCGCCACGTACGATACGGCAGAACATGCAGTTACTCATCCTCCTACCCCTCGATCACCTCAATTACATGTCCTACCAAGTGGCCATTCTGTTCATCTAGCAACCGCGTAGCTGTGAGACGGTTGTGCAGGTCACCTTCTTCCCAGGAAACGACCCGCAGATAATTATCGGTCAGACCAGTCCATGGCCCACTATGCCGTCTCTGCTCCCACAAGACCGCCATCGTCCGTCCCACGAACCGCTGGCGAAAGCGCAGGGCCTGCTCAGCGCCCAACTCTCGCATCACGCGCGCGCGGGTTTGGCGCACCTCGGGCTCCACCTGGTGCGGCAGGCAAACCGCAAGCGTGCCTGGGCGTGGCGAGTACGGAAAGACGTGGAGCCGCGCAAACTCCATCGTCACGGCGAAATCGCGACTGGCACAGAATGCAGCCTCGTCTTCACCTGGGAAACCCACGATGATGTCCGTGGTCACGGCCAGATCCGCGATGGCAGCACGATCAGCCTCCACAAGCCCAGCAAAATCCGCCGTAGGAATGGGGCGTCCCATCTGCCGCAAGGTCCCATCACAGCCCGCCTGCAGCGGCAGATGGAGCTGGC
>Ga0180438_10007601_pt1 | contig 14070 bp, 12 predicted proteins | sample SS_ome_12_FD_132455 | JGI IMG/M metagenome (GOLD analysis project Ga0180438, IMG submission 132455) | Hypersaline lake sediment archaeal communities from the Salton Sea, California, USA - SS_3_D_2 metaG | ecosystem: Environmental > Aquatic > Non-marine Saline and Alkaline > Hypersaline >... | reverse complement strand
TCCAGTGTTTCCATTTTTGTCTCCAAAACATTTCGTCATAATTCTATTCAGGACTGTGAATTAATTAGGCTGGTGAGCTTGAAAATGTCAATTAGTGATTTTAAGTAATACCAGTCAGAAAAACTATTTCATTCACGTCCCTTACATAATTGAAATGAAATTTTTTCTGATTTAAACCTGAAGGGAATGGATTATGATGTCAATAAAATGATACCACTCAAATGGCCTCTCTGCCCAATCCATTGACTCGAAATAGCAAGTGTCATTCTTTGATTAACATTTTTCTGTGACTTACAAAAAACTTACCAGAATAACATTTAGTTACAAAAATAAAAAAGCCTCATTTTTGTCCAAACCAAAATAAATTAAAAAAGTTAGGAAAATTCAGAAGTCGATTCTGTTCGCGTTTTAAGATGGCGTTAAAGGAAGGTTGCTTTTTTAGCAGGGATTAAACAGGGGAAACGCAGGCCGAGTCCGTCAATCAAACCATTAACGAACAGATGGCAGCAACATTGACAATATCATCCACACTGCACCCGCGCGACAAATCATTCGCCGGTTTGGCCAGACCCTGAATGATGGGGCCGATGGCTTGAGCGCCGGCTAATCGTTCAACCAATTTATAACTAATATTTCCCGCTTGTAAATCCGGGAAAATCAGCACATTGGCTTTCCCGGCCACCGAACTGCCTGGCGCTTTGCGCTGACCAACAGCTTCTACAATGGCTGTATCGGCTTGTAATTCACCATCAATTTTCAGTTTAGGCGACAATTGTCGCGCAATCGCGGTGGCTTCGATTACTTTGTCCGCCAATTCATGTTTGGCACTCCCTTTGGTCGAGAATGACAGCATCGCCACGTACGGCTCTTCCCCGGTTAATTTCTGATGCGTCCGACTACTGGTAACCGCGATTTCGGCTAATTGAGTGGCATCAGGGTTGGGAACGACGGCGCAATCGGCAAAGCACAAAATTTTACCATTTTTCAATGCCATTTCAAAGCAACTGGAAACAGTTGTAAAACCGGGGGCAACGCCGATTATTTGAAGGGCCGCCCGTAGGACATCACCGGTGGTGTTCACAGCCCCGGCCAGACTGGCATCGGCTAAATTTTCACGGACAAGCATGGCACCAAAGAAAAGCGGATTTTTCATTGTTTCGTGAGCCGTGTCCCAATCAATCCCTTTTTTTTGACGCAGTTCAAAATAGGTCCGGACAAATTGTTCCGAGCGATCGAATTCGAGCGGATTAACAACTTCAATCCCTGACAGGTCAATTCCTTCCTTTTGGGCATTGTCGGAAAGAAGCGCCGGGTTACCGATTAAAATGACGTTAGCTAATTTTTCGTGGTGAATTCTGTGGGCGGCATGAAGCATTCGAGGATCTTCAGTCTCTGGTAAGACAATTCTTTTCGGCTTTTGCTTCGCTTTTAGATGAATCGATTCAATGAAATTCATTTTTTGAATATTTCTCCCTCAATTTAGTTTCAACAAATGGTGGTACAAAACAGGAAATTTCTGCACTAAAACGGGCAAGTTCCTTCACGATTGTAGAATTTAAATAGGTGTAACGGTCGTGCGTCATGAGAAAAATAGTAGCAATCTCCGGGGCTAATTTTCGATTGACCAACGCCATCTGAAATTCGTATTCAAAATCAATCGTGGCCCGCAACCCCCTTAAAATAGCCGATGCCTGTTTTCTTTTGGCATAATCGACTAATAATCCGCTAAAACTTTCGACGGTCACCCGCGATTTGTTCGTAACCACGGTCTTAATCATTTCCACGCGTTCGGCAATGGTGAAGAGTGGCTTTTTGGCGGGATTATCGGTGACGGCGACAACAATTTGATCAAAAAGAGAGACGGCCCGGTGAATGATATCCAAATGACCATTTGTTATCGGATCAAACGTTCCTGGATAAATGACTAATCTCACTTTACAAACTCCGGTTTTCATAAAATGAAAAGGCTGTTTCCCCGATTTTTTTTGTTTTAATACATTGTAAATGACATAGATTCATTGTGGGCGTGTCTTTAGCGGAATGTTCAATGACAAGAATGCCTCCCGGCATTAATACAGAGGCGCTGTCGAAAATTTGAAGGAGTTTGCTTGTCAGCATTTTTTCATAAGGCGGATCAGCCAGAACCAAATCAAAGCTTTCATTTCCCTGAATAAATTGGCTTAAAGCCCGAAAAACATCCAGGCGAACAATTCGACATTTTTCATCCAGCGCCAACAATTTGCAATTTGCCGAAATTGTTCGAATGGCCAAGCTCGAATTATCTATAAAAGTAGCTGAACTGGCACCACGGCTTAAAGCTTCTAATCCCAGGCTACCAGATCCAGCGAACAAATCCAATACACGTTGATACTTGAATGGTGTACTTAAAATGTCAAAAATAATTTGCTTCAGTCGATCGGTGGTAGGTCGAATTTGTCGAGTTTTAGGCGTAATCAATTCACGCCCTTTATGCGAACCCGCAATTATTCGCATTCAATTTCCTCTAACAGAACCATCTCACTTCGATTGCAGGAAAGCCCGGTGATGACCTCACCCGTGAAGTCAAACCGAACTAAGCCACCTTTCGAAAAAGTTCGATTTCTAAGATAAGATTCACCAATTGACTATCTAATGCCGGTTCGGAAGCCAGAAAAACGATCTTTGAGAAACTGACATTAATCTTCTCGTCATTGAGGGTCTTTAAAAAACGCGTGGCATCATTTTTATTGCCAATAACCTTCACTTTAATCATCGTTTTTCGAAAATTATTTTCCGCTTTGGTTCGACCGACATTGTATTCTTTCAACTTCATATTGGTGCTATTGCAATAATTCTGAATGCGAGTACGCAATTCACTCTCCCCAATATAGCTCAATCCCATGAGTTTATCCGGTTGCGCCCAGATATCAGCCTGCGGAACCAGGCCGGAGAGAAGTCCAACCCGGTAACCTGACACCGCGCTTCTCACCTTTTTTGATTCTTTTATTTGGCCGCTTTGTAAGGCCTGCCGGAGACGATTGTTGAGTTCATCGAATACATCATTACTTTTCGAATGGGTTTCGATAATAAACTCTCCTCGCGAATAACGAAATACCGAGAGCTTCAGGTTTTGGGGAAATGAATTAATGATTGCATCAAGATTATTCAATATTTCTTGATTTGGGCCGTGCAATGGAGGCGGCACCGCTTCAGTGGTTTGAGCTTGACCCTGAGCGCCATCTTTGCCTTGATCTGACTTATCTTCATCGCCGGACATTAGCAGATAAATCAACAGAACAAATAAAATGACACACGCCCCAATCAGCACATACATTATTCCTTTTGAGCCCTTTTTAGCATAAGTTTGATCCATGTAAGGGTCTCTGGTCCCGTAGTCAGTGTCGGGTATCGAACCGAAAGAACCAGTTTCGTAAGAACTTTGACCAAAATCCACTGGTTCTTCATAATGGTCATCCTTGCGTCCCCTCTTATCAGAGGCGCCTGAATCATTTCCTATCAAATTAATATCAGCCATCATTAACTCCTAGCTTGCTTATAATCAACTATCAATTAATTTCATGAAATATGCGTCGACTCGCTCTAAATCCACATCCATCCAAATTTCGTATCTGTGACACATAATTATCAATGAATTCAAAATGTTCCTATTCATTAAAAAAAGAATAGACTTACTAAATTGTTTCAACTGGTGCGTAAGGCTGCCCCAATACAAACGGCGAACATTTCGGGTGAATTCCGAACCCACTCATTGTCAACGTCGGTGGAAAAAAAACGAACCTTCCGAAACGGATTCACTTTGGTAATTCTCACGTCATTTAGATTTTGAAGACTTTCAACCAGACGGGGTTGTACCATTTCACCATAAAGAAAAATACGATCCAGGTCTTCAATACGTTTACCAAGTTGATAATCCAAGAGAACTTTTCGAAATTCCTTGACAATGAGCTTTGCTAATTGGGTATCATCGGGTACGATCTCCGTTTTTTTGCCATGTTCGGCTGTTGCAAAGGAGAAATCCGTTACTACGAAATATTCGCCGTTGGTCATTAAGATAATCTTTACTCCTTCATTACTAATATCTACCAGACCAATTTTTTCGTCACGTTGATATTCATAATTCGATTTCACCGCTCGAATGGCCGCAAAGATATCAACATCAACTATTTTTAAGTCTAATTGTGTTTGATCAAATATTTTTTGAATAAAATCAATAATCGACTTCCGCACCATTACGATTAATAAATCATTGGCGTCCGGATGGTCTTTACTCTGGATAAAATGATTATAATCGATGATATAATTTTCGATGGGGTGAAAGACAAATTGCTCGGCCTCCCATTGAACTTGATTCTGAATTTCCTGCATTGGTAAATCAGAATCGACCGGGACTTTTTTGATCAACACCAGTTGGCTGTCTAACGAAAAAGTAGCCTGATTTATCTGTAGTTCAGTTAGATGAAGGGTATCATTGATAAGATTACCAATACTAACTGCAGCCGAATCACCCTTAACCGATTGTTCAATAATATTCAATGAAAGGTTGGCATTTTTCTGAATGATTCGATTTATTTGATACTGGCCACCAATGGATTCCACTTCCACTAATTTTAATTTATTACCAGCAAAACTAACTCCTATCAGGCCAATTTTTCTTTCAAAAGCCATACCTTTCCTCAGTTAAACTTTTTATGGATTCGCTTCCCAACTTTTTTCTCCCTTTTCAATGTAGCCGTGATTTTTCAATGTTAAGCCACCGATTTTACTCTTCCACCAATCGTTCACGATCTTCATACTATCGGCTTCATCGATGGGACAATAAATATTTGAGTAGACGATGGTAGTTCCCTGTAGGGCAATTTCATACGGTTTCTTAACACTGGGACAGCTATATAAAGAATCCAAAAAACATTCATAAAAACTGTCAATTCGAGTGGCAACCGCCTCATTTCGCTTGATTGCTGGTAGAAAATGTTCCGTTGCCAAAGTTGGCTCCAGTTGTTTGAGTGCAAAGGCAAGGGAATCATCTTTATTCATAACCTGCATGATGTCATAAGGCAGATAATGCTTCGTCAATTCATTGATAGCAGCAGTAGGCGCCATCCGATCGTCCATATTTTCATTCAGAATCGGATTAATAAGGGCTGCCATCTTTGGATCGTGTTTTTTAGCGACATCACACATAGCGCCGGAGAGAAAATAATCAATGGTAATCGTTTTTAAAATATCCTTAATGGTCGTATCCGCTTTAATGGTGTCAATTGTGGCGACAACGAAGGGGTCCTTTCCCACCAGCTTCATGATTTCTACACCTAAAAATGTGTCGAGGTCGACGAACTCATGCTGATAGGCCTGTAAATCATTCTTAAAGAACACCAATAAAGAATCCAAAGACGGACAGTAAGCTTCGTTATATTTTTGAAATAATAGTTCGGCCGCTAACAAACTACTCATTCGTTGCCGACAAACCGTTTCGTTACGGGCTTCTCTGTCCCACATTCGTTTCGGAATGATAATCGCACCAATCAGAACGACAATTAAAATGACAATAATGATTTTAAGAATTATTGAACCTTTACCAGTTTCCTCAGCCATTTTTCCTCCCGATCATTTTGCCGATTAACTTTGATTTAGTTGTCAATTAACTGTGATATAAGATTTAATCTGCTGAAAAGTTTTTGCGCCAATACCATTGACTTTTTGAATATCCTCTTTTTTAAGAAATCTTCCTTTTTCTTTTCGATACTGAACAATTCGTCCTGCCAACACCGGGCCAATCCGTGGTAATTGCGTCAAATCATCAATTGTGGCATCATTAATATTAATTTGCTTAATCGGAGCCTGTTTTTTGTGGGGTGCCATTTCATTCGCCAATTGACCTTGATTGATTTCCTGGCTCCTTTGCACAAATTTTTGTCGAAGACTGTCGAGTCGGCTGGCGTTAAAAGTCGCGCTGCTCAACTCCCATTGAAAGTGATGCCGAAATAACTTGAGACCCGTGCCAATTAAAAAAGATACGATTATAAAAAGAAAGAACAATTTCTCGTTTTTTGTCAGGCCCCAATTTGAGAACATTTTTCTTCCTTTAAAAAAATGATTCCTTGAATTTTTTAAAGAAGCTTTTATCCTTCTTGGGTGGCTGGATGTTTTCACTTGACGCCAGTTCCTGAAAGAGCTTTTTTTCGCTGGAATTCAATTTGTTCGGGATCCAAACAATGGCTTGCACCAGCAAATCTCCCTGACCACCTTGCCGTAAATGGGGAAGCCCCCGTCCTTTTAGTCGAAGTATTTTACCAGATTGGGTGCCGGGATTAATCTCCAATTTCACCTTTCCTTCCAGGGTCGGCACTTCAATCGAGTCACCCAAAACGGCCTGAGTAATATTTAAATATAATGTGAAAAGCAAATCATCACCATGCCGCTCAAAATGCTCATGTTCAGCTTCGTCAATAAGAACAATCAGGCTACCCGCCGGACCGCCACGCATACCGACATTACCGGCACCCTCGACTGTTAAATAATTTCCAGCCGCCACACCCGCCGGTATTTTAACATTAATTACCTCATCTCCGGAAATTCGACCTTCGCCGCGGCAATGATCACACGGATTTTCAATCACGGTGCCTTCACCGTTACAACGGGGACAGGTGGAAATATTAACAAATTGACCAAAAAGCGAATTCGACACCTGCCGCACTTCACCAACTCCCTGACACATCGGGCAGGATTTGGTCCCGCGTCCCGCTTGGGAACCACTGCCATTGCAGGTAGGGCAGGTTACCTGCTTTTTAATTTTAATTTTCTTTTCGACACCGTGAGCGATATCTTCTAAAGTCAATGTCAGCCGGATTTGGAGGTCAGAACCTTTCTGTTTTCTGGCAGTGCGACCTCGCCGAGAACGCGTTCCAAAAAAATCAAATCCCCCAAAATCTTCTGACATGAAAATTCGCAACGCGTCACTCAAATCCCACTCCTGTGAAAACTGACTTCCTAACCGTGCACCCCCGTGCCCATAACGATCATAATGGGCTTTCTTCTGCGGGTCTTTCAGGATTTCGTAGGCTTCGCTGATTTCTTTAAATTTTTCCTCGGCTTCTTTATCACCGGGATTTCGATCCGGATGATATTTCATTGCCAATGAACGATATGCTTTTTTAATCTCTTCAGCCGGAGCGCTCCGCTGCACTCCTAAAACTTCATAATAATCTTTTTTACTTGTCATGCTCCAAATCTATTAAAAATTTATTATTTGTCAACGTTATTTTTTAATTAAATCTAATTGATACTACCAAGCGCTTTTGAAAGGGAACCGGCTACAAAATCGACCAGTGCCATCATTTTCGCGTACTGCATTCGCGTGGGTCCCATAATCCCCACCACCCCGGTCACATTCCCAACTCGATAAATCGATGTCACCAGACTAAATTCTTTCATAAGTTTCTCCTGGTTTTCACCACCGATTTTAATAGAAATTGAATCCAGGGTTCCGGAATCGTTTAGTACATGCACAATGACATTCTTTTTATTTTCGATCAGTTCCAGAATCTGCTGGGCTTTTGCTAAATTAGCAAATTCCGGTTGTCCGACAACATAATGCACCCCTTCAAGGTGCACATTATCGGTGTCATCTAATGAAAATAGCGTGTCAACCGTTTCAATGAATAAGTCAATGAGTCCAATATCACCTTCTGTAATATCGTCTAATCGTTTGCCAATCGAATCGCGAATTTCGGCTAACGTTAATCCGTGAAGCCGTTCATTCAAAACACGCGCCGTCTCTTCTAATTTGGACGGAGAAATATCTGACTTTAATTCAATCGTAATCGTCCGCACCAATCCTGACTTAATCGAAATAACGATTAAGATTTTTTTCTCGGCCAGGTGAATCAGCTCCAGTCGGGAGAAAATTCCTTGCTCAAACCTGGGGGCTAAAACCACCCCAAGCTGTCGCGAAATGTCTGACAAGACCTTGGCTGATTTGGTCAAAATCAAATCCTGATCGCGGGAAAGACAGGATAGACGCTCTTCAATCGCATTTTTTTCCGGACGAGACAGCGAGATCCGGCGCATTAAATCATTCACAAAAATGCGATAACCCTGGTCCGTGGGAACGCGGCCGGCAGAAGTGTGCGGCTGACTGATCAAACCCTTCTCGTCCAGGTCAAGCATCACATTGCGAATAGTGGCCGGGCTGAGTTTTGAACTGAGCTTTTTCGAAAGAAATCTTGAACCAATTGGCGTAGCCGTTTTAATAAAATTATAAATGAGCGATTCAAGAATGATACTTTCTCTTTCGGTTAATTGAATCATATTTTTAAACAAATTAGTTCGTTTTAATTTTTGTTTAAGATAATAATTTTCTATTATTTTGTCAAGCAAAAACTCGCTTTGCACGCGTCAGGAAATAAATTAAGGGCTTAAGCCGATTAATATTTTAAAAATCTTCTAATGGCAACGGTACTCCCAATTAATCCCATCCCAATCCCGCCGACGAGTAGCAGCATTGAAATGTTTAATGGAATGGGATTGAATTGTGGGAATTGGGCTTTTACCATATTCGAAAGTGCTTGTAACAAGCCGAGAGCAATCCCGGTTCCGATACCAGCCTGAATAAAGCCTTCGATAAGAAACGGCAATCGAATGAATCCTGGGGTTGCGCCGACCAATTTCATGGCTTCGATAATCTCCCGTTGGGAAAAAATAATCAAACGAATGGTATTATAAACGAAAAACAGCGCACTGAAAAAGACCAGCGCCCCACCAAATACGAGGGCCAGAATCAGCCAATGTAGGTACTTGTCTAATAATGTTAATATATCCTTTCGATAGACGACTTCATCGACCCCGTCCAACTGCTGAATTCGATGGCACAGTCTGGCAGCGCTATCCGCGTGTTGATGGGTTTTCATCAGTTGAATTCGAAACGAAGCGGGCAGCGGATTTTCCTCTAAAATTGTAAAAATATCCTGGCCAAATTCCCTTTCTAAAAATTCGGCCGCTTTTTGTTTTGAGATAAAATTGATAATTCCAACTCCCTCGATGCCCATAATCCGCGATTGTAATTGCTGGATCTGTTCATAGTCAATTGAATTATCAATAAAAACCTCAATTTCCATTCGAGATTTAATTGTATTAATAAACTGGTGCAAATTTAAAATCAACAAAAGAAAACTTCCTATCAATAGAATGGCAAATGTGAAACTCACCAATGATAGAAAGCTTGAAAGTTTCGCCCGCTGGAAGCCTTTTAATCCTTCTTTTAAACAATAAAGAAAACCCTGCATTATTCTATAATCTGACCTTGTTCAATTCGAATAATTCGCTTCCCCCGCTTCCTGACCAAGTTATAATCATGAGTTGCCATTAACACTGCTGTCCCTTTGGTATTAATACTTTCCAGCAGTTTAATGATATTTTCCGCATTTTCCCGGTCTAAATTTCCGGTTGGTTCATCGGCTAACAGAATGAAGGGTTCATTCACCAACGCCCTGGCAATAGCAACTCGCTGCTGTTCGCCTCCAGACAATTCCTCGGGTTTTTTATTACGTTTGTGTATTAAGCCAACTTCACCCAATCCGCGCAGCACTCGCCGTTTGATCTCGCGATTTTTCAGACCGGTGACTCGCAGCGCAAACGCGACATTTTCGAGAACAGTCCGATCATTAAATAATTTAAAATCTTGAAAAACGATGCCCAGTTTTCTACGCAAATAGGGAATTTGACTCTTTCGAATGGTTAGTGAGTTAAAATCATTCACAATAACCTGGCCTTCAAGCGGCTTGAGTTGCATATAAATTAATTTTAAAACAGTACTCTTTCCGGCGCCACTAGGACCTACTAAATATACAAATTCGCCCCGCCTGACTTCTAAATGAATGCGACCGAATTTGTCACCCCCCGGATATTGAATATAAACATTTGAAATTCGAACCATCGTTTAACATTTCAATCATTTACGAATCTCACCTACGAACATTTTTGTAATACGAAATGGACTCTTTCCGAATTCTCGGTGCCTTTACTCCAGGTAAAACCATTAAAAATACCTTTTATCTCGAATAGTTCCGGAGAAATTGAATCAATAATCTCATCAATATAAAAAATCTTCTGCAGATGCTGCTCAAAATAAACATACGGTTCATTGACGTAGCCTATTGTAAAATCATTATGATGCATCCGATTGACAGCATCATAATAACTCTTGCGAACAACATTAAAAGCCGTGGTTTTCTCGCGACCCACGTAATTCTGAAAATGAACAATCGAATTCCACTCGGTACAAATATCAAAAATTAAAATTCCCCTGGATTTTAAATTGGCGTGACACTGTTGATAAAACCGCTGACAATTATCGAGTGTCAACAGATAATTGATGCTATCATACAAACAGACAATCGCATCCTGTGGCTGGCGCAGTTGAAAATCGAGCATATTTCCCCGCCACAAAGGAATGCTCACGCCTTTCTGTCGGGCTTTTTGCTCAGCAATTCCCACCATTTCCGCAATCTGATCAAAGCCACTTAATTGATAGCTTTTTTTTCGAGCTAATTCAAAAAGGAAATTTCCGGTGCCACACGCTACATCTACAATCTGAAGAATGGGATTGCCCATTTTTTTCAATGTCACATCGATATAATCAGCCCATTCGACATAGTCCACATGTTTCATTAGATAATCATAAGCCCCGGCTAATTTGGTATAGGGAGGGACGTGACGCTTTTTCCTGGGCCAAATCAATGACACGAAAATAATTTCCCCGGCTTATTTCGCTTCTGGTGTTAAAAATTTTGATTCAATATAATCCTATTGCCGGTTAAAGTCAAGTAAAATTTTCAGGCAAAACTCATTAATTATCTTTCAAGTTATCTTCTGTTTTTTTATTAATATCAGGCGTAAATAAGGGACTGCAAAAGTTAAAATTAAAACGAAATCATATTTCAAAGAACAACGAGTAAATCGATTTTATTGAAACCGTTCACACTTTACAAAAATGGAAATGGCCAAAGGTGCTTTCTAATCATTTCCGGATAAACAAGCTAGCTGAAGCCTCCGGTTCGGCTCTTATTTGATAAACACCGTTTTCGTCATCACGGATTGACCATTTTGGGTGCTTAGCATAGCAATATAAGTGCCATTTAGGACAGTATGTCCGACATCGTTTTTTCCGTCCCACCAGATGGGGGTTAGATTCCCACTGTCGTGCGTCCCCTGTTTACCTTCCGGGTCAGTGGCTGAGAAATGCTGATGACAAACCAGTTCGCCCAGCACCGTATAAATCCGAAAATCAAGGTCGGTATCGGCATCAAGATAATAAATAAATGTGGTTTTTTCCATCCCGTTTTTACCAAAGGGATTGGGATAATTGCAAAAGGACTTTTCCAAACTGGCGTCTAAGATAGTAATATAATCTGAACTTAAGTCTAATACATGTTGCGGTTGCCCATTGACATCCTTGATAAGTGGTCGAAAATCGTCCGTCCCTTCAATGGTTATATCGAACCAGGCAGCGGAATCAAGAGTAACCTTGAACACGGGAATCCGGCTGCCCCGGGCCAGATCCAGCAGCACCGCCAGCGAATCTGGCTTATTAGAATAAATTGTGTCAATTCGTGAAAAAACCAACGGAACCACATTGTGCTCACTGAGGGCCGTGCCACTGACTTGAGCATAAATTTTTGCCGGTTGCGTCGCATCAACCACCGCCAGACGGGAAAGCACGGTCGCGGGCTTTCTAATGGTCTGGCCATTTTTATCAACAATCCGGATTTTCAGGTATTTCAAGAGGACATTCGATGAGACCTCGCCGTTTTCCACATTTTCGAGAAGCAGATTCAAAACCGGGACGTTCGTTTCACCCCGCGTTATCGATTTTGGCGTGGGTACGTCTAATTTCGAAATATGCAAACTCTTCGTTTCCGTCGTCACCACCAGCGGTTCAGGTTTACGAAAAGCGACGGTGCTGTCAGTATTTTCATCCAGAGGAATCTGGGTAATATCAAATTTAATCGTGCGCGGAGGCAAATAGGTTTTCGGGGCGAGTAGCTCCCATTCCGCCAATCCGGCCTGACAATCTTTTTTGGTGGTTTCTCCGATTACAAGTTTGTATTCAGCGGGCGGTTTAATTTCAACTTCGAACAGACTGGTAATATTGGCCATCCCAAAATTCGTCGCCGTCAGCCGGACTTTAAAGGAGCTTCCCAACGTAACAATGTTATCCTGAGCGGCTGGTGGCTCAACAATGGCGGCCGCTAAATTCAAGTCCGCCTTTTTAACCACGGCTAAATCCAGCGTATCCGGCTGACTGTAAATTTTATGCTCCGCAATATTTTCATCAGCGCCCTGACTTTCAATCCAGAGCCGTGCCCGTTCAACCGTGTCCTCAGGCGCAATGACATCGAACAAAACCGTGGTCTCACCCGCTTTTAGCAGCTTCCGACTAACGGAACAGATAAAATTTTTATGAGGCGGCAAATGCAGCTCGGTGTAAATCTGGTGGACGCCTTCCTTTTGAATGCGTGCTTGGATTTGAAAGCGCTGCCCGGAAGACAAAATGCCGTCAGTCGCGCCTTTGGGTGCCCGAATTGTGATTGAATTTTTCAGCGTCCCGGTGGGTTCGGTACGCACGGCAATGGTATCCTGGAGTCCTTTAAAGGCAATCAGAGCTGGTTCATTGCTGTTTTCATCTTTCGGGGTGTCAGTAATGCGGGCAATTATATTCGCCAGCGTGGTTGGCGTCTGCGGAGCCAGCACATGCCAGACCGCATCCTGACCCAATTTAAATGGTTGAATCAGCGTATCTTCGGTTTGAACATTGGTAACCCCAAAATCAATCTCAATGTGGCCCTCACCGTAAGTAGCGGCCGCCAAGGGTCTATTTTTAACTTCCGCTTTAATCTCAAAGGCCTGTCCAGTGGATAAAATGCCGTCGGTAGCGCCCGGTGGGTGAGAAATCCAGATGTGAAGACTGAGCTCCGCTGCCCGCACAGTTTTGACCCACAATGAATCGTAGAGTACCAGCCGGCTACCATTTTCATTGGCCGTTAACTCCAGCTCAAGCAAGACAGCGGCCGTATCCGCTTTCGACGGCGCCCGAAAGACCCAGCTTACCGCTCCCGGCGCGTTTAGATTGTGCCGATAATTCCCCCCTGCCTCGATGAAATAATCGGCCTCGGCCGGCTTTTTCATTTCAGCCGTCACATGACGAAGATTTTGTGAAAAATTCAAAACCGCTTGAATCGTAAAAAATTGATTTTGCGACAGAACCCCGTCAATAGCACCCAGGGGATTGACAATGCCAAAAGCACTCACCAATAATTTCGTTGGCAGCGTTTGAACAATTAATGTGTCGTGACGGGACCTTACCCGGGCCGGTTCACGTGAATTCAAGTCCACTGGCAATTGCGAAATGGCAACAATAATCGTATCCGCCCGCGACGCGTAAGCCGACGTAATTAATTTCCAGTGAACAAACTCATCTACTTTAAAGGGAGCGGTTGCGGATAAATAGGTTGTATCGGCGTCGGGAGTAATAATTTTATAATGGGCCGGTGCGGTCAGAGTTAGCCGGCCGGATTCATCGACTTTCGCCACGCCCAGATTCCGAGCAATCGTGGGTAAATCAATCACCTGATTAATGGCAAAAACGGTATCGGTTTGTTGAATGAACGGTGCCAATTCCGCCGGTTTCATAATACTCACCTGCGCCGTTGAGTCGGTGGAAAGTTCAACCGTCGCCGGAATATCGGTGCCCCGCACGTAAGCGCTCTGAATGCTAGCCACAAACTTCTCAGGCCGGATCCCGGTGTCAACCGTGTCGGCCTCGATGGCAAAATTAACCGAATCAATTGCGCCGTATTCAGCCGGCAAAAAATGAATAAGTGCTTTGGTTTCAGTGATTTTCGAACGGCTGTTAGTGGAAAGTTTGACATAAATATCTTCAATGGCTTCGCGTCCGACATTTCGAACCACAACCGAAATCCGAAACTTTTGCCCGCGATTCACCAGCCCCACGCCATTAACGGGATCAATATTACAATCCCGCAGCCGCGTTTCTCGAATGACAATCCGCGCGGC
>Ga0180438_10007600_pt1 | contig 14071 bp, 12 predicted proteins | sample SS_ome_12_FD_132455 | JGI IMG/M metagenome (GOLD analysis project Ga0180438, IMG submission 132455) | Hypersaline lake sediment archaeal communities from the Salton Sea, California, USA - SS_3_D_2 metaG | ecosystem: Environmental > Aquatic > Non-marine Saline and Alkaline > Hypersaline >... | reverse complement strand
TCAGCGATGCCTGGCTGGTCCTCGGCCAGCGCCAGGTCGGTGGCCAGCTGCTGCAGATAGTCCAGTGTCTGCTGCACCTGGGCCAGGCGCTGGGGCACCTGTTCGGCGGCTCGCTTTGCTTTCTCGTACTGCCGGAAGTAGCGCTGGGCGTTCTCCACCGCCGACTTGGCCGGGTCCAGGGCAATGTGCAGCGCTGGTTGGTTGGCCTGGTAGGGCACCACCAGTTCCTGCTGGGCGGGCGCGATCTGCGAGGCATAGGCCAGTAGCAGCTCCCCTTTGTGGCGCAGCGTGGCGATGCGTTCCTGTGAGGGCTGGGCACGCAGCAGGGCCTTGAGCTTGAGCTGGTAGCGCGCGCTCTGCCGTTCGAGAAGCTGCTGCACCCGCTGCCGGGCTGCGGCATAGGGATCGGCGCCGGACGCCTGCCCATAAAAGTCTTCCATGGCCTGGCTGATGCTCTCGCGCTGCTCGTACGCTTCATACTGCGTCAGCGCATAGGGCGCATAGGCTACCACCTGGCCCTGCTGCACAGCCACGCAAGGCTCCCACTCTCCCGCTGCCGGCAAGTGCAGCAGTTCTGTGAGTTGGGCCAAGATAACACCCGCGTCGGCGCTGGCGGCAAGCGCGTTGCCGCAGGCGCGGTGCACCACCTCGCGCGCCAGCAGCGGGCTGACGCCGCGCACCGCGCCGACCAGCCTCTGCCACAGCGCCTCGCCCTGCTGTTCCTGCAGGGCCTTGTTCAGGCGCCCGGCGGTCAAGGATGCCGGAGACAGCTTCTGCTGCGGCGGCGGGGGCATGTAGGGGTGTCCGGGCAGCAGCACGCGGTAGCGGTTCTGGCGGCGGGGGATGTGTTTGATGCACTCCAGGATGGTGCCGTCGGCTTCGATGAGGATGATGTTGCTCAGCCGCCCCATCAGTTCGGCCACCAACACCACGGTGGCGTCCGGGCGCTCCAAGGTGAGCTGCAGGATACGTTCTTGGGGCGGCCGCTGGACCGCGCTCAGGTGTGCGCCACGGGCGTGCTTGCGCAGGCGCAGCAGCAGGGGCGAGGCCGTGGTGACGCCGCGCCGCAGCTTGTGCGACACCAGGTGGGCGCGGCCCCCTTTGTCCGGCTGGGCCGAGAGAAGCAGCCGCTGGCGCTGCCCCTCGGCATAGACCTCCAGGCCGACGGTCAGCGGGTCCACCAGGAGCACCCGCTGCACGCGCCCGCCGACGAGCTTAGCCCGTAACTCGTCGACCAGCGCGGACAGGGTCAGTGCGTCACAGTACACGGCTCGGGGGTTCCCTCACTCGCCGCCGCCGAAAGCGCGGCGCAGCGCTTGCGCCACGTCAAAGGGATCGCTGGCGACGACGCTGCTCCCGTACAGGTCCATGGCGCCCATGTCAGAGGCCCTGTCCTGCGGGTCGCCGCGGTCGACGATGCGCACCTGGGCGGGAAAGCCTTTCCAATCCTCGGGCACGCCGTCGATGGGCCGCAGGTGCAGCGCCAGGTTAAAGCTGCGCACGCCCAGTTGGTCGATGTACACGCGCAGCGCCTTGTGTATGGCGCGCTTGAGGTCGTCGTCCAGGCGCGGTGCCATCAGGATGACCTCTTTGTCCTTGAGCGGCGTGAGGTGGGCCAGGATGCGCACCGGGCCATCGTCGACGGCCAGGCCCAGCGCCTTGTGCACGGCGTACAGATCATCAAAGTAGTTGACGCCGTGGCCGATGCGGTAGAGCAGGGCGGCGCGGCGCAGGCGCTCCACCTTGGCATAGTGCATGCCGCGCCCCAGGCTCATCTGCGCGTGGCCATGCAGCACCGAAGAGCCGCTGCGCCACAGGCAGTTCCAGAGCAGGAAGAAGTAGACCGCTTCCTTGTCCACACAGTGGGCCTGCCGCGCCCAGGACAGCGCGGTGTCGAAGTAGTCCTTGACCTGCTCCGGACCAAAGACCAGCGGGTTGTGTTCGTCGAAGATCACCACACTGCATAAGCCGTCATACTTGGCCACATTGGCGGCGGTGATGCAGTGCTGGCCCTGGACGCGGCCAAAGGCATCCTCTGGTGTCGCCTCCAGCGGGCGGCAGAAGGCGTCGCCGCGGCTATTGCGGATGGTCTGTTCGAGGTCTGCCGTGTCCTTGGCCCCGGCCGGGCGGCGGCCACGCAGCGCGTTGAACAGCGCGCCCTCCACTGTGATCAGGTTGGTGACCTTGACGATGCGCTGCTGCTGCACCGCTTCGAGTGAGCCAAAGTGGCGCTCGATCCAGGCGTGCATGGCGGGAGGTGCGCGCAGCTCGCCTACGACGCTGTCGACATGGAAGATGCGCTGAAAGCGCTGCTGCTCTTCTTGCGGCAGGGCCTGAACCAGCGCTGCCAACTGGGTGATGCTTGGGCTGTCGGGCATGCGTATCTCCTGGTAGCTCTTGAGGTGGCCTGCGGCCACCGCCAATACTAGCATAGCGCCAGAGCGGGGACAAACTGTGTTGACAAAAGCCAAGCCGCTATGCTAACATGCCGCCATTGTGCCCACGGTGGAGAAAGCACGGACGGCATGACCTCTCGATCTCATAGCATCGCGGCGCTGGCCCTCGCTCTTTCCTGTGCCCTGCTGGCAGCGTGCGTCGCCCCGCAGCAGGCCTGGCAGCCGAGCCGCACATCGTCCCAAACGCCCCCGACGCCTGCGCCTCCCACTGCCACGCTGCTTGCCCCGACGCCGCTGGCCGGGGCTCCTACGCCCACACCGACCCGTATGCTGGCACGCGTCGCCGGTGAGCTGCACCTGGCTGTGCGCGAGAACATCCGCAGCCTCAACCCCTATGCCGTGGAGAATGACAGCGAAGCTTTTGTCGTTAGCCTGCTGTACGACACGCTGCTGGAGTTGGGCCTACAGGGGGATCTTGCATCCAATCTTGCCCAACGCTGGGAGGTCGCAGGCGACGGCATCAGCCTGTCCTTCTGGTTGAACGGCCAAGCCAGGTGGCACGATGGCCAGCCGCTGACGGCCGGGGATGTGGTGTTCTCCTTCACCCTTGCCCGCCAGCACCAACTGCCGGGCCTGGCGCACATCGTGGCCGGTGTGGACCGCGTGGAGGCGGTGAATCCCGGCGAGGTCAAGTTCACGCTGCTGTCGCCGCGCGCCGATGCGCTGCGCTTGCTCGGCACCCAGCTGCCCATCGTGCCTGCCGCACGCTGGCGCGAGGTCGAAGAGCCAGCCAGCTACCCCAACCTGGAAGCGCCGGTGGGTTCGGGGCCTTTCCTCTTCGTCAAGCTCGTGGAAGAGGAGCAGCTGGTGCTGCGCAACGCAGCCTCGCACCACGCCTTTGCGCCCAGCGTGGACAGCGTGGTGGTCGAGATTCTGCGCAACGAGGATCAGGCGCTGGAGGCGCTGCGCGAGGGCCAGCTTGATGCCCTGGGTTGGGACGCCAACGCGGCGGCGGTGCGCAGGGTGCAGCAGGATCCTGAGGCCTATCCTGGCGTGCGGTGGCTGGAGGCACCCGGCGAGCGCACCCAAGTGCTGCTCTTCAATGTGCGCCGCGCGCCCTATGGCGATCCTGCCTTGCGGCGGGCGTTGGCACTGGCCATAGACACCTACACCATTGTGCAAGAAGTGGCCAGCGGGTTTGGCGATGCGGCCATGGGTGGGCTGTTTCCGCCTTCCTCTCCCTGGCGCAGCGCCGGCCTGGAGCCCTTGCCCTTTGCTGCCCTACAGGCGGTCAAGGAGCTCGACGCGGCCGGCTTCGCGGATCGCGACGGCGACGGCTTCCGCGAGCTGCCAGATGGAGGCGCCTTGACGGTGGGCGTCACCTGCTCCGATCTCGCTGAGACGCAGGGCATCGCCGAGCGCGTGGCGGCCAACTGGCAGTCGGTCGGCGTCTCCGCGCAGGTGTTGCCCATCGCCCAGGACATGATGGTGCCGGCGCTGATCAGCGCCACGTTCGAGGTTGCCCTGACCGAGGTTTCGCTGGCCGAGCCGGCGATGGCGTACTTCTACCTGCACTCTTCGCGCGGGGTGTTGAACGACAGGGGCGTCTCGGGGCTGAACTACGGCGGCTATGCCAATGCTGAATTCGACGAGCTGGTGCGGCTGGCGCAGAAGGAGCTGGACGAGAATCAGCGCCAGGTGCTGCTGGATCGTCTGCAGGAGATCCTGGCCACAGACCTGCCGCTCATCCCGCTCTATCACCCCAGCGTGCTTTGCCTGTACCGCGACGACCATTTCACTGGGTGGCGTGCCACGCCAGGCGATGGCATCCTCAGCCGCGCTGTGATCGCTGGCCTGACGGCGATCGAGGAGTAGGCGGGCACCGACGGGTGCTGCGCCTTGGCTCAGGGCTTTTTCTTGCCTTTGGCCGGCTGCTCAGCCTTCTCGTCCTTTGCGTGAGTGGCCAGGGCGCGGTGGTAGAGATCGACGTACTTGGCGGCAGAGGCGCGCCAGGTAAAGTCCGCGCTCATGCCCCTGATCTGCAGCTGGCGCCAGGTGTCCCCGTACTTGAAGTTCTCTACAGCGCGCACGATCGCCGCAAAGAGCGCCCAGCGGTCATAGGGCTCGAAGGAAAAGCCGTTGCCCTCACCGCTGCGCGGGTCTAAGTCGGCCACGGTGTCGGCCAGCCCACCCGTCGCGCGCACCACCGGCACGCTGCCGTAGCGCATGGCGATCATCTGCCCCAGGCCGCAGGGCTCGTAGCGCGACGGCATCAGGAAGAGGTCACTGCCGGCGTAGATCTTGTGCGCCAGCTCGGCGTTAAAGGTCAGGAACACCGCCGCCTTGCTGCGATAGGCCTGTGCCACCCGTGAGAGCATCTCGTGGTAGTGCGGGTCCCCGGTGCCCAGCACCACAAACTGCAGGTCCAGATCGAGCAGGTGGTCGATCACGTCGCTGAGGATGTCAAAGCCCTTTTGGTCGGCCAGCCGCGAGACGAGGCCTACCAGCGGGGTGTCGGCATGGACGCGCAGGCCGGCCTCTTGCTGCAGGGCCGGCTTGTTGGCCGCCCGCTTGTCGAGATGCTCTACGTCATACTGCTGCGCGATGTAGGGGTCGGTGGCGGGGTTGAACACTTCATAGTCGATGCCGTTGAGGATGCCATACAGGCGGTCGCGCCGGTCGCGCAGCAGGGGGTCCAGCTTCTCGCCCATCTTCGGGTCGAGGATCTCCTTGGCATAGCGCTCGCTGACGGTGTTGATCACATCGGCAAAGTAGATGCCGCGCGCCATCAGGTCGACCACCTCGCTCAAGTCCGCCATCTCAGGGTGGTACATAAAGCCGTATTTGGCCAGGCCGGCGACCTCCAGCACACGGTAGCCAAAGATGCCCTGGTAGGCCAGGTTGTGGATGGTATAGACCGACGCCGTGTGGGCGAAAAAGGGGTCGTCGCTGTAGATGGTCTTTAGCCAGTTGGGCACGATGGCGGTGTGCCAGTCGTGGCAGTGGATGATGTCCGGGCACCAGTCGAGATGCCTCAGCATCTCCAGCGCGCTGCGGCAGAAGAAGATAAAGCGCTCGGCGTCGTCGGGGTACATGTAGATGCCGTCGCGGTCGTAGTACTTGGCGTTCTCGACCAGATAGACCGGCACGTGGTCGCCGATGCGCCCCTCCAGGATGGCGGCTTCCTCAACCTGTTTGTTCATCGGCACGGGAAAGCTGGGGAGGGTCTCCTGCAGCCCGAACTCCTGCGGGTCAATGCGCCCGTAGCGCGGCATGGCCACGCGGACGTCGTGCCCCAGTTGCTGCAGCGCCTTGGGCAGCGAGCCGGCCACGTCGGCCAGCCCGCCGACTTTGGCGAAAGGCACCACCTCGGCCGACAGCATCAGTACCTTGAGCGGCTTTTGCTCCTTCATCGCGGACCTCCTTTAGTGCCAGCCCCACGAAGGGCGCAAACAAAAGGCGCTGCCCGGAATCTCGGTTGGCGCAGCGCCTATTCCCAACTGATGATCCAACTGCACAGCCCGGCCACGGCGATGCAGGCCACGGCGATGAACAGCTGTTGGCTGGGCAGCAGGTCGGCATTCTGTGAGGTCAGCAGAAAGATGGCCACAAACCCGGCCGCCATCACTGCCCACATCGTCAGGTAGGGATGTGCTTGGATCAAATCTCGCCACGATGGCATGGATGCTCCTTGAACGGATTTGGGCGCGGCTGGCACCGGCTGGTCGAGCGCTCGCATGATGCGCTGCCACTCTTGGTGCACCTGGGCGCGCGTCTGCTCCAGGGTGCCGCTGTTGTCGATTACCACATCGGCCACGGCCACCTTGTCCGCCTGTGGCGGCTGGGCATCGATGCGCAGCTCGGCCTGCTCAACTGTCAGGCCGCGCAGTTCGGTCAGGCGCTGCAGTTGTACCTCGCGTGGGCTGGTCACCACCCAGACTTTGTCGCACTGCTCGGTCATGCCAGCCTCGATGAGCTTGATTGCCTCCAGCACAGTCACACGGGGCCGCTGGGGTGCGTTGCTGTCGCGTGAGGACTCACTGGGCGGCTGCTCCAGCAGGAGTTGGCACTCGGCGATCACCTCCGGGTGCACGATCTCCTCCAGGCAGGCCAGCCTCTCAGGGTCGGCGAACACACGAGCGCCCAGCCGTGCGCGGTCGATCTCGCCATCGGGAAACAGAATGTCCTGACCGCACAGATCGACCACCTGCTCCCAGGCGGGCGTCCCGGCCTTGATCACCTCATGGGCCACCTTGTCGGCGTCGATGACGCGGGCCCCCAGCTCCTCGAGCATGCCCGCCACGATGCTCTTGCCGGTGGCAATGTTGCCGGTCAGGCCGATGACGTATGGCTTGGCCACGTGGCGCTCACTCCTGACCATTCATCGAGGCGCTGCTGCAGCTCCTGTTCCAGCAGCGCATACTCCTGGCCCAGGTCGTACAGGCGGTTGACGTGCTGTGCCCGGCTGGCCAGTTCCAGCTCTCCTGCCAGCGACGACAGGCGTTCCTCCAGGCGCTCGATCTCGGCCTCCAGCTCTTGTCGCCGGGCCTGCGCTTGCTGCGGGCTGGCGCCATCGCCAGGGACCTTCTGTGCCTTGGGCTTGGCCCGTGGCGCTGGATGGGTCGCCTGAACCTGCAACGCCTCCTGCCGCGCTTGCTCCACATAATCGGAGTAGTTGCCCTCGTAGACGCGCAGCCGCCCATCCTCGATCAACCACACCTGCGTAGCCAGCGCATCGATGAAGTAGCGGTCGTGCGACACAAAGAGGATCGTGCCGGGGAACGCCCCCAGCACCTGCTCCAGCAGCTCCTGCGACGGTATGTCCAGATGGTTGGTGGGCTCATCGAGGAGGAGGAAGTTGGCGCCGTGCAGTGTCAGCCCCGCGAGCGCCAGGCGCCCGCGTTCGCCGCCGCTGAGGCTGGCCACCGGCTTGAACACGTCGTCGCCAGAGAAGAGAAAGCGGCCCAGCAGGCCGCGGGCCTGTTCCACGGGCAGGTTCTTAACCCTCAGGATCTCGTCCAGAACGGTGTTCTCTTCGTTGAGGTCCTCGTGACCCTGGGCGAAGTAGGCCACCTGCACGTTGGTCCCGATGCGAAAATCGCCACGTAGGGCGGGCACCTCGCCGAGCAGGGTCTTGAGAAAGGTGGTCTTCCCGCAGCCGTTGGGGCCCAACAGCGCTGCCCGCTCGGTGCGCAACAGCAGCAGGTCGGGGCACTCGATCAGCGGGCGGTCATAGCCGAGCTGTAGGTCGCGCGTGACCAGGACGTTGTTGCCGCCGCGGGCCTTGGTCGAGAGCGAGAAGGATATGGTCTTCTGCTGTCGCGGACGTTCCACGCGTTCCAGCCGCTGCAGGCGTGTCTCGCGGCCGCGCGCCTCGCGCGAGCGCTGGCCGGCCTTGTAGCGCCGCACAAAGTCCTGCTCTTTGGCGATGAAATGCTGCTGGGCCTGGTACTCGGCCTGGCGCTGTGCCAGGCGCAGCTCGCGGGCCTCTGTGTAGGCACTGTAGTTGCCGCGGTACTCGTCCATGTGCCCAAAGCCCATCTCCCAGACGCGGTTGGCCACCTTGTCCAGGAAGTAGCGGTCGTGGGCCACGACGATCAGGCTGCCCGGCCACTGCCCCAGCAGCTCCTCCAGCCACTCGGTGGCCTGCAGATCCAAGTGATTGGTCGGCTCGTCGAGCAGCAGCAGGTCAGGCTTCTGCAGCAGCAGCTTGGCCAGCTGCGCCCGTGTGCGCTGCCCGCCGCTGAGCATGGCCAGCGGCTTGGCGAAATCCTCCTCAGCAAAGCCAAGGCCGGAGAGCACGCGTTTGATCTCCAGCTCATAGGTATAGCCGCCGGCAAGTTCAAAGGCCTGCAGCAACTCGCCATAGCGCTGCATCGCTTGGGCGTGCTGCTGCGGGTCGGCCATTCGTTTCTCCAGCCGGCGCAGCTGTTCCTGCTGGGCCTGCAGATGCTCAAAGACCGGCAGCATCTCCTCAAAGAGGGTCCCTTCTGCACCCGCGTCGGGCCGCTGGCTCAGGTAGCCTATGCGAAGGCTCTTGGCCCGCTCGATCTGCCCTGCGGTAGGCGTCTCCAGCCCGACGATGATGTGCAGCAACGTGGTCTTGCCCACACCGTTGGCGCCGACCAGAGCGATGCGGTCCCCGTGCGCGATCTGGAAGGAGATGCCGGCAAAGACATCCTGCGCCCCGTAGTATTTGGCTAGGTCCTTGGCTACAACGATTGACATGCTCTAAACCCGGCACCGATTATACCATACCGGGAAGGGGCCCCACAACATTGACAGGATCACGGCGCAACCCTATACTTGAAATGGCGCCGAGCGTGGATCACAGCGTATTCTGAGTGGGGGATGATGACCGAATCCTTGGGCAACACCATGCGTCCGAGCCTGGCTGTCGATGATGGCCAGCCGATCAACAACCTGCCGGGGCTGTACCCAACCGAGGACTGGACGGTCCAGTACTGGGACGTGGAGGCCAGCGGCGAGGTGCAGAAGCGCCAGGCCGTGGTCCAGCTTCCCGAAGGCTATGCCGGCGCCTGTGGCGAGGTCGTGGTTGGCCAGCGGGGCTGCGTGCACCGCGTGCGGCGCTGGGGCGTGCAGTGCTATACTCGCATCCTGCAGGATTTCGGGTTTGATCCTTCGCAGTACCTCAGCCACGATGCACAGCAGTTCCCTGGCGGTGACGACGATGAGGTGATCTCCGTGCTGCTCAAGGCCACCCATTTTGATCTGCCGGCGCACTTTGTCATCGCCAGCCAAGAGCACCCGCTGCTGATGTTCGATCCACAGGGCCTGCTGAAGGGCTCTTTCACCCGCTGGTTCACGCGTCTAGGTGCACTGGCCTACATGGTTTCTGGTGGCAAAGTCAACCGCGACTTTGGCGAGCTGCCCGAGGAAGACCGTTCCCTCTACGAAGAGGCGATGGGCTACCTGCTAGACGCGCTGCAGGATCCCGGCGCCGAGTGAGGTGTAGCGGTGTCGACGCGCGGCCTGCTGGCGCTCTGTGTCGTCGTCGCTGCGCTGGGCTGGATCGGGTTGGGAGCCTTTACCCGGGACAATCCGCCGACAGAGTGGAATCGCTGGATTGCGCTGGCCCTGCTTTGGCCCACCCTCCTGGCTAGCTTCACACCGCTGCTGTACGGCGTTCACCTGCTCCTAGGCCGCAGCAAGGACGTCCTGCCCCGCGTGCTGCGCCAGAGCCTGCTGGCAGCGCTGTTCCTGACGCTCGCCGCCTGGCTGCAGATGATGCGCGCCCTCAACTGGGCCAATGCCGTCCTGATGCTGGCCCTGTTCGTGATGGTCGACATCCTCCTCGCCGCCAGAGACACCGGGTAGTCGAGGTTTCGACATGGCCAAGCTGCTGGAGTGTGCGCTCAACTTTAGCGAGGGCCGACGCGCGGAGGTCATCAGTGCGCTGGTCGGGGCCACCAAAGGCGTGCGTGTCCTCGACGTGAGCTCGGACCCGGACCACAACCGCACGGTGCTGGCCTTTGTCGGTTCGCCCGAAGCAGCCGCCGAAGCGGCCTTCCAGATCAGCGCCGAGGCTGTGGCGCAGATCGACATGAACCAGCACCAGGGCCAGCACCCGCGCATGGGAGCCGTCGACGTCATCCCCTTTGTGCCGCTGGGACAATCGACGATGGAGGAGGCGATCGGCACCGCGCGCGCGGTGGGGCAGCGGCTGGGCGAAACGCTTGGCGTGCCGGTGTTCCTCTACGAGGAGGCCGCCACCCGGCCAGAGCGTCGCAACCTGGCTGACGTGCGCCGTGGCGAGTATGAAGGGCTGGCACACAAGCTGGCCGATCCCGACTGGCGGCCCGACTTTGGCCCTTCCGAGCCGCATCCCACCGCCGGAGCTACAGCCGTCGGTGCGCGCATTTACCTGGTGGCCTACAACGTCAATCTGGGAACATCGGATGTTCGCATCGCCAAAGACATCGCCCGCGCGGTGCGCGCCAAGACCGGCGGTCTGTCCAACGTCAAGGCGCTGGGGGTGATGCTGGAGGAGCGCGACCTGGCCCAGGTCACCATGAATGTGGTCGACCCCTTCCACACGCCGCTGTACCGCATCCTGGAGCTGGTTCGCCTGGAGGCGGCGCGCTACGGCGTGCCCGTCGTGGGCAGCGAGATCGTGGGCCTGGTACCGCTGTCGGTGATGGTCGACGCGGCGCGCTACTACCTCCAGCTGGAGGGTTTCGGCGAGGATCAGGTGCTGGAGACCCGTCTCTGGGAGGAAGAAGGCTAGGAACCCCGGCCGGTCAGTTGTCCCTTGTTGCCGGCGCCCGCCATCCTAGCTGCTGAGCCGCTGGCGCAGAGCAGCCCTCACGGCCTCATGGTCGCTCCACGGCTGCTCGGTGGTGCCAAAGCACATCGACTGCTCGTGACCCTTGCCTGTGACCAGCACCAGGTCGCCGGGCTGCGCCTGCCGGATAGCTGCAGCGATGGCCTCTGCGCGGTCTGGGATGCGCCAGTAGTCGACACCCTCCCGTCGTCCCGCCAGTTCACAGCCTGCGGCGATCTCGTCGTTGATGACAGAAAGGTCTTCGGTGCGCGGGTCCTCGGCGGTGAGCACGATGCGATCTGCGAGACGCCCGGCAATCTCGCCCATCAGCGGGCGCTTGGCGCGGTCGCGCAGCCCTGCGCAGCCGAACACCACCATGATGTGCCCTTCGCTCAGCGTGCGCACGGTGCGCAGCGCCTTTTCCAAGGCGTTGGGCGTGTGCGCAAAGTCGATGATCACGCTGAAATCCTGCCCCAAGGCGATGCGTTCCATGCGGCCGGTCACGCCCTCGACGGCCAGGATGCCGCGCTGCATGGCGGCGAATTCGATCTCGAGCAGCACGCCGACGGTGATGGCGGCCAGGATGTTGTAGACGTTGAACAGGCCCAGCAGCCGCGTTGCGACGCGAAAGGCGCCCCGGGGCGTAGCAGCGGTGAAGGTGCTGCCGCTGGGGGTGAGCTGGATGTCCGATGCGTCCACATCACTGGGGTGTTCGATGCCGTACGAGTAGCAGCGATCGGGGACGAACGATTCGAGATAGTCGTACGAAGCGTCGTCAGCGTTGAGCACCGCGCTCTTGGCGATACGCGGCTTGCGGAAGGAGCGGCTGAGGCTGGCGAACAGGCGCGCCTTGGCGGCACGGTAGGCCTCAAAGGTGCCGTGATAGTCCAGATGCTCGTGGGTGATGTTGGTCACGGCAGCGACGTCAAAGTCGCAGCCGGTCACGCGGTGCTGGGCCAGCCCGTGCGAGGTGGCCTCGATGATCGCATACTGCGTGCCCGCGGCTACCATGTGGGCCAGATCCCGCTGCACCAGGAAGGCGTCTGGGGTGGTGGTGTGCAGGCCGGTGTCACTCTCTTCGCTGCCGATGCGCGCGCTCACCGTGCTGATCCAGCTGACGCGCTTCCCTGCGGCGCGCAGGATCTCGGCGATGAGCCGCACAGTGGTGGTCTTGCCGTCGGTGCCGGTCACGCCGATGACGCAGAGATGGCGCGAAGGGTGGCCGTGCCATGCCGCCGCCAGCCAGGCCCAGACCTCACGCGAGTCCGCGACCTGTGCGTAAGGCACTGGCACGTCAATGCCCAGCGCGCCGATCGGCCTCTGGCCGACGATCGCTGCCGCTCCCCGCTCCAGCGCTTCGGGCACAAAATCGTGGCCATCCACATTGACCCCGGGAATAGCCACGAAGAGATCGCCGGATTGTAGGTGTCGCGAATCGCTGGACAGGCCAGTGATCTCCAGAGCGGTGCATTCTGGAGATCGCTGCAGCAACTCGCTTGGCAGGGCAGCAAGCAGCCGGGACAGGTTCATCCTTGCACCCTTGTCACCTCAGCAGCCGACGGCGCTGAGGGATGCGGTCTGTCGCCGCAGGAACCTAAGCAAAGCCCTGGAACAGCGAGAGGGTCAGCCGGAACCAATCGGTACCAAAAATGATGTTGCAGGCCATGATGATGAAGATGATCATCAGCACGAAACCACAGCCGCAGCCGATGCAGGAAGGGCCGCGCCCAAAGCCAAAGTTGTCCTGCAGCCAGTCAAAGACCACGTTGAGCATGAACAGCTCCAACAGGCCTTCCAAGCAGCCCTGACGTCTTCTCATTGTCCGTCCTTTCGTGCAGAGTGATGGCGTGGAGGCACAACGCCAATGGGAGTATATCGCATGGCCTGCGGCGGTCCAAAAGTCGACGGCACTAGAAGTGAGCGGTCAACCGCTTGGCGCAGACCTTTGCAGTCTCTCACATGGGCGGCACTGGCGTTGCTTGAGAAGTGAGCCGGATTGCCAATCCGGCCTACGAGATATGGCGGCCGTTTGCCCTGCCTTCGGCGGGACGCCTTGGTCCTGTCGTCCCAGGACAAAGCAAGCAGCCCAGCTTGATAGCTAGGCGCCCAGCATAAAGCGCTGCAATGTGACGGCTGCGCCGTCTTCGTCCACCGCTGGCGCGATCCAGCCGGCCACCGCCTTGACCGCTGGCGTGGCGTTGCCCATGGCCACGCCCATTCCGGCCCACTCCACCATCTCAACATCGTTATCGCCGTCACCGATGGCCAGGGTCTCTTCGCGCGCCACGCCCAGCTGCGCTGCGATTTGAGCCATGGCTTGTGCCTTGGAGATGCCGGGCAGCACCACCTCGATGCGTTGCGGGCTGGAGATGACGATGCGCGCACGGTCCCCGACGTGTTCCTGCAGTCGCGCCGCCACACCGGGCGAAGCCTGCGCTGAGGGCGTCTCGATCAGCGCCTTGTGCGGTGGCTCGGTCAGTTCCGCTACCGGGTCGGGCACCTCGCGCAGGGTGACGCCATCTCGACGCAGAGAGAAGCCATCCTCGCCGACACGCTTTTCGAGCATGTGCTCCAGGTCAGCGAGATAGAACCACATGGCGATGCCGTCGCTCTGAGAGAGGCGCGCGAGGTCGTGGGCCATGTCCAGAGGCAGCGGCTTGAGGTAATGGACGCGCTTGGAATGGGCTTCGACAATGAGCCCGCCGGTGCAACAGACCATAGGGGCATTGACCACCACGCGGTCCAAAAAGGGCTTGACCATTTGATAGCCGCGGCTGGTGGACATCGTGATCCAGTCGCCGGCGTCCACAACGGCCTGCATGGCCTCCTGGACGGCGCGGCTCACCCGGCCGTCGAAGGTCGCTAGGGTCCCATCCAAATCGCAAAAGGCAAGGCGGTACATCACAGTGTGTGGTTGTCCTTTTCTTGAGAGTTCACTCCAGGCCGACGAAATCCAGTGTCGCTGCGTTCAAGTCAGCGTCCTCCGCCAGAATGCCGTTTTCGAGCAGCAAGAGAGCCAGCACCTGCTCGTACTCCTGCGACGCCAGTTCGCCGGGCCGGTTGACAGGCATTTCGACACTGATATAGTCCAGCAGGTCCTTGGCATTGCCGTACTTGGTCAGCTTGTTGTTCGGGCCGATGAGTGCCGGCGCCGGCACGCCGCCTCCCTTGGCGCCGTGGCATCCGGCACAGGAGCGGCCGTAGACCGATCTGCCCAGTTCGGCCAGCGCCCCGACCGTGCCGTCGGCAGGCGTGGCGTCTGGAGTCGCAGTTGGGGGCTGTGGTGCAGGCGCACAGGCGACGGCAAGGGCCAGTGCAACTAGAACAGTGAGTACCGCAAGGGAGCGGTTCATTGCTATCTCCTCCATCTGCTAGAGAGCGACGGTTGAGG
>Ga0180438_10007597_pt1 | contig 14078 bp, 11 predicted proteins | sample SS_ome_12_FD_132455 | JGI IMG/M metagenome (GOLD analysis project Ga0180438, IMG submission 132455) | Hypersaline lake sediment archaeal communities from the Salton Sea, California, USA - SS_3_D_2 metaG | ecosystem: Environmental > Aquatic > Non-marine Saline and Alkaline > Hypersaline >... | reverse complement strand
GCGATAAATGAGCATACAAAGTAGTAAAACCGTTGCCATGGTCTATAATCACATGGTTGCCATAAGCATAACGCTGGTAATTAACCGCCGCCACTGTGCCGGAATCAGCTGCCAAAATCGCCGGCGCGCTTTTGTTGGCAATATCAATAGCCGGGTGGTACCAGCGATAATATTGGGTAATGCCGCCGGAGGTCGGCCAGACAAACTGGCCGGTAGCAGAAACAACGCCGGCATCCGGCGTCTGCCTTTCAGCCAAGTAAGTAGTATCCGTCGGTTTTTTCTTTGGCGGCACGCCGTCAGGCACTATTAAAAGCTGGCCGACAGCCAAAGCAAATGTTTCATCATCAGTAAAACTATTAAAAGGCCAGTTAACAATTCCTTGCGCATCAACAGTATATTTTTTGGCAATTGAGTAAATCGTTTCCCCGCGGGCAACCTTGTGAACAATCCCACTGACCGGCGGTATCTCCAGCTTATCGCCCGGCTTTATTTCTTCAATATCTTCCAAGTCATTCTGCCAGCGGATTGCGTCTTGGGAGATGCCAAACTTTTCGCCAATACCAGAAACTGTATCACCCGGCTGAACAATATAAGAAACAATCGAGTCGCGGGGTTTGACAGAAATCTCTGTCGTTGTTGCCGCCTCGGCAATACTGACTTCACCTAAGATCGACCCGCCGCCCCTCCCCTCTCCAAACTCGTTTTTAGGCAAAGCCTCCCTCAAAAGCGGTGCTAAGGCCAAGCCCATCAAAACCAAACCGGTCATTGAGGTATGCAAAAACGGCCGGACATACTTGCCGCGTTTGGCTACCAAACCGTCAACTAAAATCCCTTTCAAAAACTCAAAACGGGAAAAGCCTTTAAAAAGCCTCTTGTGGAGATAAAAACCAAAAAAGCGAAGAAATTCTATAAAGTCGGTAAAAGTTTCTGAAATAGTATCAAAAGCATTTCGCAAGGCACGGAGCCTCATAGGAAGAAAATTCCTAATGTCTAATATCTAATATCTAATAAAATTTCTAATTATTAAATTTCCAATTTCTAAAATTTTTGACATTTAGCATTTGAAATTTGACATTTCATTAGAAATTAGGAATTAGAAATTAGACATTTAAGTTTAACCTTTGGTTAAACTCTTTAAAAACTCCTTATTATCTTTCGTCTTTCTAATCCGCTGCAACAAAAGGTCTGTCCGCTCGTCTTTACCCAAAACATCAATCATCCGCCGCATTTTGACAATCAACTCATAGGTCTTTTTATCAAACAAAAGCTGCTCTTGTCTAGTGCCGGATTTCTGAACATCAATGGCCGGGAAAATCCTGCGCTCGGCCAGCCGGCGGTCCAAATGCAGCTCCATGTTGCCGGTGCCTTTAAACTCCTCATAAATTAAGTCATCCATCCGCGAGCCGGTATCTATTAAGGCCGTGCCAATGATTGTCAAAGAGCCGCTTTTCTCAAGATTCCGTGCCGCCCCAAAAAAGCGCTTTGGCGGATAAAGAGCAGCCGGGTCAAAACCACCGGACAAAGTCCTGCCAGATGTCGGGATTGCCAAGTTATAAGCCCGAGCCAAGCGGGTGATTGAGTCTAAAAGTATAAAAACATCTTTGCCTACCTCCACCAAACGTTTGGCTCGCTCCAAGGCAAGCTCGGCTGTCCGCGTCTGCCGCTCTGGCGAATCATCAAAGTTGGACGAGGCAACCACCCCTTTAACAGATCGGGAAATGTCCGTTACCTCCTCAGGCCGTTCGCCAACTAAAACTGCCATCAAAAAAACTTTGGGGAAATTTTTTGCCACCCCGGCAGCAATGTTTTTGATAATCGTTGTCTTGCCTGCCTTGGGTGGCGAGACGATCAAACCCCTTTGGCCTTTGCCAATCGGTGAAACCAAATCAATCACTCGGTTACTCATTGGCCCTTTGGTAAATTCCAAAGAAACCATCTCATTGGGATAAACCGGCACTAAGTTATCAAAAAACGGCCGCTTGGCAACACTTGCCTCTTCAGACTTTTTGCCATTAACCTTTTCAACTTTTAGTAAGCCCCAATACCGCTCGTTTTCCTTAGGCCGCCTGGCAACGCCTTTAACCAAATCTCCCGGCCGCAAACGAAAACGCTTAATCTGCGAATTGGAAATATAAATATCATTGTCAGAAGGGGCAAATTGCGGCCGCAAAAGCCCATGGCCGCTGCTCATATCAGCATCCAAAACGCCTTCAACTTTTTCTGTCGGCACGCCGGCATCAGGCAAAACCCGGTTGTCGACAACGCCGTTGAAAGCCATTGGCATTGGCGGCTTGTCAAAAGAAGGCACTTGCTGCTGCGGCTGGTTTTGCTGCTGCTGCCCTTGGCCTTGACTAGGCTGTTGCCCCTGGCCTCCACCCACCAAATCATCAATAGACTGACCAGTATTGGAAGTTTTTCTAACTGGAGACATAGATATATAGTTAAAAGTCAAAAATTAAAAATTAAAAGTTGCAATAAAAAATATTAAATAATAGGGGCTATTTTTCGGCTTGAAAGCTCGACTTTTAACTTTGGACTTTTAACTTTGGACTTGAATTAATTCATCATTTGCTTAACAATGAAGCATCCTAAAAAGGAAAAAATCTAAACTTTTTGCAAATTTCTCAGAGGAAACTAAATCTATCTTCTAATTTGTTATCTATCTGTCATTTGCCACGCGCTATTTGCTAATCTTACTTTATCATCCTCAAATTCTCTTGTCAAGCAGACTTTGTTTTTCTGCTGTCTCTTAACTCTGGATAAATTAATAAACCAGCACTCGCCAAACCTGCTATTGCTGGTCCGACCATTTCTAACGATAGTGTTGGATAAGTCCCCGAAAGCACAGCTCTCCCTCCAACATAAAAGTTTCTAATTGTTGCTGGCACACCGAGTGCCCATCCAGCCTTCACAGGATCAATCCAGGGATCTACCAACTTTGCTCCTCTACCCCCCCCCAATTTCAAACTCTCGAGTAACACCATCTGCAGTGCCATAATGGCCGGGCCTTTCATAAACATCACGCCATTTATAGCCATCTTCTTTTGTCCATTCTGTTTTATATTCCATCTCAAAATCCTTTCAAAAATTTTTTATTTTTTTAACCTCAAAATGGAAGGTAGTACGCCTGCCCTACATACTACCCTCCATCTCACTGTTAATTAAATCTGTTTACCAACTCTCTATCACTATCACTATCTCAAATCTAATTTCGGTTTTTGTTCCCTTGACGCAAGACTTTTAATGTGCTTAATTATCTTCAGGTTTTGGCTTTATCCTGTCCTTTAAGGCCAACCGAAACGAAAGGGCATTGCTACTCGTGTTTCGGCTTGTTCGAAGCAGCGATAGTAATGCTCTTTTTTTGCCAAGTCTACCTTCGGTAGACCTGGCAAATCCGCCGTAGCATCCCGAATGGAGCGCGGCTAAATAGCCGATGCGAAATATCGAGAGCGAAGGCGGATACCCAACGCTTCTCAAGAAATTTTGGACGGGTACTTCCCAAGAAATTCTTTAGGGTTATTCTACCCCAAAATTTCCCTTTTTGTCAATCCTATATTTTAAATATAGCCTTTTTTCACCTATCCTATTAAAAAATATTACAAGAAGACTTCCCTGTTAGTCAAGCCTTTCCTCAAAATCTCCACCCTTTGTGGAAAAGTTATAAAAAGGTCCGACCTTGGCATAAGCCAAGGTCGGACCTTTACAAAAATTCCTATTAATTCTTCTCAATCTCCTCTACAAGCTCTCATACGTCTCATGTTCTCTTCCGCTTCTTCTACCATAAACGAAATTCTATCTCTTTGCCTCTCTAAAGGATCGCCGGTTATTTCACCAAGAGTTGACATTATTGTCTTAACCAAAGGACAGCCCTCATTTCCATCTCTAAGCGGTATCGTATTCATCACAACACATTCCTGAATTATCTGCTTGCCCCCTTCACTAACAGGCAATCCTGCCAATAATCCCGATATTTTCTCTAAACTCGACTGCATAATTTCCTCCTTAATGTTTTATTTAACATTTTCCCCTATCCCATATCTTTTATCTTCTTTCTTTAATTACCAATAACTAATAACCTACCTGCCGGCAGGCAGGCTCAATGAACTTATTTCTTATTTCAGCTTATTACCTTATTACCTTGTTACCTTAAACCTTAATCTTAAAACCCTCCTCACCGCCTCATCCAATCTCTCCTCGCTCAACTCCCCCTCCTCCACCGCCTGTTTAACTCTCTTTTTAAACCTCTCAGCTATATCTACGTCTATAACTATAACCATATCCGCTCCTGCCTTAATGGTCCGCAAACCATACTCTGCCGGGTCAAAGTTTTTTGTCACCGCTCCCATATTCAAATCATCAACTATAACTACTCCGTCAAGCCCCAGCTCGTCTCTTAAAAACTCCTCAATAAAAACTTTGGAAACCGCCGCCGGATTTTCCTTGTCAATCGCCGGATACAGCAAATGAGTTATCATTATCCCCCCAATATGCCCAATTTCCCTAATTCGCCTAATTCCAATCAGCTCCCTAAACGCAGACAAATCCTGCTCTAAATCCTCTCTTTCTATGTTTATTTCAGGTAAAACGTCATGGGGATTTGAACCAATTCTTCCTAAACCACCAGGAAAATGCTTGATTACCCCGATTACCCCGCTTTCCCCCATCCCCCTAACCATTGCTTCAGAAAGCTGAGCTACTTTTTCTTCATTGCCTGCAAAATATCTGCCGGTCTGCCCCAGATAGGAATTTTTATTTCTTAAAACCTCAACCACTGGAGAAAAATTAACATCAATTCCCAAACTTTTAAGCTGTATCCCTCGCTTTTTGCCAATCTCAAAAGCTTGGCTCTCTGACTTAATCTGCCACTGTCCAGTCGTTTCAAAACCCTCAAAGTTAACCCGGGTTACACTACCACCTTCCTGATCAACGCTTATCAAAATCGGCAACTCCCGTGTTGCTGAAATCGTCGCCACTGCCTGAATTTCTGAAGTTAAACTCTTCACTTGCTCTGGCGACTGAATATTTTTGGATAACAAAATAAATCCGCCAACACTTGCCTGCTTTATCATCTCTCTTTCTTCACCTGTCAGACAACTCAGGCCAGGCCTGCCAAAAGAACAGGCCTGGCCTGAAAAATCAAGTCCTGTCAAAACCACCTGCCCCACCTTCTGCTCCAAGCTCAACCTTTCTAAAACTTCCTCAACCTCATCCTTTTTAACCTGCCCAATCTCCCTAATTTGCCTAATTCCTCCAAATCTACTCCTAAAAATCAAAAACCCAATAAAAAAAATAGCTAAAACAACAAACAATATTACAAAAGCTGCTTTTCCTTCCTTCTTCATGCTAGTATAATTTTAACAAATAGCCAATTATTTTTCGCCTATATGACCTTTATAAAACCACCTTTTCCCAAAAAACCTATTCTTGGTAAAGAAGAGCTCTTAAGAACGTCTAACATTTTTGACAACGCTGGCCAGGTTGTTTTTGGCATAATGGTTCTTTCACCAATAATATCTGAAATTGACAAGCGTAATTTGCTCATGATAACATCAGGAGTAGTTGCCACTCTGCTTTTCTGGTTTTTAAGCATTCTTTTAATCAGAACTGCAAATAAATTATGAATGACGCCTTTATCATAACTTATCAAATTGCAATAATCTTTGTGCTGCTTTTTGGCATCGTTGTTCTTATTTTGGCCCATCCTGGGCCGAAAAAAGTATCTAAATAGCCAACTTTTAACTTATGAATATTGATTGGCCTGTTGTTTTAATCGTTGTTATTTTCGTCCTTGGAGCTATCGCCATCTATATCGGTACTTACCCACAATCCAAACCCTCTTCTACCTCAAAAAAAAGAAGAAAAAAATAGCAATATTGTTCTTAATAAATGGCTAAAAAAATTCCTTTTACTAAAGATCAAATAAAACGCATGGCTAACATTTTAGATAATGCCGGCCAGGTATCGTTGGCAACAATTGCCTTACCTTACCTGCTGGGCGATGATATCAATGTCAAAGTTTCAGTCTGGGGAACAATCATAAGCTTAATCTTATGGTGGGTTGCTCTCAGACTAGAAAGGACTTCCTCATGATACCTGAAGCTGTCGATGCAAATACTGGTCTACACCTTTTTTATGGCTTTATGACTGTGGTTGCAATAGCAGCGTATTTTTTTGTTCGCTATCTTGAAAAACACCCGGATTTAATTAAAAAATAGGCCATTCCTACCATCACCCCAAACCCCAAAAACTCCAGTAGTTGAGGCCAGAAGAGAATATATAGAGTTTTAGAGTTTGAGAGTAATAGAGTTTTAGGGTCTAATTTCCAACCGTTGGCCCAGTTATTAATTAAAACGTGATCGAGAGCCTCCAGCTTCCAGTCCCCAGTCCCCAGCATGAAAGCGGTCCAGCCTGGATGATAAGCCTGAGATAAAACTATTGTAGACGATCCCACCCCCGGGGTGAAATCTTCAACCACCCCGGGGGTGAATGGCCTCGGTAGTTTAACCTTATATAGCCACCCCGCCTTCTTCTCCACCTCAAAATCTTCCACTACCTTGCTGGTAATTATTAAGAAATTTTCATTTTGACTTTGCCCGTTTTGAGTTTTGAGTTGTGGTTTTGAGTTTTGAGTTTTGACATTTGAGCTTATCCTTATTTTCTTCAAAAACCGATAAGGAATCGGATAAACCTCAATGCTTTTCAAGTGGTTCTCATTTACTTCTCTTCCAAAAGAAACCGTATCCAAAAATACACTATAACCTTTATCAAACTCTTCTGTTGGTGGCACTATCAAGTAATTGTTATAAAATTCCTTAGTGTTAGAAAGCAATGTATCTATCTCTGCTCTTGCCCTTGTTATGTTTTCTACTCCCGCTTTAAAAGGCATGCTCTGTACGCTGCGGCTGACAATCTTAAACAAATATCCCTGATTATGAGGTAGGTTCTCAAACAAAAAGCGCTCACAAGAAGAAGCGTTTTGTGCTTTGTAAACTAAAACTTTTTCTCCATCATCCTCCATTTCTTTTTTAGAAAAAACTCCATCACTTAATGTTCGACAATTTTGTGGTTTTCTATCAAAGTTGCCTTGAGCTATAGGATCACCAGGGTTTAAAAAGGTAACAAACTTTGGTAAAACCACCTTTACTTCATCTCCTTCATTTATATCTACTTCTCTTAAATCAAAATCTTCAATTTTCTCAAAAATATTAACTGTCAATTCATAAACTACTTCTCCATTTCTATTTTTTATTTTTATAAAGTTTGATCTATCAGTGTAAAAATAAGCCTCTTCTAAAACTTTTTGCTCATCTGTAAAGCTCTCTATCTCTTTTTCCGGCCAGTCATTTATCTGCAGAAAGAGGTTATCAACATATCCTAAAGAAAAAGTTTCCCAAACATTCTCCGTTACAGCTTTCTCATTGACTAATACAAGGGGCACAAAACATTCCAAGCCCAAAACCGACTGTCCGGCAATCTTTTTGCCCCAAAGCCTAACCGGCACCAACGCCTCACTCTCTGCTATGTTTGATAAAACCAGCTTTCCTGAAACCCTACTTGGTTTTCCTGCTAAAATAATACCCTCGTCGGTTTCTTGGATTACAAACTCTATATCCCTTTGTAGTCTATTTGTAAAAAGCGAGGCAAATAAATATTCTGTATTTGGCAATTGATGGTCTGTAGCCTCAATATAATCATCCCAATCATTATATCCTTGATCTCTCCAGGAAAAATCAAAATCATTATCTAAAACCGGCAGATTCCCCACTACTGATACAAAATCCTTCTGAAATAGCTTCTGCCCCACCTTATAAACATATAAATTCCTAAATCTCTTTTCCAAATGGACCCCCTCTACCTCTGGTAAAAAACTTGCTATTTTCTCATATTCTATTGGCTTTGAGCTTAAGGGGTTAATAATTGACTGGTCAAACAAAATCCAAGAAATATCATATTTTTGCAACACTAAACCAAACAAATCTCTATCCCTATTGTCAAAGGCATAGCTTAACTCCCAATAAAACTGCTCATTTTGTTTGCTCCACGGGTCAAAAGCCCTATCCGTCACCGGCTGCTCTATCCCATACCATAAAAAGCCAGAGCCACGAAAGCCCCATTTGTTGGTCGTCCATCCCCAAAATGACGGTGAGGGTAAAATAGCAATCCGAGCCTCTTTGTCTTGCTTTTTAAAAAACTCAATAAGCTGGAAATATTCTTGAGGAATTTTGACCTTGAGCCTAGAGTATAAAAAATCACCATGCCAGAGAGGCAAACTGTAATAAACAAAACAGCCCATCAAAAATAAAAATAATAAAACCTTGTCCCACCGCTTTAAAAAGCGAAACAGACTCTCTAAACCAAAGCCAAACAAAATGCCAAAACAAAAAGCATAAAGAATAATAAACTTGGTAAAAGAAAATCTAAAAACTTCAGCAAAAAAAGGAATAAAATTTTGCAAAAACCAGGAAAAAAAAGACAAAATTGGAATATCATTGCCAAGAACCAAAAAGCTAAAAACAAATAGAAAAACAAAAGGATAAAGTTTTTTCTTTTTCTCTTTTAAAACAGTAATTAGTCCCAAAAGAACCACTAGAAAAACTCCCCAACCAATAAGTTCTACTCCTGGTCTTTCTAAATGTTCTACCCACGGCCGCATCAATAAATCGTTCTTGCCATCCTGATAATCAAAGTAAGCTAAATTAAAACCTTTTAATAAAACCACACTTTTAAAATCTCCAAAGGCCTTATTGCGTAATAAAATCTCTACATTTGACATCTGGTTAATTTTTGAATTAACAACTATCTCCGTATTTTTTAAAGCAGAATAAAAATAAGGCAAACCCCAAAAAGCATTGGCTGCAAAAACTGTCAGAATTACCAAACCAATATTTTTCAATCTTAAACCTAAAGACAACTCATCTTGTTTTTGCCAAAAGAAAAAGCCTAAAAAGACTCCTACAGTTATTAAATAGACTATAAAAACAGAAGGAACATGAGCTTGAGGTGTTGCTAACAAGTTAATCAAAAAGAACCACAAAAGATTTTTCTTTAAAGGTCTCTCCAAAAAATTTAAAAGCAAAAAAATAAGCCACGGCAAAACGGCAAAAAAAACAGCAAACAGCTCATACGGCGCATAAAACATCTGAACTGTCCCAATGTTTAAAAGATAAAAAAGTGCCGCTAAAAATGAAGTTAACTTTGAACTTTTGATTTTTAACTTTTGACTTAAAAAATATACTCCTACTCCGCCTAAAAAATGCATTAAAAAGAAAAAGATATAGCGCAAAAGATTTTTGGGAAAAAACAATGAAAGAAAAAATAAAAAAAAGTGATGGGCTAAATTAGCTATAAAACTCATCCCATCCAAAAGCCCTAAACCTCGGTATTCCAACCATAAACCAGTCAAACTTCTCTTAATATTAAGCCAAAAGTCTGCCTCTGGAAATAAACTGTCCCAGCCTACAAAATAAGTGCCTGCCTTATAATTAAAAACAAATAAAACAAGCTCTATGATAAAAAGCGCTAAAATAGGAAAATATTTTCTCAGTCTTTTAAAAAGAAAAAGCATACTGCCTCTATTTTACAGACAAAGGTGGCGATTTTTAAAGAAGTTAATTTAGCCAAAACGCAAAAGGACTAAACAAAGACACAAATCTACGCGCCAATCGCAAAGAAAAAAGGTTAAAGCCCTCAACAAAGTCTGGAACTTTAACCAAAAATCTTTGTGCGCGAAACTCAAAAGCCAACCATAAAAGCCGCCTGCTATAGCTTACTGTATTTAGTTTAGAATATCCTGCTTTTCTATTAGAAAACAGTATTGGATGTTCTCTGATTTTTAGCCCATTAAGATACGCCTGTAATAAAAACAGTGTCAAAAAAGACCAATCTTTTATCTGAAAAACCCGCTCAGAGCGCATGTTTTCAATTACCGACCTTTTAAAAACTCGGTAATTTGAAGTAAACTCATTTAGCTCATTTACCCCTGTCACTGTCTTTATATAAAAATTTCCTAGCAAGCTTAAAATCCGCCTCCATAAAGACCAACCATTAATTTTTCCACCAGCAATATAACGAGAGCCAACCACAATATCGACATTTTTTAATTTGTCAAACATTAAAGATAATTCTCTAAAATCGTGAGAACCATCAGCATCACAAGTGGCAACAAAAGAAGCACCAAGCATATCTATCGCGTATTCCAGTCCCTTTTTAAGAGCCAAACCCAAACCTCTCTTCCTAGCATCTATCAAGTATAAATTTTTGTAAACTTTCTTCAATTTTCTAACAACCTCCTGGGTCTTATCTTCTGAACCGCCATCAACAATCAAAACAGACAATTTTTTAACAAAAACCCTGTCTTTAAAATCAAAAATTTTCTTAATTGTCCTCCTTATCACCGTCCCTTCGTTAAAAGTCGGTATAACCATTACCAGATGCCCGTCTCTTTTTTCAAACTTCAAAACAGAACGCTTTCTAACTACCCTCTGTGGCTCTCTCTTTCCAATAATGCCCCGAAAAGTAAAAAAGGCCGGCATTATTAATTTTTCTGGAACTAAATAAGCAACCAAGCCCTGCAAAGCTATTGCCAACCACATCCAAAAAGGGGCTTTATATCCATATTTTTTAACTGCCATTATCCGGGCCCGTACAGTATTAATAAACTTATCTCTTGATTTCTGAAGCGACTTGTTTGCCCCATGAATCCGGTAATGCAAAAGTGGCTCAGCTAGATTTGCAAACTTGCCATACTGTAAAAGCTTTAACAAAGTCATATAGTCCTCATTGATTCCACAGCTATTACTACATAGTCTCTTTTTTGGATACAAGCTCTTATTAATCATTACTGAAGGGTAGTGCATTGGATGATACAACGCATAATGCCGATAAATTCTTTTATGAGTCAAAGGCAATTTTTTCTGACCAATAACCTGCCCGGTTCTATCAATTACTGTTGCTTGGCTACCAACTACAATTACTTCAGGATTTTTGAGAAGAAATCTAACCTGCTTTTCAAACCGTTTAGGATAAGCAATATCATCAGCGTCCATCCGGGCAATAAACTGGCCTCGGGTTTTACTAAAAGCAAAATTAGTTGCCTGACTTTCTCCCCTGTTTTTATCAAAACGGTAAATCTTAAACCTCTTAGGATTTTTCTTTTTAAAGGCCTTCAAAATCTCCCAACTATTGTCAGTCGAACCATCGTTAACCACAATCAATTCCCAGTTTTTATAGGTCTGGTTTTTTATGCTTTCAATTGCTTCCATTAAAAACTCACCGGCATTGTAAGCCGGCATAATCACCGAAACTAATGGCTTTGCTTCGCCGAAGCCTCGGCGTAAGCGGGTTACTTTTCTTCCCTTCCTCATAATAATCATTAGAAATTAGATATAGAAATTAGAAATTTTTCTAATATCCTTTCTCCTTCATGCATTCCTCATAAACCGGCCTGTAAGGCTCTGTTACCTTAGCGCCATTTTCCGCTTGCCAGGTAGCTGTCGCATTTCTGCTGCAACCATCAATCGCTTCACTAACTGCCTCTTTTTCATCAACTCTAATTTTTTCCTGCCAATAATTTGCTAAACTATTAAGAATCATTACAACTGCTACCACTACTGTTAAAGCAAAAATAAGAGTTTGTAAAATTTTTTCTGACATATTTCCTTCTTTCATTAAGGTTTGCCCCCAGCATTAACTGGGGGCAAACCCTATTCACTCCTCTTTGGTTAACCAAAAAGCCAATATTAATAAGCTCTTGGGTTAACAAAGTTTGGTTCTGCAATCCCTAACTCAGGCACTCCTGGACGCTGGGCAGCAATTAAGCTGGAAAGCAGCTCTCTTTCACCCTCTCCCCAGTCTCGCTCAAAAGCCCCAAGGTCGCCAATATAAACAACTTTCTGATGCTTCCTGGCAGTATTCTCTGCATGCTTTCTGGCCATAGCACCCAAAGCCACATCACCGCCATACTCTGAGATTTGATAAACATCAAACCTGTCTCCCCCTAGAGCTCTTCCTAACTCTACTGTTTCCACATCAACACGTTTAATAAAGACCACTCTTGTCTCTTTTACTTCCTCTCCTTCTTCTGGCTGATGAACAATTACTGCCTCTGTTTCTACATCTCCAGCAAGATCAACACCAACAATAGTATCCACATCAGGACCCAAGGTGCCTATTGTTATCCGCTGCATTATTGGTTCGCCTTCTGCTGTTTCCAATCTTGGGAATGTCTGGTATTTTCCACTCTCAAAAGGCAGTGGCTCTCCCTCTCCTGAGGCTTCAACTCTCATTGATAAAGCAAGAACGCTGGCACCTCCTGCCAATGCCGCATCTCTTAAAAACTCTCTTCTAGTTAATCCTTTATTTTCTTTACTCATTTTTCTTTCTCACCTCCTTTTTAAATCCCGTGGATTTTACGAATGCGAGCGTCAAGCAAGCAAGTCGAAAAATCTTTACGGGACGAGTTTACTCCTTTTATATAAAAAACGCCTATGCTTTTTTCATAGGTAGTCTATTTATCCAATACTCCCATATTATATCCTATAATGTCAAAATGTCAAGTTTTCTGGGAAACTTCCACCAAAATCTGCTATTATTATTTTGAGCTGTGGGGCTACCGGGCGGGAGATTTGCCTGATAAGCAAGATCTCAGGAGTTCAACTCTCCTTAGCTCCACGGCTCCTCGATATAATTGATCCTTGACAAACAAGATGTTCTATTGTATAAATAAAATGCTTATCAGGCAGATCAATCTCCTAATCCGGTGGGATCCCCAATTCCGCCTTCTTAAAGAAGGCGGTTTTTCTTTGTCCGCCGAAACTTCAGTGAAGGCGGATTTTGCTTCCTAAACCTCTACGGACCTGACCAAATAGACCATCAGCTAAAAGCTATAAGCTATTAGCTAATATCCCTGTATGCCTTGTTAAGGTGCAAATGCGATACGCATTTGTACCGCATCCGCCGAAGGATCAGGCGGCAAACGCGACTGAATAAGTCGATGTGCCGCAGCCTTGACCCGAAGGCGGAAAAGTGCACTCCTGCTCTGCAGGAGCTAGTTTTAAAAAGTCTAATTAGGCGCTTCTGCCTGTTTTCCTTTTTAAAAACTCCATCTGTCCACTAACTAGTGAACAGAGGCCAGTTCTGCTCTGCAGAACTAATCTCTATTCGCTAACCAGACTTAAAGTACTATCTTGATTTCACTTTTCCGGTCGGAACTGAAGGGACATCAAGATTCCGACCAGAAAACCAAAATCAAAATATTCTGTTTTTTCCACAAAAAAAGGTTTTACCACCTGCCCGTTGGTAAAACCTTCTTTTGTCCCTTCATATTTATTTTCAGCCAAGGGCTGATGGGCCTCTGGCCCAAATTTTCTCAAATGCTCTAGGGCAAAAGAGGTTTCTGGCAAAACTACCTTATTTTCTCTTGCTAGCCACTTTAAGAGTCAAACCTCCCAAAGTCGCCATTCCCAAAGCTTCCATTAAAATTATCAATCCATCATTTACGCCAGTTACTGGCATTGTAGTTACCCCTAAAACGCCCTTAACAATACAAATCTGGGCTGTATCCTCATCAACCCTATCATTAGCCTCAGCCTTTACATGGTTAACTACACAAATAGAACCATCAGGCAAATTGCCTTCAACAACCACTCTGGCATTAACATAAAGGTCGCGAGTCTCATCCTCATCTAAATCCCTTACTTCAAAGTACAAAACCCGAGAACCACTGTCATAAGAAACATTCTCAACATCATCACCACTTGGACCAGAAACATAATCTAAATAAGAAGGAAGAGTATCACGAACATACATCCTGTCTATCTCATTCTCACCAGTATTTCTAACCCTTATTCTAAAAGAAACATCATTGCTTGCATAAAAAGGGTTAGTTGTATCCAGGTTGTCAACATAGACATCACTATTTGGTCTCCTAACCATTTTGTCAACCATTACATCGCCTTCATAACAAACCTCGCCACCACCATAAATGCTCTCACAACGTTCCTGAGCCATCACATTACTAGCTGAAACAGCTAACATTATTGTTGCTAACACTAAGCTTAAAATTTTCTTTTTCATATTTT
>Ga0180438_10007591_pt1 | contig 14080 bp, 11 predicted proteins | sample SS_ome_12_FD_132455 | JGI IMG/M metagenome (GOLD analysis project Ga0180438, IMG submission 132455) | Hypersaline lake sediment archaeal communities from the Salton Sea, California, USA - SS_3_D_2 metaG | ecosystem: Environmental > Aquatic > Non-marine Saline and Alkaline > Hypersaline >... | reverse complement strand
TTTCATACCTTGGATACTTGCTCCATATTTAGGCTTATCAATCCCTCCAGGTGTTGGTTATGCGTCAACATCAAATCGAGCTTTACCGTCGCTATATTTCAATGTAACCATATACAGGATCTGGTTGAGATATTCTCCATGTTTTTTCTATATTGTTTTAATATGGGGTGTCATGATTTCCTTGTGGCTCAGAAATTGGAAATTGTATTTTTTTGCAGCATGGTTCTTGTCTTATTTCATTCCTCTAACTTTCATCTTGTATCCATCATCTAGCTATACGTACATACTCCTTGCACCATTAGTGATTTTAGCAAGCTATGGAATTAAAAAGTCATATAATGTTGTTACAAAGAAAATTAGTAGCGTAAAATTAAAGAGAGTAAACATTCTAATAACTGGTGTCGGTATTTGTTTTCTCTCTTTATCTGTTTGGAATATTTACGTAACATTTCTTCAATATGATGTCTATCCCGCAAGTGCACCCTTATTCTATACTTCTAGAAGTTACAGGACTGAACGCGATGCTCCTTATGGTGCTAATTACGGAAGAAAAATCGGATATAAAGCAGCAGGCTGGTTTGTAAGGCATAATTCCCATGAAAATGATGTTATTCTTGGAGATGATACAGATAAGGCAGCATATTATTGTGATCGTTTAATTAGTGGAGACCTTAAAAATCCTAAGGATTTTGAAATAATCAAAAGAGAAATGCCTAAAAATCTATTTATTTTATTCCCATCTCATCTAATAAACCAGCATATGGAAATATGGACGTTTGCTAGCGAAAAATACAACTTAGTGGCAATTATTTTATTTGACGGCCAACCAACGATGTATATATTCGGTCCTTCACCTTCAAATGATATAACTATACTTAGTGCAGAAAAGTACGAAAAAGTATTTGATGAAGAATTTGGTAGTATTGAGAACAGTTTGCATAAGTATTTTGGAGGTTCTCATCCAACTACAATGATCTAAACATGCTTTAAATCAACTAAAAAACTAAAACTGATTTCTTATTTATAATAAGAAGAGAACACCTGCTTATAAATATCCTCTGTTCTTTCTGCGACCGTTTGAATATCATATTCTGTCCGCACTACGTTACGTCCATGCTTACCCATTTTTTTAGCCATTTTCTTATCTGATAAAAGTAGATTCAATTTTTCAGAAAGTCTGGTGATATCTGAAAAACCATATCCGAACCCGCACCTTTTTTGTTCTAACTCGAATGTGCCTCCAGTATATGCTCCAACAAATGGTGTCTCACATGCAAGTGATTCAAGAAGTACCAAACCAAAATTTTCCCAACGACTTGGCATTGCAAGAACATTTGCACCTCTATAGCCGCTTAAAAGGAGGTCGCGGTCGGTAAAACTTATCGGACCAGTAAATATGATATTCTCATCAACATGTAATTTTTGTGCCAAGTCATGGCAGAGTTGCATATATCCTTTTTTTCCTTCCCAGCCAACGAACACAAACTTTGTATCGGGGTTCTCACTTAGCACACTGGGAATTGCTTTTATGAGATAATCTGGTGCTTTATTGCCAAAAAAATTCCCAACGAATAGCACCATGTTTTCACTATTGATATCAAATCTCTCTTTGAATAACTCTGGAGAGGGTAACTGTTCATATTTCCCGAAATCTATGCCTGGGGGAATATGCGGGACCTTTTCCTTTTCTATACCATATAGGCTCAAAATTGTAATTTGTTCATATTTCGTCCAAGCAATAACTGTATCAGCTGCTTTCAGCATCAAAGGAATCCAAAATCTATAATAAAGCCTATTAACCCACCACCCCGCCTTATGAAGATGAGAAAAGCCAATAGGGGAGAAAATTACTGGCATTTGTAATAGTTTCAGCTTTTTAAATGGCAATGCAGAATCTGTAGTCCAAACATACTGCATCTGAAAGTTAATCAGATCAAATTCTCTTGCATAGCGAAGAACTGCAAGAGGGTAATAGGGCTGAACACGATGATGTGGAATGCCGTATGGCTTCCATGGGATGACACCAAATCTTCTTACATTAACGCCTTCAATTACTTCTCTTTTTGGAGTTTCTGGGAGTTTATGTGTAAAAACGGTGACGGTATGTCCTTTTTCAATCAAGATTTTGGACAAATTATGCACATAAATCTGTGCACCGCCAACTTGAGGCCAATAGGTATGGATAGTCTGAAGAATGCGCACTAGTTATACCTCATTTTTAGAACTTATTTGAAAAGATAGAAGTCGGTTGATCAAAAGAGTTCATATTTGTTTCTAACGTGATAGAACTTGTTCACAAACTTCCTTTAGTTGCAGTTTTTCCTTTTAAAAGAAGTATGAATAGATGTTTAAGTGAAAAGATACTTTCACAAGACGCTTGAATATATCTCTTCCGTCTTATCAAAGACGTTTGACCAATCATAATCTGCTAAAACAGAATTTCTGTAGTCTCTGGCATTTTCTGAAAATCGGTCATCTTTTATAACTTTAATGATCTTTTTTGCCAAATCATCTGGATCGCTATGATTGCAAAAGAATCCTGTATCATCTTCTTTTATTATGTCAAAAGCAACTCCAACTCGTGTTGACACAATTGGTTTTCCACAGGCGGCAGCTTCTACCAGAGTAATCCCAAATGATTCGTGTAATGATGGAAGAACGAATACATCAGCCAGAGCATATGCTTCAAGTAATGTCTTAGAATCTACGCGTCCCATGAAAATAACAGTATCTTCTATCCCTAAACGTTTCGCTAAGATCTTGTATTCGGAAATACGCTCGCCACCGCCAATTAACAAACATTTGACATCTGCTTTAAATTGATGGCGTAATTTACTTATCGCCTTAATTAGAGTATCTGTTCCTTTGTGGCTAGCCAATTTTCCAACTGACAAGATTATATTTTCATTCTGTAACTCAAACTTTTCTTTCAAATTGTGTTCAGGTAAATTTAGAAATCGCGATGAATCAATTCCCGTAGGAATTTTTTGGATCTTAGATTCTTTTATATAGCGTGATAAGGCTTTAAACTCGCTTTCACATTGTGCTATAATTTTGTTTGCGGATTTGATGACTTTAATTCCAGCAGTATTCGCGTAGATAGTTCCCCACGGATGATATTGAGGTGTAAGAAGGCATGGAGTGTTTCGTAATTTTCCAATTGTAACTGCTAAAAGTGATTGAAATGTGCAATAACCAAAACCATGAATTATGTCAACATCTTGCACATCGGATGAAAGCAGACATGGAAACATTTTGGGCGTTATATATCTTGGATGTTTTAGAAATCGTGACAAAAAGTGTGGTTTAAGTTTGAATCTTCTTATAATAGTACCTTCTCTAACTTCAAAATCAGGCTGATTTAGATGTGCAGAAGTATAAACCGTCACGAAATGTCCTTTTTTTCTAAGTCCCTGTACAATGTTGTAGGCAAGGATTTGAGTACCACCAATTGATGGTGGATATCTATGAACCATGAACAATATCTTCATTGTAGCCTCACCTACCCCGCAATAAAATACGTTTTTAGTAACTAAGGGTTTCCTTTGCAATTTAAATTTCGCAATAAACGATACGGACATGTTAAGAAGGCTAGTAAAGCACCTTCTATCAAACCTAATAAATAGCAAATAGAAGCTAAAAAGGAGAGTCTTTCTCGTGCACGGCTAAGAATCATATTTCCATGGTTTTTTAGAAATCCAATGAAATGTAGGCTCCGAGACGTAAATATGTTTTTGAAATAGAAATATGAATGGTTTCTTGCCCTCCAATAATCTATTAAGATATTTCTTCTAATAGCATGAGAAGTTTTTGGGCCAATACGTTTATGTAATACTTTTGCATTAGGGGAATATATAATAAGGTAACCTCTCTTTTTAAGCCTCATACATACGTCTGTTTCCTCTCGATATGCTCTACCCCCATATAAATTATCAAATCCATCCATTTCAATTAAATGCTTTTTTAAAAAACTCATATTCGTTCCTTTGATATGATCAACTTCGATTCGTTCTTCTCCTAGATCAAAATTACTAATCAGCTCTCCTGATTTATCTATTTTCCCTATTATAACTTTTTTTCCCTTTTTTCTGCTAACAGGTCTGTCCTCAATGACTTTTCCTCCAACTCCTCCGACCTTTTTATTATTATAATTCTTCAGGATTTGTGTGATCCAGTTTTCATCAGCTATAGCATCATCATCAAGAAACGCGACGATTTCACTCCTTGCTTTGCAAATCCCTATATTTCTTGCTACAGTCATGCCTTTATATTTTGTATGGATGTATTTAACAGGGTAGTTTTTTACAAGCGTCGTCGTTTCATATTTATGAGTAGTAGAACTGTCAACAACCAGCACTTCAAAAGAGTTTTTGGGGAGATTCTGTCTTTTTAAGGATTCAAGGCACTCTTTTAATTCCTCTGGGCGGTTATGCGTCACAACGATCACTGAAATAAATAATTCACGAGATTGTGGCAATTATGTCTCATCACCATTAATTTTTCAGGTTTAAGTGATATTGTATCGAGCCTTAAGTTCAGCCTTAATTGGGTGAACTTTTGGAGCGGATCCTTCCAAGAACCCCTAGAATAACTGTTCCAATATGCTTGACTAAGACTAAAAGCGTTAACAACGTTAATGCAATAATGGCTAATTCTTCGTTCCACTTGACATTGGGTATCAACGTAATATGTCCAACCTCAAAGAAAATGAAAAGCGGAATCAGGGCTAAACTAATGGCGAAACTCATAGCCAAAATTTCTAGTTTGTTCGTGTTCTCATAAAAAGAGAGTTGCGTGATTGCGTATCCAGGGACAAAAAAAAGCAGTGGAAATGTTACGATTATCTGCATATCATCACTTGTATTCTTAATATTCAAGAAACTGATGGCTATACTCCCATAAATTAGTAACCCTATATTAAAAAGAGCTTCAGCAGTAAGAAGGTCATGTTGCCTCAAAAAAGTGATGAAAGGCAGCATTTTGTCTTTTAGTATAGTGAATTTTGCTCGTATTTCAACCATATATATGGCTCCTTCTATAAACTAAGTTAGGCGACTCCTAACTAAATGAAACAATGAAATACCATTAGAATAGTAGACCAACTCCAAATAGAGCACATAGAAGTATTCATCATATTCGTCAATAGTTAATGGTCTATAAAGCTGATGGTCAAATAAAAGTCCATAATCTAGCATAGTTGAATCGATAAGAATGTAAAACTCATGCCATTCTCCATCGAAATGTAACTGTCGAACAAACTTCTTTGCGATTTTCTGATGTGTTATATTATAATAGAGATGTAATTCTTCACTTTCAATCGTTATATGTGAGTTTTCTGGATCCACCATAGATGTAAATGCAAAATCATAGCGTTTATCAGCTAATACAACTGAATAGCTGTTAATATTGTCACCCATCCATTCTAATGCAGCATAATCACGTGCATCAAGCCAATTCTGCGTGTATGCCCCCTGTTCGGGAGTCATGAATGCACTTGTCGCACCAATTGGTATCATAGAAACAATACTTACGATGAACACAACTGCAACAGCCCTTTGTAACGATAAATTACTCAATTTGAAGCCATAATAAATTCCAATTGCTGCAGAAATACAAAGTGGAAAATACATATACGCCATGAATCGAAAGAGATCATAACCTGCGCCTCCTAATGGTAGAAATAAAAGAACTCCAAATGCTATCAAAAAAATTACTATCCAAACTACTAAGAAAACCGATTGCCACGTACGGAAATATTTGAAAAGAAATAAGATCCCAAGAAAAGAAAAAAGGAATATAATGACTTTTGGAATGAGTTTAAAAATCAACTGAGTTTGATTAACGGTGCCAAAATATTGGGTACCACTTGGCGAGGCTATTGCTTCGCTTATTAAGAAAATAAGAAGAGCTATGCTTAAAGCCCAAAGAACAAAAATTCTTGTATCTGGTTCGATTTCTTCAAACGAGTTTAAAACCTCTTGATTTCTAACCAATAGAAATAAACCAACCAAGATCACTACGCTGATAAGTACAAGTGCAACTACCATCAGAGGTAATGCAGGGAATATAACTGTGACTCTTGAAATACGACCAATCATTCTTTCTATAAGACTAGAAAACTCTGAGTCAACATTTGTAATCCACAGATACCATGAACCGACACTGAAAACTGCAAATAAAATTGACATTATATTTTGTTTTTGCCAAATTAGCAAAGCAATTGATATTGGAATTAGAAATAAAATGAAAATCAACACTGTCAGACGGTGCGTGAGTAGTAAGAGAAGGAAAAAAACGAATGAAAAACTTGACTTCTTAAGTGGTTTTCTACTGGAAAGATGCTCTACCCATGGGTATAGTGAAAAATTCATGAAGATGAGCCCTAGAATTTCCGGCCAAATTAGGTTTGTAGCAAATACAAATCTATCTGCAACGAGCCCCAACAAGATCCCTGTGATAATTGCGATTGAATAACTTTTGGTCAATTTTTGTGTAAAGACCATAACACTTAGCGTAGCTACGGTGCCCAATAATATGGGACAATATTTTGCAACAGATAATAGAGATGTGCCCGTTAGCAACTTCAGGTATGCAAGAATTATGTGAACCGCAAAATTTGCTCCGTGATATTCCAAATCAATTTTTCCGCTATTTATTAGTCTATCTGCAACCTGAATGTGAATCCAAGGATCGAAAGCAGAATTAAGGTTTGGGAATCTTATGATGTTATATACTCTGATAAGAAGGGATGCTAACAAAACTAATCCTAACATAATGTATGTTGTCTTCTGATGAAACGTCCTACGCCTTATTCTTATCATTAAAACACCATTCGTTATTGCGAATGCAGTGTTAGCTTGTGAGTCCTTTCTTTTTTAGTTCTGCTTCAGCAGTTTCGAATTTGTCGATTACCTTTTCTTTTTCAAGTCCCTTCACCCATGGCAACAAATCTTTAAGTCCTTCTTTTAATTCTATTTCTGGAGAGAATTCTAAATATTTTCGTGCTAATGAGATATCAGCATAACAATGCCTGACATCTCCAATTCTGAATTTCTTAGAGATCACTGGTGAAATGTCTGAATTATATATTTCCAAGATTAACTTAGCCAAGTCTTTTATTGTGATATATGTACCAGTTCCTATATTATAGGCTCTATACGCTGCATTAATGCTTTTTAAGGCAAGTAAGTTTGCTTTTGCTATATCTTTAACATGTACGAAATCACGTTTCATGTTACCGTCTTCATAAATTATTGGTTGATTTCCATTTAAGATCCTGCTTGAGAATATTGCAGCGACACCTGTATACGGATTTGAAAGTGCTTGTCGAGGACCATAAACATTGAAATACCTAAGAGCAATAGTAGGAATACCGTAAGTCTTTCCAATCAGCAGGCACATTTCTTCTTGATGTCTTTTAGACATCGCGTAAATCGATGTTGGCTTAAGTGGTTTTTTCTCATCAGTAGGTGCTGGTGTTGCAGTCTTGTTACACTTAGGACAACGAAGTTCCCATTCATTCTTTTTCATTTGTTCAGTTGAACGAAGTTCTGGAGACACTGATCCACAATCTTCACAAGTATATCGTCCTTCTCCATAGATAGACATGGAAGATGCAACAACTAACTTCTTAACGTTATGTTCTTTATTAACGAGCATATCAAGAAGATTGGCTGTTCCTAAGGTATTAGAGTGGACATATTTCGTAATTTGGTACATGGACTGTCCTACACCTACTGCAGCTGCCTGATGAAATATGGCATCTACATCATCAATCATTTCATTAAGATCTTCTTGGACTCTTAAATCTCTTTTTTGGAACGTTGCTGAAGGATTAAGATATTCAGGAGGAGTTTGTCTAGATCCGTGAACCTGTTCTTCGAGATTATCAAATATAATTACGTTATAACCCTCTTCAATCAATAAGTCCACGATATATGATCCAATGAATCCTGCTCCTCCGGTAACTAGAACATTTTCTATTCCTGAAGGCATTAAAATACTTCCTAACGGCTTTAGAGTATCAAATTAAGCTATCTTTTAATAACTTTTTCTCTTTAAAACTCAAATTAGCAAAGAATTACGAAATTAGCTGAAAGTCAATTTCTAAAGATGCCTTTGTTAAATTGACTTCTTTCTTCATTTGAACAGGTTTTTTTGTGACGTCTGCTATTATGCCTGCCAATGCAGCACACAACGGGCAGCTAATTTTTTGACAGTCATAGCCCTTCTTCGAGGCTTCCTCGCATACAGATACAAATTTGTTACCTTCTATCTTTACAGAGAAGCTATTTGACTCCTGACTAATGGTCACTATATCTGCTATTTCAAGCCCCTCAGTCATAAGCGGTGGTAAATATTCGCAAAGAAAGTCGGTGGAAATTCTACTAAAATTTATTGCAAGTTCTTCTTCCATGAACTCAAGTAGACTATCTCCCATCGAAGGTATGATAAGTCCTTTTCCAGGAAATATTAGTTTGTTTTCAGAGGAAAATTTTGGTATTTCCTTATCATCTTGGTTAAAAGGTAAAAAAATTTTTCCCTTTTCGCCATCCTTATTTGGCGGTAAATAAATTTCAGATCCTTGCACATCAAATTGTTTCACCATGGAATATATCACCTTAATTGGAGCGAAGATAGTTTTTCCCACAACATCTCCTTTTATTGAATCTCCAATCCTTGAAAAAAGAAGAGAAAAACCAGTAAAAAAGAGCATAATACCAATTATTTCTAAAATGGGATTCCAAGCTTCGAAGGCATAGATCATGGTCAAGAGTGCACTTGTAACGAGGACTGCGCCACCAACTCTAGTTAATTGTAGTCTTGAGAGCCATATCTTCTTAATTAATGTTGCTATTTCCCTTCTATGTTTATCTTCTATTCTAGACTTCTCCGTCTGTGCTTTGAGAATTTCCTCGTCATTAGTAGTAGGTTTTGTTTCTTTTTCTGTCATAATTCCAGCCTGCTAATTCTTGTGGTCTTATTTCTGTCGACATTTGTAATATTAGAATTTCAATCTTGTGTATCCTACACTTATCATTTCATTTTTAAAACACTAATTTCCAATAACGCGCGCGCAATCTTCAATAGCAGACATTATTTTTAAAAGATAAAATATTAAGGAACAAAAAATATAATATGCGTTAATCTGTATGCCCATCTACTTTCATTAGCATTACGATATGTTTATCTTATAAATGGCATGATATAACGATGGTTTTACAATTTGGTGTAAATAATGGGTAATCCAAAGATTTGGTTCGATATTGGCACTCCTTTTAATTGTAATCTCGTCGACGCTATTATAACACACCTTGGCGATTTTTCTGAAACTCTCATTACTTGTCGAGATCACGATCACATTATTGATATTCTATCTGCTAAAAAGATGGATTTCATTCCAATCGGAAAACATGGAGGTAAAAGTCTAAAAGGTAAATTACAAGCATACGCCGAACGGGTTACATTATTGGCTGATGTTGTTGAAAAAGAAAAACCTAATCTTTTGATTACTGAACGTGATCCAAGTGCTGTAAGAACGGCATTTGGTTTTGGTACCCCTGCATGGACCGTTTTTTATGATGAACGGGAATATCACACTAATTGGATGGTTTTTCCACTCTCTGATAGAATTTTTGTACCAAGCTTTTATGATTCTCCCGAGCTTGTGCAACATGGAGTAACTCTCAACAGAGTTACATGGTTTAATGGTTTTCATACCGCATTTTTAAAAGATGAATGGTCTCAACTTAATGCAAAGAACTCTTCTTCACACGATAAATTAAAGATTCTCATACGCCCAGAATTCGAATTTGCGACATTTTTTAAAACTGAAAAAACCCCGATACTCGAACAAGTTGTTGATCTTCTCATAGAGAATGATCATAACGTTGAACTTGTTGTGTTCCCAAGAACTGAATCACAACGAGAGGTATTCTCTAAGTATCCTGATGTTATATTTATTGAGGAAAATACAATGGACTGTCCAGTACTTGACGTAGATTTGGTGATCGGTGCAGCAGAGACTATGTTAATGGAAGCGTTTGTACTTTTGAAACCTGCAATTTCGGCTATATACTGGAAACAATCCAAACCAGTTCAATTTCTATTACAATATATCGATCACAGCACGGATCCGAAATCTGTTGTTCAACTTGCAGAAAAATATTTTGATAAGAATGAACGAGAGAAATTCAGCCACAAAGCGAAAGAAGTTGTGGATAAGATGGATAACTTGGGTCTTCTGATGGCAGAAGAAGTGAAAAAGCATTTCTCGTGAAATCTGTTTCTCAAAGCATAAGAATATAGAACAAATCAATATAATAGAAAAAAAGAGATTTTAACTAAAAGAACTTCTTCAGCAAATCCTTGAACTGCGATGGGTTGTATGCTTTTTGTAAATCCACTAGCGTCCCTTTTTGAAGAGGTATATAGTCATCCTTCAGAATAGGTCTTTTAAAAAGGGAGAGCACTCCAATAGGAATTTTTTCACCCCATTCTTGAGATTTTTGAAACGCAGCCAACTTGTCTGTAGGATCATAGTCTTCGCCCAATTTATACACGCGTTCACGATACCATTGGTAAGTATTGAGCTTGTTCCAAGTAACACAGGGTTGTAAAATGTCCACAAAAGCAAAGCCCTTATGTGTAATCGCCTTTTTCAAGATTTCTTTTGTAAAATCTACATCGCCAGCGAAAGATCGCGCGACGAAAGAGCAATCAAGTGCGATTGCCATCGCTAATGGATTCATTGGAGGTATTTTTATGCCAACAGGTTCATCTTTTGTTTTCATCCCATAATCGGTTGTTGGGGACGCCTGTCCTTTTGTGAGACCGTAGATTTGGTTATTCGTGACCATATACATCATATTCGGATTTCGCCGTATCGCACTAATCCAATGATTACCCCCTTCGCCGTAACCATCTCCATCTCCACCTACTCCAATAACAACTAATTCGTGATTTGCGAGGCTTAATCCTGTAGCTGCTGGCAGTAAACGACCATGAAGTTCGTTGTATTCACTAACTCTCAGATAGTGCGGCAGTTTGGAACTTTGACCAATTCCAGAAACCATTGCAACTTGCCACGGCTCTAGATTTAATTCAACAAGTGCCTGTTTTAGGGCATCAAGGATCGGAAAGTTTCCGCACCCTGGACACCAAGCAATATCTTTTACTCTAGATTCATAATCTTCAAGTGTGACCATTTATGCCACCCTCCTTTTTACTTCTTCAACTATTTGCTCTGGGGCAAACGGCCTCCCATCGTATTTATTAATTCCACCGCTAGGCAATTTTCCTGTGTAAGCTCGAATCATATTGGCGTATTGCCCTGTGTAATTATTCTCGACAATAAAACTTTTCTTAGCTTTAGCAACGAATTCTCCAACTGTTTTATGAACTGGAAATACTTCAACGACGTGCATCATATTCGTCGTTATCCCTTCTTCGTTTAATATATCTACAGCTTCTTTAATGGCCCCATAGGTTGATCCCCATCCGATAAGAGATATGTCTGCCGTTTTTGGCCCGTACATCATAGGCTCTTGTATGTCGTTCATCAATGCATCTAATTTTCTCATTCTTTTTTCCATTTGTTTATTTCGTGTTTCAGCGTCTTCAATGATATGCCCATATTCATCATGTTCATCTCCGGCAGTGGCTACAATAATTCCTTTTGTCCCCGGAAGGGCTCTAGGAGAAACACCTGATTCTGTAACGAGATGAGTTTTGTAATCCACACTTGCTTTCAATTCTTCTTCTGTGGCCATCGGTCCTCTTTCAATTTTTATATCGTCAATGTTAAAGTCAGCAGGGTCAACCGTGCGATAAGAATCTGCCAAATGTTGATCTTGAAGAATTACTACTGGCACATGATACTTTTCAGCTATGTTAAACGCTTTCACAGTCAATCTGAATGCTTCTTCTTGACAACTTGGTGCAAAAATGACTCTAGGAAACTCACCATGCCCTGCATGCAGTACGTATTCTAAATCGCTCTGTTCTGTACGGGTAGGCAAGCCTGTTGCGGGGCCTGGTCTACTTACCAATGCCACAACGATCGGTGTTTCAGTAGCACCTGCTAAACTGAACCCTTCATTCATAAGAGCAAAGCCTCCACCAGAAGTTGTTGTCATAGCTCTAACTCCACCGTAGGCAGCCCCAAGAGCCATGTTTATTGAAGCAAGTTCATCTTCGGTTTGCACAAATACAAAGTCATCGTGAGCTAAAGCCTTCATGGTAACCCAAATACTAGTGCTTGGCGTCATGGGATATGCGCTTACGAATTTACAGCCCGCAAAGAGGGCACCAAGTCCAACTGCTTCGTTCGAAGTCAGAATAATTGTCTTTGGAGCAGTTCTAGGTTTAATGATATAGCAACAAGTTCCTTTGTAATTTTGTTGTGTAAATTCATATCCTGACCTTGCCGCTTTCACGTTTTCGTCGATTATCTTTTGTCCTTTTTTCTTAAACTCCTCAGCTATTAAGCCTGCTAGAATATCGAAATCGAATTCAATCAGACCTAAAGCGGCTCCCATGGCAACAGTGTTCACATAAAGTTTGTTCCCAGCTTCTACTGCGAGATCCATTAATGGGACGTCAAAAATATCATGGATACGTTCTATCTCGGGATCTATCTCTCTCAGCATTCTGTCACAAATGATAACGCTGTTCGGAATCATTACGTCTTGATGAATTTCAATCGTGCGATCGTCTAAGGCGATAAGCACGTTGACTTTATTGGATGCAGCATAAACAGGCTTGTCGCTTAGTCGTAAGTGAAAAAAACTGTGTCCTCCACGAATTCTGGATTCGTAATCTTGATGTGTAAAGATATGATAGCCGCCGCGTGCAAAAGTTTTCGATAAAATCCCACCGATAGATTGTACACCCTGTCCTGCTGCGCCTCCTACACGAAAATTCAAGTCTATACTAAACTCTGTACTCAAAATACTCTATCCTCCCTACTATTATCTAGGGCGAGAAATAACTAAAATTGTACTCATTTTTGGCTTTCTTGTTTTTTATAGTTATGCGTCCGCGCAATCAATTAGTATCCACTAGGAAGTTTATACGGTTTGTCTCGTTGCGCAAATCACAAACTTTATTGTTTAGGGCATATGTAATCAAAATAACGAGGATTTAGAGGTAATAACTTTGTCAAGAATAAAGTTTATTTCGATTGAAAAACTTCTTGAGATGCAAGCCAATGATCAGGACTTTAAGCTTGTAGATGTTTTGTCAGAAAAAAACTTTAACGAGAGTCATATACTTGGAGCGATTAATATTCCTTTTGATGACAGTCGGAGTGAAGAGACACTGGCAAAGGAAGGAATTACAAAAGACGATACAATCGTGGTCTATTGTGCAAGTTATGCTTGTCAGAAAAGCACAAAGGCGACTAAGAAACTTTTAGAGATGGGCTACGAGAAAACGTTTGATTTCAAGGCTGGTAAAAGAGGATGGTGTCATGCCGGTCTTCAATTAGAAAAATAATTATCACCTTTTTGCTATAATCTACACCGCTACTCCGACTAAACTCCCAATGATGTACGTAATTATCGCTGCGGCAGTTCCAATCAAGAACATTTCAAATCCGCTTATCCACGGGTTTTTTCCCGTCACCAAAGTTCTACCGACACCTATGAAGAAGAATCCTGAAAGACTCATAATTATTGAAGCGTACAATGCTAAGAGACCCGGGAATATGATCCAGGGTATAATGGGTATCAAAGCACCAAACGTAAAAAAAATCCCAGAAGTTAATCCCGCTTTGGCGGGGTTTCCTAACTCCCCAGGAGCAAAACCAAGTTCTTCACGTGCCATGGTGTCAATAGCGACTTCGTTATTTGCCATAATCTGTTTTGCCATCTTTCTAGCATGTTCGCGATCGACGCCTTTTAATTCATATATTAAGGCCAACTCTTCTGCTTCTGTTTCTGGCATAGCTTCAATTTCGTATCTTTCCATTTCAATATGTTTCTCCATAACTTCCTTTTCAGCACGTGTTGAAACAAAAGCCCCAGCAGCCATACTTATGGCTCCCGCAATTGCTCCAGCAATTCCCGCTAGAAGTACT